>ENA-OYZG01000297-OYZG01000297.1-human-gut-metagenome-genome-assembly--contig:-NODE-297-length-15029-cov-3.948578_pt1 | contig 15029 bp, 17 predicted proteins | sample MGYA00244071_ERZ653466 | MGnify/ENA primary metagenome ERZ653466 (study PRJEB26926, sample SAMN06165150) | human gut metagenome | biome: ENVO:00009003; feature: ENVO:2100002; material: ENVO:00002003...
GGGTAGGGCAGCGGCTCCATGTCCTCGCGGTAGGGCACGATCACCGCATGCTCGCCAAAGCCGGCCGCCCCGGCCGCCAGCTCCGCCTGCCGGGCCGCGGCGTCGATCGCGCCGGGAAAGGCGCAGCGCGCGCTGCACCCGAGCGTGAGCGGCGGGCCGGACGCGGCAAGCTGCTCGAGCGCGCCGCGCACCAGCGCCACGCCCTGCTCGAGCGAGGCGTACAGCAGCACGATCACATCCGGCGCGGGCGAGCTGTGCTGGAAGAGCGTGCCGCAGTTGGCCGCCTCCAGGCGCGCCTGCAATTCGTTCAAAAACGCGCTCAGCCGCAGCGGATAGCCACTCACATGCAGCGGCAGCAGCATCCCGTCGCCGTGGAGGATGACGCACTCGCTCGCCGAAGCGATGTTGCGGCTGACGCGGCACAGCTCCTCATAGGCCACGGCGCGCAGCTTTTCCGAGAAGAGCTTGCGCAGCAGGCCGTGCACGCGGTCGGGGAAGAGCTGCTTGCCCATCTGGTCGATGCCGAACGCGCCCTCTGTGCGCGGCTGCTCCGAGCGCACCAGCGCGATGGCCTTTTGCAGCGAGCGCAGCACGTCCTCCGGCTCCAGCGGCTTGAGCAGATAGTCGATGCTGCCCAGCAGGAACATCGCGCGCACGTATTGATAGTCATCGTGCCCCGAGACGGAGATGACCTTGGTGCCGTAGCGGCGGGCGTTGATGTGGCTGAGGATCTCGCTGCCGTCGCGGTCGCCGATGACCACGTCCACAAACGCGATCTCCGGGCGCTTCTCATCGAGCAGGCGGACGGCCTGCGCGACGTCCTGCGCCGTATCGACCTCCGTCACGCCGTACTCCTCCCAGGGGATCAGCAGGCGGATGGCCTCCGCCACATGCTTTTCGTCGTCTACGATCAGGACCTTCATGGCTGCTGTGCGGCGTCCTCCTCGCCTTGGCCGTCTGCGCGGCGCGTGTTCATCAGGATCGGGATGGAGAAGCGGACGGTCGTGCCGTCCAGCTCGTTCGGCGCGATGGTAAAATCGCACTCGCCAAAGAACAGCATCAGCCGCGTGAACACATTGCGCACGCCGATGCTGGCGTATTCCCCGCCGCCGCCCGCCGCCGGATCGGCCTGGTAATGCCGGTCGCTCCGGAAGCGCTCGCGCAGCTCGTCCATCATGGCCGTCAGCTCCTCCACCCGCGCCTGCGGGATGGGCGCGCCGCTGTCCTCCACCGCGACGAAGAGCCATTCCGCCTCCACGCGGGCCGAAAGGCGCAGCAGCGCCCGTTCCTTCTGGAACAGCCGGCCGTGCACGACCGCGTTCTCCACGAGCGGCTGGATGGTCAGCTTGGGGATCATCACATGCGCCGCATCCGGCGCCACGTCGATGTGCAGCTCGATCTCGCGGTCAAAGCGCATCGATTGCAGCGACAGGTAGCGCTGCACATACTCGACCTCCCTGTCGAGCGGCATCATCGGCGGGTCGGTGATCATCGAATAGTGCAGCATCTTGCCAAAGCTCGTCAGCAGCTGGTACTGGCACCGGTCCTCGCGCCGCAGCGCGTTGGTGGCAAAGCACTGGATGGTGTTATAGATGAAATGCGGGTTGATCTGCGCCTGGAGCATCTTGAGCGTGGACTCCGTGTTGGCCAGCTCCAGCTCGTACTGGCGCACGGTGAAGCCGTGCATCTGCTGGAGCATCGTCTCAAACACCTGCACGAGCGTGCCGATCTCGTCGTTGCGCGAATAGCGGATGTAGTCGGACAGGCGCAGGCGGCTGCTCCACTCGCCCGAGGCAAGCTGCGCCTGCATAAAGCGCGTGAGCTGCACCAGCGGGCGCGTGTAGCGCGAGATCTGGAACACGTTGAACGCCAGCAGCCCGCCAAGGCCCAGCGCAAACACCAGCACCAGCACGAGCGTCTGGCTCCAGGAGAGGCTGTAGACATTGGGCAGGGGCGTGGCGCGCACCACGCTCCAGTCCGCAAAGTGCTCCGACTGCAGTTCCGCCATGGCGTAGATGCTGCTGCCGCTGACGATGGACGTCTCCTCGTCGAGGATGCCCGGCGGCAGGTCGAGCGCGTCGGCGTTCTGCATGACCGCCTCCGGCAGGTTGGAGGCGATGATGAAGCCGCTGCTGTCCACGATGTAGACCAGCTCGCCGTTCTCCTCGTCGATCTGGCAATTGTTCATGATGAACTCGAGCGGGATGTCGATGGCCACGTACGCCTCCGACGCGAGCGACCACGGGATGTTGGAGATCGGCAGCCAGATGGTGAACACGAGCGTCTTTTCCGTGGGCGTGGAAAAGGAGACGATGTGCCCGTAGGTATCCATCTCGTGCGTGGGCTGCAGATACGTATCGTACAGCGTGAGCATGCGGATGGGCTCCTCGAGCGAGTACGGCTCGTCCGCGTTGAACGAGAGGCGCAGCGTGGACGGGATGTACAGCACGGAGACGCCCTGGCGCGGGATGGCCAGATAGATCTGCTCGGCGTAGGGCATGGTCAGGCTGATGGTGTGCAGGTAGGTGAACAGGTCGCGCCGCACCTCGGTGGTCTGGTAGCCGGCCGTATCCGCCATGACGCGCTGGAGCAGCTGCTGGTCAAAATAGATGGATTTTGTGGCGGAAACGGTGTTGCCCAGATAATAGTCGATGTTTGTGGCGGTGACCTCCGCGTCGGCGCGCGTGCGCCGCTCGTACTGGCGGAACGCGTCCGCGCGCGTGGAGAGCAGGTAATACAGCGCAAAAAACAGCATGCACAGGCACCACGAGAAGATCAGCGCGTTCAAAAGCTTGCCGTGTATGCTCCTGTAGCCGTTCTGTTTGCGGTGCATCGCCGTTCCGTCCGAACCGCCGCCTGCGCGGGGGAGATACGTTATTCTATCATACCGCCCGCGCGCGGCGCAAGGCGAAAGATGCCGCCGGGGCGCCGGGCGGGGCGTCCGCCGCTTTGCGCGGGCGTCAATGGCGCGGCCGCGCGCGCCTGCCTGTGCGCGCCTGCCTGCGCGGCATGGCTGCTCCGCCCCGGCCCGCGCGGCATGCCGGCGAGGTCCCTGCGTTTGCCGCTTCAAACGCTCGATTTGCCCGGGTTTTCCGCCGTGCAGGCACCGCCGGCGGGGTTGACAAGCGGCGCGCGATGGGCTACCATGATAGACGGATCCGCGTGTCCGGCGCCCCGGCCGCGGAAATACCGGCGAAGAAAGGATTTTTATGTTTACGGTCAAACGCATCCCGGCGCGCCGCGGATGCCGCGAAATCTTCACCCCCACCCATCACTCGCTGTTTCTCACCCGGCGGTCCTCCCGCATCGAGCAAAACGGTTACGCTTGACTGCATGGCGCTTCCCACAGGGCGCGGGCATATCTGCCGGGGCCTGTTCACGCTGCCGTAAAGCGGGCGTTTGCGCCGGTCGTGCGCTTCTGCCCGGCCGGAAAGAACTATTTCCAGTGCTGCCCCCGTCCGCCGTTTGCCGCCTGATCCAACGCAGCAGACGACGAAACGGAGGTTCCCATCATGAAACTGGATCTTTTGTCGGATAACACCGGCAAGCTTTTTTGGCGTTACCTGTTTTCGACCATACCGGGGTCGGTCATCATCTCGCTCAACTTCCTGGTGGACACCATCTGCGTCGGCCAGAGCGTCGGCGAGATGGGTCTGGCCTCGCTCAACGTCGCCGTCCCGGTGACGGGCCTGCTCTACGCGCTCGGCTACCTGTTCGGCTATGGCGGCGCGAACCGCTATTCCGGCTGCCTCGGCGAGGGCGACGAGCCGCGCGCGCGGCGCATCTACGGCGCGGCGCTGGTGTCCTGCACGCTCACGGGCGTGCTCATCTCCGTATGCGGCCTGACCTTCCTCGAGCCGCTGGCGACGTTCCTCGGCGCGGTGGGCAGCTACCGCCAGGGCACCATCGACTACCTGCGCTATGTGTTCGTGCTCGCGCCGTTCTTCCTGTACAGCACGTTCTTCATCGCGTTTTTGAACAACGACAAGGCGCCGCGCCTGTCCACCATCGCCAACATCACGGGCACGCTGCTCAACGTCGTGCTCGACGTGGTGCTCATCACGCTGCTGGGCTGGGGGCTGCCCGGCGCGTCGGTGGCCAACGGCGCGGGCCTGGTCGTCACGAGCGTCATCCTCTTTTGCGCCACGTTCCGCAAAAGCTCCGGGCTGCACCTGTGGCGGTGCCGGCCCGACTTCCGCGAGCTGGGCGGCATCCTGCGCGTCGGCTCGTCCAGCTGCCTGCGCGAGGTGGCCGGCGCGCTGATCGTGCTGGTGATCAACATGATCCTCGTCGCGCTGCCGGGCGCGGGCGAGACGGCCGTGGCGGCGTACGGCGTGGTGGCCAACTTCGGCACCATCATCCTCAACACGCTCAACGGCGTCTCGCAGACCATGCAGCCGCTCATCAGCATCAACGACGGCGCCGGCAAGAACCACCGCGTGCGCGCCTTCCTGCGCACCGGCGTGCTCACGGCCATCGGCGTGATGGGCGTGTACGTGCTCATCGGCGAGCTGTGGCCGGACCTGCTCATCCGCATCTTCGTCGATTCGACCGATCCGTCGTTCCTGGCCATGAGCCGGCTGGGCATCCGCATCGTGTTCCCGTGCTACCTGGCCACGGGCGTGACCGTCGCGCTGAACGTGTACTTCGAGGCCGTGCAGGCCACGTCGGAGGCGTTCTGGCTCTCGCTCCTTCGCGGCATCTTCGCGCCGGTGCTCTCGGTGTTCGTGTGCGCCTTCTTCTGGGGGACGCAGGGCGTGTGGATCTCGTTCCTGGTGAGCGAGTGCCTGTGCATGCTCGTGGCGCTGCTCATCGCGCGGCGCGTGCGCGCGCGCATCGCCGCGTGGAACCTCGACCAGCTCGACTTCTACGACAGCGACGGCGTGGACGATTCCATCGAGGACGTGTTCCGCCGCATCGGCGCCGACGAGCTGAGCTCCTTCAAGGAGCGCATCCTGCGCTGCCGCGAGGAGAACCCGGAGGAGATCGGCGTGCCGCTGTACCTGGGGCTGGAGGATTTCGGCCTGTGGGACAAGGACCCGTGCGAATCGCCGGAGGCGGACCCGTCCATGGGCCTGCTGCTGGCGGTGGGCACGGCGATCTACGCCAACCTCTACGAACAGGAGGAGGACGCGGACGCGGCGGACGAGGCGCCCATCGAGCGCGCGGTGCGCGCGCTGGCGTCGCACTGCTTTTTGAGCCTCCCGCCCGAGGCGGAGGGCGACGAGCCGGAGCTCAAGACCCACTCCGCGCTCATCCGCCTCTATGCGGACGCGGCGCAGGCGGAACCGGAACAGGCGCAGGAGGAGGCGCAGCATGAGTAATCTCGATATCAAGAAATTTGCCGAATATCTGACGCGCGACCGGCGGACGCTGGAGATGTTCCGCTACCTGGTCACCAATTCGTTCATCCGCGTGGTCAAGTACCACAACACCGCCCCGGCCGACGCGGTGCGCTTTGAGCGCGAGCTCTCCGCCTACGCCAGATGCTTCTGCCCGGTGACGGCGGACGCGCTCAACCGCTTCTATGAGACGCGCAAATGGCCCTACGACAAGCCGGGCCTGATCATCGCGCTCTACGACGGGCTGCGCAACCAGTACGACGTGATGCTGCCGCTGCTGGAGCAATACGGCTTTTGCGGCTGGTTCTTCATCCCGTGCGGATTCATCGACACGCCGGCGCAGCAGCAGCATGCCTACACGCTCTCGCACGATCTGGCCGACGTGCAGCAAGGCCAGTATCCCGACGGGCGCTATGCGCTCAGCTGGGAGGAGATCCGCCGCATCGCCGCGCGCCATGAGATCTGCTGCCATACGGACAGCCACATCGCCCTCTCGCCGGACGTGTCCGCCGAGGCGCTGCGGCGCGAGATCGTAGACGCCAAGCGCACGCTCGAACAGCGCGCGGGCAGGCGCGTCGATGTGTTCGCCTGGAAGTCCGGCGCCGAATACAACGCGGACTTGCGCGCCCACCGCTATTTTGAGGAGGCGGGCTACCGCTTCCTGGTCAGCTCCGTGAAGATCGAAAAGATCGGCTGACGCGCAGCGCGCGCCCCTGCCGGCCGGCGGCGATCCGCCGGCCGGCGTTTTCTTCATTTGGTGCGCGAGCGCGACAGCAGCGAAAAGAGATAGCCGAACAGGATCGCCGCGGCGACGCCGCCCGCCGTCGCTGTGATGCCTCCGGTAAACGCGCCGATTACACCGTCCTCCATCGCGCCTTCCATCGCCCCTTTGCCGAGCGCATAACCAAAGCCGGTCAGCGGCACCGTCGCACCCGCGCCCGCAAGCTCCACGAGCGGCTCATACAGCCCGAACGCCGTAAGCACCACGCCAAGCGTCACGAACAGCACGAGGATGCGCGCGGGCGTGAGCCGTGTCAGGCTCATGAGGAGCTGCCCGATGACGCAGATCGCGCCGCCGATCACAAATGCCCAAAGAAAATCTGTCCATTCCATTACGTTCACCTTCTTTCCAATACTACGGCGTGCGCGATGCCGGGGATGCTGTCGCCCTGCATGCCCGCCGTCGGGCTCATGAGCGCGCCCGTCGCCATGAACAGCATGCGCGTGAAATCGCCCTGCTCCATGCGTTTAAGCAGGAATGCGTTGAGCGTGACTGCGGAGCAGCCGCACCCGCTACCGCCGCAATCCACCTTTTGCGCCGGGTCGAAGATCATGTTGCCGCAATCCCGGTGCCGGTCGGCAAGGTCAACGCCCTTGTCGCGGCACAGCTCCGCAAACATCTCGCTGCCGAAGCGGCCAAGGTCGCCGGTGACGATCATGTCGTAATCCGCAACGGTGCGGTTTTGCTCCCGCAGGTGTGCGACCAATGTATCTGACGCTGCCGGTGCCATTGCTGCGCCCATGTTGTTCGCATCCGTGATGCCAAGGTCCACCACCCGGCCGATGGTGCCGCCCGTCACGTAAATGTGCCGGAACTGCGCGCCGCCCGCGTAGCTTGCGTCCACAAGCAGGCTCGCGCCCGCGCCTGTCACGGTGCGCTGCGCAGTGGGCGTAGTCTGCCCGCCCATCTCCAGTGGGAAGCGGTACTGGCGCTCCGCAGTGCTGAAATGGCTCGTCGCGGCGCAGGCGACGTGCCCGGCATAGCCGCCGTCGATGAGCATGCTGCCAAGCAGCAGCGATTCCGCCATCGTGGAGCACGCGCCATATAGGCCCAGAAACGGGATCGACAGCTCGCGCGCGGCAAAATTTGCTGTGATAATCTGGTTCAAAAGATCGCCGCCCAAAAGCAGATCAATCTCGGAAGGCTGCATTGCGCAGCGCTCAAGCGCGCGGCGCACCGCCTGCTCGAACATCTTGCGCTCCGCCTTCTCCCAGCTTTCCTCCCCCCAGGTGTCATCTTGGAGGACGAGGTCAAAATACCCGCCGAGTGGGCCCGCGCCCTCCATATCGCCGACGATGGACGCTCCCGCGGCGATGCGCGGGGGCGCTTCGAACACAACGGTCTGTTTACCCAAGCGTTTCTGCATCATATCTGCCCCCTTAGCCCGCGAGCAGGCACGTGATGAGCCCGACAACGACCGACGCGCCGACGCCGTAAACGAGCACCGGCCCCGCGATGGTGAACATCTTCGCTGCCGTGCCGAGGATGAGGCCTTCGCGCTTAAATTCCATTGCAGGAGAGACGATCGAATTCGCAAAACCCGTGATCGGCACGATCGAGCCTGCGCCGGCCCAAGAGCCGATCTTATCATATACGCCAATGCCGGTGAGCGTTGCACCCAGGAACACCATCACGATCGCTGTAAGCGCCGCCACGCCGTCCTGGTCGAGCTTGAGTGCCGTCTCGCCAAAAGCGCGCACCGCCTGGCCGATGCAGCAGATCAGCCCGCCCGCAACAAAGGCGCGTATGCATTGCGAAAATGTCTTGCTGCGGGGCATCTTCTCGTTCACCCGCTGCTGGTAGCGCTGCTCCTGCGCGTTTTTTTGCCGTTTCTCTCCCATTAGATTGCGTCCTCCTTGTCCGAATTCTGAATCAATTTGCTGCCCTTGTAGCGCGTTTCGCGGTCCATTGGTGCTTGCGTACCCGCGCCGCCATGCAGGTCCACCCGCGGCAGCTTATTGTACGGCGTTTCTTCCATGCTGCGCCTCCTGCATCACAAAGTAAGTGCCATTCGCGCTCTTGGGCCCGGTACGCACGCCGCTGAGCGAATCGTAAAGCAACAGGCCAAAGAGCGTAAGCAGCAGGATGATCGCCGCCGTCAGCATATATCTCCGCCTTTTAAGCATTGTGTTTTCCTCCCTCTGTTGGTTTTACCGGTAGTGTTTGCATGGCCTGCGTTTTTTATGAAGCGCAGACATAAGAAAAAGCCCTGTCAACCGAAAGGGCGCATAAAACGGCAAGACCTGAGAAAACCGGGCAGAAAGCTTCTATGTGGCGTTGCCTACTTAAGAAACCGATATTGGGTCAAATACAAGATATACTCATTTAATTAATTTAATATTAAAGTTAATAATTAAAGGGCAATCCCGATACGACCTGTTTTTGGTCTCTTTTGTTTTCGTAAAGCTCTTTTCGAACAGTAATGAGGCTTAAGTTATTATATCCTAATTTATGATATAATTTCAGGGCAACTTCGTTTCTCGGCGATACATCAAAGCATATCGCTGTATATGCAGGTTTTGATTTTATGATTTCTTCTGCTAAATGAATAGACTTTGTAGCGATACCAATGTTCCTGTATTTTTCATCTACATAAATATCCTCAATCCATGCGACATTTTCACCTCTATATCCGATATGCAGAAAGCCAACGATGGTTCCATCATAGTCAATCATATATAGCTCATGGTTTTCCGTCATCCAGCTTTGGAGCGTTTTTTCCGCTTCAATGTAGTTTTCACTTTGCAGCTCTCTCTTGCCATTGATAAGCGATGCATGAAAACCGAAAAAGTCGGCGATTCGGATAACCGACTGGTTCTTGTATTCTTGATTATATATCAATAATTTTACCATAGCGTTATTTTCCTTTGAAACGGCTTCCATTTCCCTGGAGTAATACCGTTGCTTTCATAGCTGACTTTGTATCACTTGGTCGAAGACGCTTAAAAGCCATATCTCGCATCGGACAGCAAACGCTCCATGCCCGTCCCCGTCAGAACTCCAAAACCATATCATACCAGACCGCATACCGCCACATGCGCTGCGTCCGCCATGCTGACGGTAAAAGCACCGCGCGCAAGGATGTTCTTCACCGCCTTGTGCCCGGCACTCAGGCATATAGAAAGCTACGTATCCTCGCTAATACCGCCCCAGGCGGCGTTCATTGCGTCCGGCACGCCCGCTTCGTCATAGCTTGTGATGATAAACACCGGCTGCGGGTATGTCCAAGGCTTTGCCCCAAAGTTTTTCCTCATATTCGTTTTCTTCCCCTTTTCGTTATCAGCAAATCTGGTTCATTTTAAACGCAATGCGGCTGCTTTTCTGCACCGATCTCCACCCATGCAGGGCGGAAGCCGCAGTTGAGCGCAATGTTCCAGGAATGGTAGTTCGATACGCTCGTCCCATAAAAGGGAACATCCCCCTGCTGCAGGATCCTGTTTTTGAGCAGCGTGACCAAATAGGTTCCCACGCCTCTGGAGCGGTATTCCGGCATCACGTCGATCCCGATCTGCAGCCAATGCGGCGCGTCCTCCGAGCAGCCCGCCATCCCCATGACCGAATCTCCATCATAAGCGCATACGGCAATGGTATCTGGGCGTCTCGCACAATACTGCGGCGCAATCGCGTTGGGGAAGCGCTCATCCCCATAAAAACGATGGATTTCCCCGTCAAAAAACCATCGAACCGGATACTTCCGCTTTGGCGCCACATCCGTGTGCGGCAGGAACATATGGTGCGTAGCAGTAAGCGCGTAGCCAAAATGCTCGAGCTCCCGCGCAAGCGGTGCAAGGTTTGGGATTTCAAACAGCCAATAGCCGGGCCGGCCCGCGGCAAACCCACGCAGATATGGGTGCAAGCGTTCATCCGCCGTGATGACGGCATTTTTCCCCAGCGTGACCATATGGAAAAAATAGGCGTCTGTGCTGTACCTACGCCGCCCCTCCCGAAGCACAGCGGCGGTCACGATATTTTCTTCCTGCCCGAATGCCTCCGGGGAGCAGTTATATTCCAGGGAGAGGAGTTCCCGCAAAGCAGCCGTATAATCCATCTGCCTGACGCCCCGTTAAAACTCCAGCACCATGTCGTACCAGACGGCTCCACCGTGTTCGGATGCGGAAACACCTTCGTCCTTGTAGCCAAACTTGGCATAGTAGTGGATCAGGCGGTCCTTGCAGGTGAGCGTGCAGCCCTTGCGCCCGGCAGCCTTCGCGTCGTCGATGAGCGTCTGCATCAGGCGCGCGGCGATGCCATGCTTCTGAAACTCCGGCAAAACGGCGATGCTCATGACGCTCTGCCACGCGCCTGCATCGTCATGCATGCCCGCGTTCTCGAACATTTCATCCACGATGGTGCGCCGGCCGCATGCCATGCCGTTGATGAAGCCGGCCACGCGGCCGTCCGTTTCCGCGACCCAGAAGTTCTTTGGGAACGCCTGGATACGCGCCTCAATCCGCGCCCGCGTAGCCGCCTCCGCAGGCGGGAAGCACACGGCTTCCACCGCCGTGACCGCATCGAGATCCTCCGGCTTCACATAGCGGATCGTGATCTGCTTCATCTCTCGTTCCTCCTTCTCTGCGCTCCCAGGCGCATCTTCCCCTTTTGCTTCCTGCTGCGCTTCCGCTTCAGCTGTTTCCGCCTTTTCGCCGGTCTCTCCCTTTTCCGGTTCCTGTGGCTCCGCGCCCTTCTGTTCCGGCTCTGCTTCCTTCTTCCCGGTATAATGCCCCAGTTCGTCCAAGAGCATCTTGATGCGAAGCTGCGCGATCTCAAGCTCCTGCTCGGCGCGCTCGTTCGCCCGCACGATCTCATCCAAGAACGCATCCACCTCTCCGATGTCGTAGCCCCAGAACGCGCGGCTGAACTGCTTGTTGATGATCTCCTCCGCTTTAATCATGCCATCCCTCCGTCTGTTTGATGCAAGCGCCGTATCCGTGCGGATACGGCGCTTGCTTCGCTTTTTGCTTAGATGAGCCCGTCGCTGTCGTTCTCATCGTTGCCGATCACGTCGTAGTTGGTGGGAGCCACGACAAAGATCCCGCGCGAGATTTTGTAGATTGTTCCGTTGAGGGCGTAGATCGCGCCTGCCATGAAATCGAGGATGCGCTGTGCGCAGTCGAGTTCGAGATCCTCCATGTTCACGATCACAGGCTTGCGGCTCTTGAGGTTATCAATGATGTTCTGCGTATCCTCATAGCTGATGGGATGATATACGATCATCTTCTGCTGGGCCGCGGAGGGGAGGCTGACGACGTTGCTGTTCGCCGCGGTCTTGCTGCGGCCGCGGTTGCCAATGCTCACAACATTGTCGGCGTCCCTGGAATCCTCTTCGTAAAGATCATCCATGTATTCGTCCTCTGCGTCGGTCTCCTCGATTCCGATGTAATCAAGGAATTTGTTCAACAATCCTGCCATTTTCTTATTCCTCCAAAGTATTTTTTAATTGGCGCTTGGAGAAATAACATTTGATCCGGCTTTGCGGAGGGCTGATCTCTCTTTACACCCTCGCAGCGGCATACTGCCTTGCCCCGAACAGGGCGGTACCCACGCGGATCATCGTGGCCCCTTCGGCAATCGCCGCCATATAATCCCCGCTCATGCCCATGGAAAGCTGTTCCATGGAAACATTCGGCAGTTTTTTGCTACCAAGCGTTTCAAACAGCGTCCGCATCCTCGCAAAATAAGGCCGCGCCCCGTCTTCGCCCACCGCCGGCGGGATGCACATGAGCCCATTTACGCGGATGCCGTTCATGGCGGAAACCATCTCTAAAAACCCCGGAAGCTCGTCCGGCGCGATGCCGCCCTTCTGGGCCTCGCTGCCGATGTTGACCTCGATGAGCACATCCTGCACCACGCCCTCACGCACCGCGAGGCGGTCGATCTCCTGCGCGAGTGCAAGCCGGTCAACGGATTGGATCATATCAACCTTCCCAATGATATATTTTACCTTATTTGTCTGCAATTGTCCAATCAAATTCACCTCTGCGCCGCGTGCGCGGAAGAATTCGAGCTTGCCCGTCAGCTCCTGCACACGGTTTTCGCCAACGGAGGTGATCCCGCAATCGAGCGCCTGCGCGATGCGCGCTTCCTCCACGAATTTCGTGACCGCGATCAGCTTCACGGAATCCGCTCCGCGTCCGGCCGCCGCCGCGGCCCGTTCCATATTTTCCCGGATCGTAAGATAATTTTCCCGAATGCTCATGGTTTTGTGTACCTCTGTCCTGCCGCGATCGGATCCGCAGCGTCTTTTGCCTGAATCAAAGCGTTCTCTTGATCCGTTGCAAGCACATCCACCGCAACCTCGCGCTCGCCATCACCTGTGCGGATCTTGATATAAGCCGCACCATCCCGCATGGCGATCGCATCAAGCGGCGCGACAACGCCGCTCGCCTCCATGGAAACCGTCGCGTTCACGTTGCGGGCGCTCAAAAGCGCGCCGATCGGCTCCGTGAATTCGAGCAAATTCATGACTCCTCCGTCATACACCGCCGTTTCAAGCGCCGTTGCGGTATATGGCGTATCCGTTAACCCATCGAATGTCACGGAATATTGCGCGCCCGCAAGCGTGCGTAGCGGCTCGTTCTTTCCGGTCAAAAACGCGAGATGCCAGCGGTTGGGGTTCACAAAGCGGTAAAGCAGATTGTCCGCGCTTCCTCCCGCCATGTTCGCCGCGTTTTTCAGCGTGCGCGAGATAAGCTCTGCATTGAGCATATCCAGCTTGTCGTAATTGAGCGCTTGCTCGTAACCGTCGAAATAGAAGCTCACAACGCCGCTGCCCGAAGCCGTAATTTCCGCAACATACGAGGCGAGCTGTTCCTGCTTAGCCTGCTCCGCCGCATACAGCGCGTTGAGCGCCTCCGTGGGCTGCACGGTGTTGCGCAGATATTCCTTGCGCTGTGCGAGCAGGGACTTCAGTTCGGTTTCGAGCGTCAGCAGGTCGCCCTCGCCTCCGAGCGCAAGCGTGCGGATGGCCGCGCGCTTCTGGCTGATCTGCAGCTCGATGTTCGCAAGGTCCGCGTTCTCCACGCCGGAAAGCAGGGCGGTCTGTGCCGCGTAGATCTCCGCTTCCACGGTGATGAGGGACTGCATCATATCGTCGCTGTATCCCCATTTGTATACCGCTGCAATAGGCATGCCTTCATAGCATTCCGCACCTTCCGCCGCAAGGAACGTTACCTTGTCGTATCGATCCACAGAGACGCTCATCTCATCCCGGATGACGACGCCTTTGGCGGAAAGCTCCATGCGCATCGTTCCCGTTTCGAGCGTGCCGCCGCCCGAATCCGAAAGCAAAAGCACGGCCCCAACGGTCACCGCGATGAGCACGAACGCCAGCAGCATATAAAACTTCCCTGTAAAACGTACCGTTCTGCGCCTTGCCATTCTTCCTCCGGATTTTCGTTATTTTTAAATTTATCCTATCTATTTTACAGCGGAACGGACGCTTTTGAAAGAGCGTCCGCAAATCTTTAAAGATTTTTTGTATTTGCGCTGAAATGCTTTATGCCTTTTCCGGCTGGAGTATGGCCTTGAGCTTCTCAGAAATGCCCTCCACCCGGCCCACCGCGGAGGCGCACATCGCGTTTGCATCAAGCACCTTGGGAAGGATCGCCTGGACGTCGTCCATCGAGATGTTCTCGATGCGCTGCATGATTTCCTCCTCGGAATACACCCTGCCGCGTAAAAGCTCCATCTTGCCGATGGCGTTGTTGCGCGCGGAGGTGCTCTCCTGCCCGAGCATGTAGCTCCCCTTGAGTTGCTCCTTGCTGCGGATGAACTCCTCCTTGGTCAGGCCGTTGCGCCGGAGCTTTTCGAGCTCCTCCAGGATCAGCGCAGCCACCTGCTCAGCCGTACTTTCCCCCGTGCCGGCATACAGCGCGAAATAGCCCGTCTCCGTATAAGAGGACGGGAAGGAATATACCGAATAGGCAAGGCCCCGCGCCTCGCGGATGCCCTGGAACAGGCGGGAGCTCATACTGCCGCCCAGGGCGTTGTTGAGCACGAAGAGCGCGTACTGCCCATCCTCGTCAAGCGCAAAGCCCGGGAAGCCAAGGCAGAGGTGCACCTGCTCGATGTCCTTTTCCACCGCGCGGAACCGGCGCCCGCCCGTGAGCGCGCTGACTTTGCGCACCCCGCGTTCGCCCACGCCGCCGCCCGAGAAGCAGCGGTTGAGCGCGTCCATCAGCGCTGCACGTTCAAAGTGCCCGGCGCAGGAAATCACAATGTTGTTTGGCATATAATGCCGCCCCATATAGTCCATGAGCGCATCGCGCGTGAAGGCGCGTACGCTTTCCTGCGTACCCAGGATCGGGTTCGCAAGCGGCGTGTTTTCATACAGCAGGGCGCAGAGCGTCTCGTGCGCCACATCCTCCGGGGAATCCTCCGTCATGAGGATCTCCTCACATACGACGCCCTTTTCACGTTCGAGATCCGCCTCGTCAAACTTGGAATTGCGCACAAGGTCTGCGAGCATGTCTGCCGCGCGGGGCAGGTGCTCGTCCAGCACCTTTGCATAAAAGCAGGTACATTCCTTCGCCGTGAATGCGTTGAGGTTGCCGCCGATCGCGTCCATTTCCGCGGCGATCTCCGCCGCCGTACGGCGCTCCGTCCCTTTGAACAGCATGTGCTCGATGAAGTGGGAAGCGCCTGCCTCCGCACCGCTTTCGCAGACGGAACCCGCGTCGATCCAAACGCCCATCGAAATGGAGCGGTAATGCGGCATCGGTTCGCCGATCACGCGGATGCCGTTTTCCAATTTATCACGAAAAACCATGTTCATCCCGAGCCGAGCACGTCCCCGACGCGCACGGCTTCCAATCCTTTCCCTTTGAATCCGTTCAGCAGCCCCGGCAGCGCCTCTGCGGCGGCAGCCGTCGGCTGCATCAGTATCTGTCTCTTATACACATCTCCGA
>ENA-OYZG01000302-OYZG01000302.1-human-gut-metagenome-genome-assembly--contig:-NODE-302-length-14876-cov-7.435463_pt1 | contig 14876 bp, 6 predicted proteins | sample MGYA00244071_ERZ653466 | MGnify/ENA primary metagenome ERZ653466 (study PRJEB26926, sample SAMN06165150) | human gut metagenome | biome: ENVO:00009003; feature: ENVO:2100002; material: ENVO:00002003...
TGGCTTTGCATCGTGCAAAGCCCTTGTGCATACACGCCCGGCATCCGTGCCGGGGGGTGAATACGGGGACTGGCGTCCCTGCGACCCGCCTTGGGGCTACGCCCCTGCGACCCCATTTTCAAAAATTATATAGGTTTATCGACAGTCTGAGGGCAGGTAACACTACCTGCCCTCGCTGTCACTTTGATTTTATTTCGCCGTTGTTGCCTTTGCGGAAATGTACTCGCTGAATCTGTTGCTTCCGTCAACCGTTTTGAATGACTTCATACGGAAGGAATACGTTGTTCCCTTTGCGAGCGGGGCGACAACCATTGTCGTTACGTTCTTATCTTTGATAACATTTATCTGCGTCCACTTTCCGCCCTTGTACTGTTCAATGACATATCCCGAGGCGATTGTGTTGCGGCTCCAGCTGAGCTTTACCGCCACCTGCGACAACGCCGTTGCATTGAACTTAGCCACGTTCGCAATTCTGGTCGTTCCGGCCATCGAAACATAGCCGCCGTAGGTTGTCTTTGTGCCGTTTGTCTTATACGCTCTTATTCTGAACGAATATTTCGTATCCGGGTTAAGACCCTTGACAATGAACTTCAGCATCGTGTTATTCTTAGTTACCGCTATCTGCGTCCACTTTCCGCCCTTGTACTGCTCTATCGCATATCCCGTAACGTTAGCGTTACGCTCCCATTCAAGAGTGATCCATGTAGCCGTGGTCGAGGTAACTCTTGCCTTCTTCACTGCCGCAGGAGGAGTTTCCGCCTTAACTGTGGTATAGCCGCTGTAGTTTGTCTTGCCGTCGGCATTCTTGTATGTCTTTATGCGGAATGAATAAGGTGTTGCGTCCGCCAGCCCCTTTACAGTAAAGGTAAGCGTCGTGTTATTCTTTGTTACCGCTATCTGAGTCCACTTTCCGCCCTTGTACTGTTCGATTATGTAGCCTGTAACCTTATCGTTCCTGTTCCAGTCCAGCTTTACAGCTGTAGGAGATATTGCGGTGCCGACAAATTTGTCGGTATTTGTAAGCTGCGTTTTTGCCGCAAGCCTTACATAGTCGCTGTATGCCGTACCCGACGATAAAGTCTTATATGCCCTCATCCTGAACGTGTACGTTGTATCGGCGGCAAGTCCGCTTACATTGTACGAAACCGTGGAGCTGTTATTTATCTTTGCAATCTGTGTCCACTTTCCGCCCTTGTACTGCTCTATCTCATAACCGCTCGCATTTGCGTTCTTATCCCACTTCAGCGAAACACTCGATGAAGTCGCAGATTCCGCCGCAAAGCCTGTAGGAGTTGCAACATCATTTTCGATCTTGATTTCCGTATAACCGAGAATATAGTAGTATTTGTATTTTGAATTGTAACTGTAATCCTGTCTGACCTGAGTTCCGTTCAGATAGAATTTTGCTTTTTTGAGATTATACTCATAGCAGTCGGCATTGATGTATATATAGCACCAGTACGTCTTGCCCTTCTCAAATACAGTCGGTGTTTTCCACTCTTCATCGTCATACCAGTCAATACTTATAAGGCTCATATGCTCAGGAAGATTATGTGAGATTAAATTCTTTGCCGGAGTTCCTCCTGCCTTAGGAGGCGTTATCTGTACATATATATCATACTCTTCAAACGGCACCCTCAGACTGTTAATCACTACCGTTCCGTCATTGGAAACCGTGAACAGTTCCTTGTCTTCGGATGTCAGCCAGAATCCTTCTCTGTAAGTATCAAGCCTGCATCGGAATATATAACCGGGAGAAAGCGCATATCCCGACTTAGGCGTTACCTTGAATTTGACCGCATAACAGTTATCTACTATAAGCTCGTCATCGTCGTAAACCTCTTCGTTATATTCCCATGTGTTTAAAAGCGGCGTGACAAGAGTTACCGTATATTTATCAGGTTCCGATTCAGTAAGCTGCAGATCGTTTACCTGTCTGTAAGGCAGGAAGTTGCTGATTTCGACCCCGACCGTCCTGATTCCTTCATTGCAAACAAGAACGCTCTTAAATGCAATCTCGTTAAGTCCGATGTAAATATGGTCTGCCGCTTGCCATTCATTTGCTGGATCCTCAAACCTGCGCATCTTTACTGTGCCTGTTGTATACGCTGCAACGTATCCGCTTTTCAGCTTTACTTTTACAAATATGTTGTATTTGAAGCCTTTGCACAGCTGAAGATCGTTTACTATATTGTTTCCGTAAACATCACGGATATTGTTTATCGTCAGACTGTATTTTTCGGGTTCACCCGACGCAACGCTGACGTCGCTTAACGTCGAACCTCCGTGAAAACCTGACACGACCGCCTTGATTTCCGTTACGGCTTCAAAGTCATAATCAATTATTATTATCTCGTTGATTCTCAGCACATTGCCGTAATTTATAACAGCCTTATACAGCATTGTGCATTTTTCCGTAACCTCCGGCGGCGTATACGACAGATCGTTTATAGCTTCGGGAATTCCTGTGAACGAGCCGAAATTCTTGGATACATACCAATCTACCGTTTTTATCGGATCGCCCGTGCCGTACGGATTGGGAGCCTTACTCAGCAGTTTGATTTCGCCTACGCTGTTGCTGTTGACGGTAAAACGTGTGCGCTTGTTATTGCTCAGCACATAATTATTTCTGTCTGTCTTCAGCCTGCAGATTTCGTCTGCGCCTCTTGCAGCCATAGCCTTCTTTTCGTCAATGCCGGCCTGCGGTGCGGTAAGCAGAGTCGTGTACTCTACCTTTTCTGCAGAATTTGTGATCGTACCTGCTTTAGAAGTACGTACCGCCTTCTCGGTAGGATAATATACCTCTATATCATTTGGGCTAAGCGGCATGGTTCCGCCCAGGAGCGTTATGTTGTAATACTTGTTCTGTAACGCCTCGTCACTTGTAACACGGACAAAATACGGATCGGAAATTATCGTTCCCGTTTTATCGGTCACTCTGCCCTTGCTCTTGTTTGTGATGGTTCCGCCCGTCATAACCAGCGATGCGTAATAAGCACAACCGTCTATCGAGGAGAGCGCTATACTGGAGGTAGTTACTATAGTACCTCCGTTTATCAGAGCAGTAGAATTAAGCGTTCCGTGTCCTCCGCCGGCAAAACCGTTATCCAGCTTTATCGGAGTACCGATCTGTGCGTCAAAATAACCGTCGTTGATTACAAGATCCGATGCACTCAGCTTGATCATTTCACAATACATCGCATTGGTACCCGTGTAGCAGAATGTACCTCCGTTTATAACGATCGTACTTCTGTTCTCAGCCAAAAACAGATTCTGGGCTACATCCTTGGCATAGAAATACATCTTACCCGTTCCCACCGAGTCCTCGATGGTCAGCTTACTGTATTGGACGCTTAACAGGTGATCCTGCGAGTCAATACTGTTACCTGTCTTTTTAAGCGTATATCCGGCAAGGTCCAGCGTCTTGTCACTTTCTATAGGCGGACACAATCTCGTCAGATAGTTAGGTTTATATTCCTCAGGGTCGCAGTCAATATCTGCGCCAAGCCTTATCTTAGACTCCTCACTGCCGTTGTATGCCAATCTCAGCTGCCGGTAATTGCGGACGATAAGGTATCCGTCACTTGAATACTCTGTGCTTTCACCGTCGGTGCCTGCGGCACTGATAGGTATGATTGTCAGCGGCAGTGCGGTTATCATAATAGCAAGTGCCGCAAACAAAGCCGTAATGCGTTTAAATTTTATTTTCATAATCCTTTACCTCCTCATTATAATTTTCAAAGTTCATATAAGCCCACTGCTCTTTATTATATTTTACACCGCATTCAACAAAATGACATTACCCAGATGGGTAAATTATGCAATTCGCCTTGAACCCTCATTGCATTTTTTACTATTGCGAAGCTCATCTTCGGTAATTGTGCGGTTTTCCGCCCGAAAGCACAACCGCAGATTTTCGCATATCTCTTGCAGACAGAATACCGGCTAAGGTGGTTTGACATAAGATTCGACAGGCAATAAACAGAAAAACGGGCATCGGTAAATGCCGATGCCCGTTTTTATATTCAGTTTAACCGCTTACCTCTTTGTCCTTACCGTAAGCTCCTTGCTCCACGAACCGTACTGCTTGGTATTTCCGTAAGTCTTGTACGCTCTTATCCTGAACTTATAGCTTGTATTTGCCTTCAGGCTCTTTATCGTACAGCTTGTAGAAGTAGCCTTAGTGCCAGTGTAAACAGTTACCCACTTACCGCCTTTGTACTGCTGTAACTGGTAACCGCTTGCGGTTGTACCCTTGTTCCAGCCGAGCGTTATCGAATTCTTGGCTGTGGATTTAGCCTTGAATCCGCCAACGCCGTAAGGATTGGTATTTACCTTTACCTCACTGCTCCATGAGCCGTACTGCTTAGTATTTCCGTAAGTCTTGTACGCTCTTATTCTGAATCTGTAGCCTGCAGTACCTGCCTTTAAGCCCTTTACAGTGAAGCTTGTGTTGGTAGCCTTTGTTCCGGTGTAGATAGTTACCCACTTGCCGCCCTTGTACTGCTGTAACTGGTAGCCGCTTGCCGTTGTACCCTTGTTCCACTTTAATGTAACAGAGGTACTTGACTTTGAAGAACACTTGAATCCGCCAACGCCGTAAGGATTGGTATTTACAGTCAATTCCGATGTATAATCGCTGTAAGCACCATCCATGACCGCTCTCATACGGAACTTGTATCCTGCTGTTCCTGCCGCTAATCCCTTGACGGTATATGAAGTCGTTGCATTGCTTGTTATCTTTGCAACATTAGTCCACTTGCCGCTCTTGTACTGCTCTATCTCATAACCGCTTGCACTCGTGTTCTTGTTCCACTGCAATGTTACATTGGTGCTGGTTAATGACTTAACCTTGAAGCCGCTTACCGCTCCGAGAGGAGTTTTATGCTGAACTGATTTTGAAACATCGCTGTAATAAGTGCTATTACCTACAGTCTTATACGCTTTTATACGGAATGTGTGTGTTGTTGCCACACTCAGCTTTGACACCGTGTAAGTAACCGTGCCGTTCGATGTAATCTTTGCTACCTGTGTCCACTTTGCTCCGTTCTGCTTTTCGATGATATAACCTGTAGCATTTGCGTTTCTGTTCCACGAGAATGTCACAGATGAGTCGGTTTTGCTCTTTATAGCAAATCCTGTAACGGCAGGGAGCTTGATTTCAAACGACTTATCTACACTGCCTACATATCTTCCGACACCGGTTACAGTTACCTTTGCAGTACCGATATCCTTGTTATCGAAATATGATACCGTGTAATCCGTCTTTTCAGAGAGCGCCTTTCCGTCATACTTTACCGTTACAACGGGTTTTATCTCTTTTCCTGTATAATTAAATGAAGTTGCTGAAAGCGTAATCGTTGTATTGCTCATAGTTACGGGAGCAACAACAACTACGCCGCAGGTTGCTTCTACCTGAACAGGCTCGGGTTCCTTTAATGTGGGTATTCTTACTGTTCTTGCAGTAATCTTGCAATCGCCCGTCTTGAGTGCCTTTACCTTGAGTATCTGAATGTTGGATTCTGAATTGTATGTGCTGTCAACTATCTTGAGGATACTCTCGTCGCTTATCTCCCACTCGATCTTTTCGTTTGCTGTAGTGGGATTTTCCTTGAGCGCTATCTCATAAATATCATTTCCTGTAAGCAGTGTATAACTCTGCGAGGAGAATGTCATTGTTGTTACAGGCGTATAAGCGTTGACCGTAAACGATGCGCTGACAGGCGTAAGGCTGTCTGTAGTTGCCGTGATTACAGCTGAGCCTTTAGCGTTCTGTACCGTAATATTTCCGGTTACAGAATCTACCTTTGCTATTTTTTCATTACTTGATGTCCATATAATATTATCGGTTGATGACTGACTTGAATCAAGTATGGATTTATCAAGTACCGCAAGTGCGTCATATTTGCTTCCGACTTTAAGCGAAATGTCTTTGAACGGGAAATTGATTTCAGTTATCGGATTAGCCTTAACTACGGTTACCGTAGTTGTAACATATAATCCTCTTTCGGAATTTTCGGTCGGAATTACCTTGGCGGTAACTATTACAGTGCCTGCCTTCTTGGCTGTCAGTATGCCATCGTCCTTGGAAATCTCAGCCTTTGTTGTATCATCGACAGACCACTCTATCTTATCCGTTGTATTGGAAGGAGTAAACTTGGCGGTAAACTGTGTCTGATGATTTTCGGGAACAAATACGCCTTCCTCGGTAACTTTGTTTTTGCCGTTCCACAATTCAATCTTAGTAGCCGGCACAAGTATTGTAAAGTTCAGCTTTTTATTGACTTCGCCGCTGAGCGAAGAAATCTGCATTGTAAATGAGCCTTCTTTTTTACCTGTAACCGCAACTTTAGCTGTTTTTCCGTCTTCTGAATACGCAATAAATGCTGCGGATGCGTTTGTGTTGTTTGCCTGAATTGCAACAAGCAGACAGTCGTCACAATCGGCGCTTTCCTGCTCTATGGCAATGTCTACATACATTATCTGATTTACGTCAACATAAAGAACTGCGTCATTGCCGATCATATTGCCGTCGCTGTCAAATGCGTTGATAGCCTTAGCGGGATTTTCAACATTTCTGTTTACAATAGAGAAATACTTTTTGATTATTCCCGTGAAATTCAACGATTTGTTGAAGTTAAAGGTTATATAAGCCTCGTCGCCCGGATTTTTGTTATTGGTATAAGTTAATGTGTAATCAACATTTTCGGTCAGTTTTTTACCGTTATATGTAACAATGGGTTCGGGTCTTATAGGCATACCGCCCATATATCCCTGGTCGGGAATATCTTCAACGAATACTTCATTATCTTCTGTAACGTCTTTTTTGGTAATCTTGAAGAAGTTCGTAGCCTTGTATGTACCTGTGTAATTTCCGATACCCGTAAATACAGCCTTCGCAGTGCCTACGTCAAGGTTATCAATATACTCAACAGTATAATCAACATTCTCTTCGAGCATTACGGCATTGTTGTTGATGTAGAGATTGTATTCGGGAATTATATAATCACCCGTATAAACCTGAGGTGACGAGATTCCGACAACCTTTGCCGAACCGATATTTTTTGGGGTTATTTTATATTCCGTAACAAAACTTCCGCAGTAATTTCCCAAACCGTAGAAGGTCGCTTTTGCCGTACCAACGTTGACATTATTAGTATATGTTACCGAAATATCCTTGTCAAATACAAGCTGCGTGCCCCCGTACCTTACAACAGGATCGGAAGCAGGCTTAAGCTCATCGCCGTAATTATATATCATATCCCTTATAACAGGACGTGTAACAGCGTTATCACTTATATTGGCAGGAAGTATCTGATAAGTGCATACCAGTTTACCGTTCTGAGAAGCAGATGTAATACCATTTACTGTAACTGTAACAATACCGGAATTAACAACATCATCCGAATATGTAAGCGTATAATCCTTGTCTTCTTCAAGAACATTTCCCGCACGGTCGGTAACCTCGGGCTTCTGCATCTGTATTGTTCCGTTATATGTAACATTCTCAGGCATTTTACTGATTTTGAACGAAACAAATTTATCTACGGATTCCACTACTTCTATTTCACAGGTAGCGGAAATATTCTTGGGATTCGGTTCTTCGATTGTCGGTGTACGCTTTGTTGACGCAGTTACCTTGACAACACCCGTCTTAAGAGCCTGTAACTGAAGCTTTTTTACGTTGGGTGTATCTCCGTCGGATTCCCCGATGATTTTTACTATCTCTTCCCCGTCAGGATTTGAAACGGTCCATTCAAGAGGTTCGGTTGCCGTATTCGGAGATTCGGACACTATTATGTAATCAGTATTCTTCTCGTTCATATCAAGAAGATATCTGTCGCTTGTAAATTTCAGGACAGAAGCAGGCGAAGAAACATTGACAACAAACGAAGCCTTGACAGGCTCTACGCTGTCAGAAGATACTGTTACGGTAGCAAAGCCGCTCTTATTATGCGCCTTGATCATACCGGTTTCATCAACCTTAACTATGCTTTCGTCGCTTGAAGTCCATACAAGACTATCTGTTGATGAGTTCTTTTCATCTCGTATAGTTGTTTTTAAATGTGAAAATGCGTTATATGTATCATTTACGTTGAGATTTACAGCATCATCCGTTGTATAATCAAACTCAAGCTTTGTTATGGGATTTGCCTTAAGTATTGTAACAGAAGTTGTTACCTCAAAATCTCTCTGCTTCAAGCCGTAAGCCGCACGCTGTTCTTCCGTGTAATCGTTCATTTCATAAAGAGGATTAACGGCTCTTGCAGTTACTGTAACGGTACCTGCCAGCTTTGCTGTAATTGTGCCTTCGGACGAAATTTCAGCCTTGGTATTGTTGCTTACGCTCCATTCAATACCGTCAGTCGTAGTAGAAGGTGTTGATGACGCAGTGAGATAAAGCAGATGATTTTCGGCTACAGTTACGCCCTTGCCTGTAATTTCTTCATCACCGTGTTTGAGCTTTATAGAAGTTATAGGATTAAGCACAACAACTTTTATCTTCTGATTTGCTTCGCCGCTCTTTGTAGCGACCGTTACCGTATATGTACCGGGCGTCACACCGTTGATATTGAGTTTTGAAGATAAATTACCGGCGGCTCCTGCCGTAAGATTGCATTTAATTCCTTTAGTGTCGCTTACTGCGAGAACGACTTCATCATCGCAGTTTTCAACGCCTTCGCCAAGAAGAATATTAAAATCGCTGCTTTCTCCCTTATCAATGTAAACGGTAATCGCATCTGTTATGGGATAGTTGCCCTTAGCAGTACTTACCAGTACATTTTTGGATGGATTGAGGACATCATTTCCCGATGTCGTAATTATCCACTGCGGTACATATTGCTCTATCTCATCGGCGAAAGTCTGTATCGACACAGACCCTGCTATAAGTGACAAAGCAAGTATTCCCGCAAGCGTTTTCTTAATACAATTAACAATCATTGCTTTTTTTCCTCCCGTATTATTTTCATAATGTAACAACGCATCAATGCATTTATAATATTATAACATCTTGAGAGAAATTTGTCTATACCACTTTCTACTAAACCAAGCTAAAATAATTGTGAAATATGCATAATAATTACAAATTATTCAGCGTGTCAAAAAAGTATTTTTCGACACGCTGCAGACGTTGAGAGACACACGCAGACAAGGAAACCGCTCCGACAGGCGTACAAAGGTACGTTGAGGAGCGGTTGACACAGTAAGCAAAAATGCTTTCACACAGCCGTAAAAAACGGCTGTGTGAAATTCTTTTTATTTATCGGATTTTTAGTTTGTGCCTGTTTACTTTTCTGCATTTTTGCGGTGCGTGGGTTTATCGACAGTCTGAATAATTACAAATTATTGTGATCCTTTCAGTGCTTTTGCAATACTCCTGCCGGCAAGCTCGGCTGAGTATCGCATTCAGAGCGTATGACTGTTCTTCGCTGTCATACAACTGTATGTCGCTGATGTCATACCTTGTATTTGCGTCATAACTATTTTGTTCCCACTCACCGCTTGATGTCGAGTAATATCCCAACATATAATCGGTTTGTGAATAGAATGTTATTGACGAAACGTCAACAGGGTAATAACCTTCAAGCAAATCGTCACGATTAATGGATATCTGTGTCCACCACTGATCGTCACTGAAGGTTATGCCACCCACAATGGCAGATTGTTCCAGTGTAGACAGCGCCAAGGATGCCGCCACTATGCCTGCGGTCAGCTTCTTGAATCTCATACTTATCCCTCTTTCATAATTATTTATACAAAAGGCACAGTCCACCCGTGCAGACTATGCCTTTATTACCATATTGGATTTTACGCAGAGATATTGTGCAGTATTTACAGAGGTGCTATTATAGAGCCTCCCCCCCCATTTACATAAATTGTAATTTGTTATCTTGCACATATCTCTCACCATTTCATAATATAATCTGAATATTTTAATTTCAGTTCACTTTTTTAGTATATCACTATTGTTAATTGTTATCAAGTATCAATCCGATAATTGCCACAGTATGTGCATAAATATTCAAGCGGTCACAGCATATCACCGTGACCGCTTATCTGCTAATTATCGCTTTGTTTGACCCCGCCGTTTCGCCATCCTTCGAATAACTTAAGCGTTTTCAAAGGCGGAATTTGAGACGGCTCACAGCCGCTCGCTTAGCCGTTGCCGACTTCCACAACGTAAATATCAACGTATTGCAAGCCCCATGCGCAAGCATCGTCATAATGCTCCTCTGTACTGCCCATATATACGTCTACAGGAATCGTACCTGCCATCATTCCATCGCCTGTATCGGCGGCAATAGCATAGCCGTAGCAGATATTGTCATACTGACCGACTATATAGAGCTTCGAGCCGTAGGGGATAACATTGGGATTTACCGCAACTGTGCCTATCTCAGCCATTCTGCCGCTTGCGGTATACGCACCTTCGGGCGCTGTATAGGCTGTAGCCTTGCCGGATACCACATACTCATAGTCAACCGGTCTGCCGTTCCTTAGTACGATAGATGTATCATCTATCTTGCAATAAGGAGTTACGATTGCTGCACCCTCGGCTATAACCTCGTCAACCTTCTTGGTCACTACCTTTGTGGTCTTCTTTACGTCCGTCTTTACGCCATCGATGTAGGTGGTAGTCGTTGTAGTTCTTATCTTGCCGTTGACACCCTTTGTACGAACCTCGCTCTGACCTATAGCCAGAATGTTGCTCGTTACGGTAGATGTCTGATAAGGGATGATCTTATCCTGTTTTTCAGTCTTTATCTCGACTCTTGAAACCTTTATCTCGGCAGGTCCTGTTATCTTGGATTCAAGCTCCTCGCTTACCATATCGTTCTTGCCGAGTGTTATTTTCGCTCTTTTCAAAAGCTCTGAAACCGTGTTGTCAAGGCATTTTACGGTTGTTGTCTTTCCGTCTGCCGTAATCTTCACGTCATAGGCTCTTGTAACAGCGATCTTCTGTCCTTCTTTAAGAACAGCCGTCTTTGCAGGTGATACCTTGTCATATTCGCCAAGCTCAACGCCTGCCTGCTCAAGCAGTTCTGCCACTGTAGCGTCTACACTGTGTGCAGTGGCGGTCTTCTTGCCGCCTTCCAGAATATCAACGTCAAAAGCTCTTTCGATAGTAAGAGTGGCTGTTGCCACGTTCTCCTCAAATCCTGTGAAGTCTATCCTGTCGTATGTGCCGAGCGTTATGTGGTTCTCTCTGAGAATCTCATAAGGGTCGGCACTTACCGTATAAACAATACGCTTTTCGTTCTCGTCGATTATCTCAACGTCATTTCTGAAGTAGAGCAGACCTGTCATAAGGAATACTCCGAAGATACTGCCGAATATAAGCAGTATTTTAAGTGCTGCGTTCTTTGATATGCGTATTGTCAGTCCGGTGTTTCTGAATCTGGGAAACATATATCCGCCTTTCGTCATCATATCGGTAGGTTTAAGCAGTACCCATACGGGCATCACGGTATTAAAATTACGGCTAAATCCGTCTGTCACCACTGACCGTGTACGATAACTCCCCGTTCGGAGAGAACCGCTGCTACGTTTATTATCGGGCTTTTTTCAAGCTCTAAACAATTATAATTTCCGTTTTGCAAAATGTCAAATAGCTTGGGGCAGTCATTTTTGGTGAAAATGCACAATAAAAGGCTGTAACCGTTTTGTAACCTTTTTGTTACCGTTTTGTAATCAGTTAAAATCTGGCTATTGTTGACTTATTTTGTAATTTAATTTGTTAATCTGCCCAAAATTGAAGTTTGGATTTTTGTTGTGGTTTTAGACAAAAATAATTATACCGATTTGGAGATTTTAATGCAGATGTGTTGTGAAATGGTAATAAAATTACACGAAAAGGGCGGACGGGCAGGTGGAAAAACAGCCGATATTATAGCAGGAAAGCCGATTTGTGAGCATTTTTAAGGTGACAGAGGGGTGAATGTAAACGTATACTTTCGTGAAATATCGGGGGCTGTCTGAAGGCGAAAATATGGTCGTGACGTGTCCTTTATATATTATAATAGTATAGCTCGTATTTTTTACCTTTATGAAAGACACACGGTGATGAATTATGATGAAGATAATGGCAACGGTAGAAGCGACAATTGATGATTTATGATGATTTTAAAGGATAGAAAAAAGCCGCCCGAGGTGAGCGGCTGAATTTTGTGATACTATTATAATATATAAAGGCGGTCGGTCATGCAAAAAAGTCCAAGCATAAGTTCCACCATATAATATATCGCTATTAATATATCACTTGATTTAATTATTTGATTTCCAACCAAGGATTTCTTCGGTAAGTTTTTTATCAAGGTCAAGACGCATAGCTTTGCTTTCGACAGGGGATTTTTTGGCAGATGAGAAGGACATATTTACAAGCGGATATTATTGGTTTAGTATCAAATTATTTATAAGCAAAATTTTAATACGAAAAGCTGTAGTATATGAATTTCTGCTTTTTCAATCAGCAAAATGTGATTCAACTTGTATACATATGATATTGACTATTTTGAATTATAATGATATAATTGATTTGAACCAATTTATCAACAATTGCCTGATTTTTAAGGAGATTTAATTATGACTCAGAAAGAAGTTATAGGTCAATTAAGCGATATCTTAAGCAAGTCCGGCATGGATAGCACTATCAGCATAAGTAATAACACCAACGAAATAGCCGATATTATGGTCTATCAGGAACCCAAGAGACAGGAATATCTTTCTCTGAACAATAAGCCTCTGTTCCCGTTTGAGGCTATTGTAAACATATTGTATAAAAACGGACCTGATGATAACTCTCGTTTTGAGGATACGCAGTTAACGATTTGCTTTTTATTGAAATATAAATGCGAGTACATTGTGGAGTACGGAAATTCATGCTTTCACGGTTATATGATTTGTGACAAATCCCAATCTGATCACGAATTGCAGGGAACGGATATAGCAGAATCTTATCTTGAGAAATGCAATGAGATTTCCAGAACAGCGCATAATCTGTCAGATGTTCTTGACGATTTTGCAGGTACGCTTGAAGTTGCATACGTTGACAACTCTGAGGCCGCCGAAATCGGCAAAACAGTCTTTTCGTTTTTAGAAAATAATCCATCTGAAATTGATCTGCTGCTGCACTTTGCATATATTTCTCTTCAGATATATGTATATGATGACGATGATGTATTTGGCATAAAAGATATATTTGCTAAACTTATTCAGATAAATGCTGAAAATAGCTTTCTTGAGTACATCCAAAAAGAGGATTTGGGAGTAGAAGGCTACAGTTTATCTTTATCAATAGCTGCTTTGCGTTTATTCAACGAAGCAAAGAATTAAACCTCTTTTTGCAAGTTCACGGATATATCATTAAATAAGATCTGATAAATACTATCAAGTCCTCGGTTTATAAACAAACCGGGGGCTTTTCGCATAGATGTTTAATTTACATTGCTCAAAAAATTGAAAAATCAACGACAATATATGTGATTATTTGGCTGACTTCCAACCGATGATCTCCGCCGAGAGCTTCTTATCAAGGTCAAGACGCATAGCTTTGCATTCGGCAGGGAATTTTTTAGCGGCTGAGAAGCACATATTTACAAGCATATCAGCACCGACGGGCAGAGCCTTTTTCAGTACGCTTTCAGGTAACACAAAATGCGTGCCGTGTTCATAGAGATACACCGAGTATTTGCAGGAATGCGGTCGGGATTTCAGGCGATCGTCCATTCTGCGTATGTATTTTGCGGTATCCCAGAGAGAATCGTCTTCCGCACCGACAAGAACGAGCCTGCCGCCGATATTCTCTACAGGTATAAAATGCTCCTCTTTAAGCAGTCCTGCGGCTTCGGAATCATCGAACACATCCTTTGAATATGTGGAATCGCCGTGTTCCTTAGACGCTTTGGCTATCTTCTGCCAGTACTCAGGGTGCTTATAGACAAATGGCATAAAGGGTACGGGTTTACCGCCTATCGACACGATAGATTCGTTTTCGACAGGCCATTCCTTACAGCCGTCACGTTTACCCTGTGCGAAGCCCTGCCATACAAAGTCGCTCGGGGTCAGGGCTATGGTAAGCGTGAGGTCATGATAATATGAGGCGGCGACAAGTGCGACTGTGGCTGTTGTAGAGGCACCGACAATGCCAATTTTCTTGTTGCCGTGCGCTTTGAGCCATTCTATAGCCGAGCCGATACGCTCAATGGGATAGTTGTGGTGGCTGTAGTTCTTCTTTCCGGGCGACATTGACATTACGTTAATTCCGTAGGTATGAAGCCATTTCACACAGGTTTTGCCCATATAGTCTTCGGGATCGTCACCGAGCATTGCTATCATTGCGGTATCGGACGGGGTTTTACTTTCCCAGTATGCGCCGTAAAAGCCGTCGGCTTCGGGTTCAAAATGCAGATGTTTCATAGGTTGCTCCTAATCAATTATATTTAGTTAGTTTTCGCTAACGCTAATAAAAGTATAGCACGGGTAGAAGGAGATGTCAAGAATGTGCAGAAAAGGTTGGAGCGATTAAACAAGCGGGAGATTGCTCCTTTTGAAATGATGTAAAATTCATGTAGGGTTAGTGCTTTCTGAAAAATAGAACTATCACTCTTGGCTCCCTTGTGTAAAGGGAGCTGGCACAGTGCGGTACAATATTTTCGATGTTACTTTTAATATCAGGTCGAAGATTTTTTATAAATTAATAAGATTTCCATCACTGTGACTGAGGGATTGTTAACGAAGGTGACGGCAGGGCTGAAACAGTTTGTAGCAAGCAATCCCTCCGTCTTGACGGCAAAAAGTTTGATAAATCAAAAAGGTGGACGTATCGCAAGCAAAACGCAACAAAGCAACAGTTTGTGCCTTGCCGTCAATCCACC
>ENA-OYZG01000311-OYZG01000311.1-human-gut-metagenome-genome-assembly--contig:-NODE-311-length-14525-cov-7.755218_pt1 | contig 14525 bp, 9 predicted proteins | sample MGYA00244071_ERZ653466 | MGnify/ENA primary metagenome ERZ653466 (study PRJEB26926, sample SAMN06165150) | human gut metagenome | biome: ENVO:00009003; feature: ENVO:2100002; material: ENVO:00002003...
AAGCGATGAACTTGGCGCTGCCGTCCGGCTCGTCGCCGCCGGAGAAGCCGCCGGGAATGACGATCATCTGTGCGGTCCTGACGGCAGCGGCAAAGCGCTCGACGCTGTCGGCGACATCGGCGCTCGTGAGGTTGCGGACGATGAATTGCTCGGCGTCCGCGCCTGCCTCCGAAAGCGCGCGCTGCGTGTCGTACTCGCAGTTCGTGCCGGGGAAAACGGGGATGAGCGCCTTCGGACGCACCTGCTTGACGGCGGGGGCGACGCGCGTCTTCGTTTCATGGGAAAAGCTCTCGACCGTGCCGCTGTCCCGCGTCTTTGTCGGGTAGACGGCTTCGAGCACGGCGTCGTTCAGCGCGGCAAGCTCTTCGATGGAGGCACTGTCCGCGCCGAGGGCAATGGCCTTTTCCGCTGTGGTGACGCCGATGCGCACGGCGTCGGAGACTTCATCGCTCAGCTCGGCGACAATCGCGCCTGGCATGGGGGCGAACCAGTCAAGCACCGTATTTTCCGCGGCGAAGCCGATCTCGTTGCCGAAGGACATCTTCATCACCGCCTCGGCAAGGCCGTTTTCGACCGCCCATGCACTCACGACCTTGCCCGCGCGCGCAAGCGCGGTGAAACGCTCCCACGCGGCGGTCTGCTGCTCGGGCGCTTTGCCTGCGAAGAGGTAGACACCGTGGCCCACCGCCTTCAGGTCGGTCGTCAGCAGCTCGCCTTCGAGCAGCGGCGCGATGGCGAAGGAGATGAGCGTCGGCGGCACATCGCGGTCAAGAAAGCTGCCGGACATGGAGTCCTTGCCGCCGATGGCGGCGGCGCTCATCTCCAACTGCGCGTCCAGCGCGCCGAGCAGCGCCGCGAAGGGCTTGCCCCAACGCGCGGGCTCATTGCGGAGCTTTTCAAAAAATTCTTGCAGGGAAAGATATGCCTTATGATAGTCTGCGCCTGCGGCGACGAGCTTGGCGACCGAGGTATAGACCGCGTCGTGCGCACCGCGATAGGGGTCGGCGCTCAGCGCGTCGGGGTCGCAGCCCCAGGCCATCACGCTGCCCTGCGCGGTCTTCTCGCCGGGGAGGACGGGCAGAAGCGCCGCCATCGCCTGCGCGGGGCTGCGCTGCGTCCTGCCGCCAAAGGGCATGAGGAGTGTCCCCGCGCCGACGGTGGAGTCGAAGCGCTCGACAAGGCCGCGGCGGGACGCGCTCTTGAGGCTGCCCGCCATGCCGCGCAGCGTTTGAGCTGCGGCGGGAGCGACACATTCCCTCGCGGGGACGGCGACGGAGGCGTGCTTCGTCGCGCCATTGGTGTCGAGGAAGGCGCGGGAGAGGTCGGCGATCGTCTGTCCGCGCCAGCGCATGACCATGCGGGGGCTTTCGGTCACGACCGCCACGCGGTAGGCCTCTAAGTTTTCCGCCGCGGCAGCGGCGATGAATTTCGCCTCGTTCTCCGGTGCGACGACAACCGCCATGCGCTCCTGCGATTCGGAGATCGCAAGTTCCGTGCCGTCGAGGCCCTCGTACTTCTTACGCACGGCGTCGAGGTCGATGATGAGTCCGTCCGCCAGCTCGCCGACCGCGACGGACACGCCGCCCGCGCCGAAGTCGTTGCAGCGCTTGATGAGGCGCGTGACCGCGCCGTCGCGGAACAGACGCTGGATCTTGCGCTCCTCGGGCGCATTGCCCTTTTGCACCTCGCTCGCCATCGTGGAAAGCGATTTCATATCGTGGCTCTTGGAGGAGCCGGTCGCGCCGCCGATGCCGTCGCGCCCCGTGCGCCCGCCGAGCAGGATGACCACATCACCCGGCGCGGGACGCTCGCGCACAACGTTGTCCGCGGGCGCGGCGGCAACGACTGCACCGCACTCAAGGCGCTTGGCGACATAGCCCTCGTGGTACAGCTCCGCGATATGGCCGGTAGCAAGGCCGATCTGGTTGCCGTAGGAGGAATAGCCCGCCGCGGCGGTCTGCGCGAGCTTGCGCTGCGGAAGCTTGCCTGAAAGCGTTTCGGCAAGCTCCTTTCTCGGGTCACCGCCGCCCGTCACACGCATTGCCTGATGGACATAGGCACGGCCGGAGAGCGGGTCGCGGATGCAGCCGCCGATGCAGGTGGCCGCGCCGCCGAAGGGCTCGATCTCGGTGGGATGGTTATGCGTTTCATTCTTGAACATCAAAAGCCAGTCCTGCTCCTTGCCGTTCACCATGGCGGGCACATGGATGGAGCAGGCGTTGATCTCCTCGCTCTCGTCGAGCTCGGGGAGCAGCCCGCGGGCTTTGAGCGTCTTTGTGCCGATGGTCGCAATATCCATGAGCGTCTGCGGGCGCTTGGCAGCCCTCTCCGCGCCGTAGACCTCCTCGCGCGCAGCAAGATAGCGCGCATAGGCACCCTTGACGGCGTCATCGTCGATGCGGACCTCGTCAAGGTGCGTGGAGAAGGTCGTGTGGCGGCAGTGGTCGGACCAGTAGGTGTCGACCACGCGCAGCTCGGTCACGGTGGGGTCGCGGCGCTCGGTCTCGCGGAAATAGTCTTGCAGCGCCTTGAGGTCGGCAATATCCATGGCAAGCCCCATAGAGGAGAGCAGTGCGGAGAGCCCGGCCTCGTCCATGGCGGTGAAGCCCTCGACGGACGAAACGCACTTCGGCTCGGCAAGCTCCTCGGCGAGCGTTTCGGGCTTTGCAAGGCTCGCCTCGCGGCTTTCGACGGGGTTGATGACATAACGCTTGACCGCCTCGACATCGGCATCCGTCAGCATCCCATAGAGCGCGTAGACCTTCGCCGTGCGGATGCGCGGGCGCTCGCCTTGGCTCAGAAGCTGGATGCACTGCGACGCGCTGTCCGCGCGCTGGTCGAACTGACCGGGCAGGGGCTCGACGGCAAAGACCGCGCAGGCGTCCTGCGTGTCCGCCGCGTCGGACACAAGGTCCAGCGGCGGCTCGGAAAACACGCTCCTGCAGGCATTTTCAAAGAGAGGGGCCTCGATCCCCTCTACATCATAGCGGTTCCAGATACGCGCGGCGCGCAGGCCCTGCACGCCGAGAAAATCGCGGCAGTCCGTCAGCAGCGCCTCGCACTCGGGCGCGAGACCTTGCCGCTTTTCCACATAGGTCCGAAATACCATTTTATCCTCTTTCCTCCCGCGCCGCGAGCGCGGCGCTGCCGATGTCGCCGCGGCAGTATTTGTTGGCAAAATCTACGCCCTCCGCCAGATGGTACGCGTCCTCGACGGCGGCCCTCAGTGTGGGGGCGACGGCGGTGACGCCGAGCACGCGTCCGCCCGCGGTCAGGAGCGTATCGCTGTCCTTTTTCGCGCCCGCGACATAGCAGTGCGCGGCGGCCTCTTCGCTCATTGTGATGGGGAAGCCGCTCTCATACTTTTGAGGGTAGCCCTCGGACGCAAGCACGACACAGCAGGCAGAATCAGTCGAAAATTCCACGCTCACATCCGCAAGCGTACCGTTCGTCGTCGCCTGCATGACGGTGAGCAGGTCGCTTTTGAGCAGCGGCAGCACCGCCTGCGTTTCGGGGTCGCCGAAGCGGCAGTTGTACTCCACGACCTTCGGGCCGCTCTTGGTGAGCATCAGCCCGAAATAGAGGCAGCCGCGGAAGGGGCGGCCCTCGGCGCGCATCGCGCGGATCGTCGGCAGGAAAATATTCTCCATGCACTCCGCCGCAATTTCCTTTGTATAGTACGCGTTCGGCGCGACCGCGCCCATGCCGCCGGTATTGGGGCCTTTGTCACCGTCGAGCGCGCGCTTGTGGTCCATGGAGGAGACCATCGGCACAAGCGTTTCGCCGTCGGTGAAGCTCAGCACCGAGACTTCGGGACCCTCCATATATTCCTCGATGACGACGCGCGCGCCGCTCTGACCGAAGGTCTTATCCTCGATCATCGCGCGCACGGCGGCCTTCGCCTCCTCAACTGTCTGCGCGACGACGACGCCCTTGCCGAGCGCGAGGCCGTCCGCCTTGACGACGATGGGCGCACCCTCGGCGTCGATGTAGGCACAGGCGGAGGGCGCGTCGGTAAAGACGCGGTATTTTGCGGTGGGAATGTTGTATTTTTGCATCAAGTCCTTTGCAAACGCCTTGCTCGCCTCGATGACGGCGGCCTTTTTGTCAGGGCCGAAGCAGGGGATGCCCGCCGCGCTCAGCGCGTCCACCGCGCCGAGGGCGAGGGGATCGTCCGGCGCGACAACGGCATAATCAATGCCGTGCGCCTTGGCAAATTCGACCTGCGCGGGGATGTCCTTCGCGCCGATCTCACTGACGCAGACCGCGTCGGCGGCGATGCCGCCGTTGCCGGGCAGACAGTAAATTTTCTCGACCGCGGGGTTTTCCTTCAGCTTTTTAATGATGGCGTGTTCGCGGCCGCCGCCGCCGATGACCATGAGCTTCATGGAGAAATTCCTCCTTGCTTAATGATGGAACAGGCGCATACCCGTGAACGTCATAGTGATGCCGTATCTGTTTGCCGTCTCGATGACATTGTCGTCGCGGATCGAGCCGCCCGGCTCGACGATGTAGGAAGCGCCGCTCTTGCGCGCGCGCTCGACATTGTCGCCGAAGGGGAAAAAGGCGTCCGAGCCGACGGTCACGCCGCGCTGCTGCGCGAGCCAAGCGCGCTTTTCCTCGCCCGTGAGCGCCTCGGGGCGCTCTTGAAAGACGCGCTGCCACGCGCCGTCGGCAAGCACATCGTCGCACTCGTCGGAGAGGTAGACATCGATAGCGTTGTCGCGGTCGGGACGGCGGATGTCGTCCACGAACGAGAGGGCGAGCACCTTCGGATGGCGGCGGAGATACCAGTTGTCCGCCTTCTGTCCCGCAAGTCGGGTGCAGTGGATGCGGCTTTGCTGGCCCGCGCCCACGCCGATGGCTTGACCGTCTTTCACATAGCAGACGGAGTTGGACTGGGTGTATTTGAGCGTGATGAGGGCAAGGAGCATATCGCGCTTTGCGCCCTCGGGCAGGTCTTTATTTTCGGTGACGATGTTCGTGAGCAGGCTCTCATCGATTTTGCAGTCGTTGTGCCCCTGCTCAAAGGTGATGCCGAAAACATCCTTCTGCTCCAGCGGCGCGGGAGTGTAGGCGGGGTCGATCTGCACGATGTTGTATTTGCCGCCCTTTTTCGTCTTTAAGATGGCAAGCGCCTCGTCGCTGTAAGCAGGGGCGATGATGCCGTCGGAAACCTCGGTTTTCAGATACTCGGCGGTGGCGGCGTCGCACTCGTCGGAGAGTGCCGCCCAGTCGCCGTAGGAGCAGAGGCGATCCGCGCCGCGGGCGCGGATGTAGGCACAGGCGATGGGGGAGAGCGCCGTGCCGGGCGCGACGAAATAGGCCCTTTTGTCCACCTCGTCGAGCGGCAGGCCGAGCGCCGCGCCCGCGGGGGAGACATGCTTGAAGCTCGCCGCGGCGGGAAGGCCCGTCGCCTCTTTCAATTCGCGCACGAGCTGCCACGAGTTGAAGGCGTCGAGCAGGTTGATGTAGCCGGGCTTGCCGTTGAGAACCGTAAAGGGAAGGGCTGCGCCGTTTTTCATGAAAACGCGCGCGGGCTTCTGGTTGGGGTTGCAGCCGTATTTGAGTTCCAGCTCGTTCATGTCGTCCTCCTCAGTCGCCTGAATTTTTGTTGAACAGCTTCACTTCGCCGTTCACGTTCGCATAAAGGGACACCTTATTGTCCGCGTTGAGCGCCGCCCAGACTTCTTCGGGCGAGGGGACGCTCGCCTCCATCGGCTCGCCCGTAAAGGTGGGCAGGGGGTTTCCGTCCCCCTGATAGGTACTGATGAAATAGCCCTTGCCCTCGTCGCAGCCTTCGTAGCAGAAGAACTCGCGCAGACAGCGCCCATCCTTACGCTTGAGGATGGACAGCTCGAAGGAGCCGTCCTCGTGCATGATGGCGGAGATGCGCGGCGTCCAGTTCGGCTCGTCCGGCTCGTATTCGCGTGTCATGAGGCCGCGGCGAAAGTCGCCGTGCTGGCAGATGGTGTCGGTCTGGTCGCCGTTCGTCACGACGAGGTCGCGCCCCATCGTGCGCACGGGATGATAGATGATGAGGCTGGGGTCAGAGAGCTTGGCGGGGTCGTGCGCCTCGGTGCGGATGCCGTCCTCGGTCTTGACAAAGACGCGGTTGCGGCTGTTCTCGCTGCGCCCCATGATGAAATAATACACACAGCGGCGTCCGACAAGGATGCCGCGGCCGGGATAAGAGGTCGCCTTTAAAAACTCCAGAAAATCAGTCATTTTTCTGCTCCTTCTCTCTTACGATCTCTGCGCAGACGCGCTCTGCCGCAAGCGGCAGCAACTGCCATTCCGCCTGCTCCATCACACGCCGCTGTATCGTTTCGGGCGTGTCGCTCGGCGCGATCTCCACCGCCTTTTGCAGCAGGATCTCGCCGCCGTCGGGAATTTCGTTGACAAAGTGTACCGTCGCGCCCGTGACCTTCACGCCGCGCGCGAGCGCGGCCTCGTGTACCCTCAAGCCATACATCCCCTTGCCGCAGAAGGCGGGGATCAGGGACGGATGGACATTCAGGATGCGCCGCGGCCACTGCTTTGTAAATTCTGCGCTGAGGATGAACGTAAAGCCTGCGAGGAGAATGAGGTCGATCTCCTGCTCGCGCAGCAGTGCGGAAAGCTCGTTTTCAAACGGCTTCTGCCCGCAGGCGGGCGAGAGCACGCGTGCCGCAACACCCGCGTTTTCCGCCCGCGTGAGCGCATAGGCCCCCGCGCGGGAAGAAACGACCAGCACGATCTCGCCGTGCGGCATTTTTCCGTCGCGCTGCGCGTCGAGCAGCGCCTGCAAATTCGTGCCGCCGCCGGAGACCAGCACGGCGATGCGGGCGGGTGTCAGCATAGCGCCACCTTTTCCTCGCCCGATACGATCTCACCGATGACGCCCGCTTCCTGACCGAGAGAATGCAGCGCGGCGAGCGCCTTATCGGCGCTGTCTCTTGCAGCGACGAGCACCATGCCCGTGCCCATGTTGAAGGTGTTGAACATATCGCGCTCCGAGATGCCGCCCATGCGCGCGAGCAGGGGGAAGATGGGCGGGATGTGCAGCGCTTTCTTTTCGATCTTCGCGCACAGGCCGTCGGGAATGCAGCGCGGAATGTTCTCATAAAAGCCGCCGCCAGTGATGTGGCTGATGCCGCGGACATCGGCGGCCTCAACGGCCGCTAACACAGGACGGACATAGATCTTCGTCGGGCGCAGCAGCTCCTCGCCGAGCTCGCAGCCCAGCTCGCCGTAATACTGCCCGAGGTCGGCGTTCTCCACATCGAACACCTTGCGCACGAGCGAGTAGCCGTTGGAGTGCAGTCCGCTGGAGGGCAGCGCGATGACCACATCCCCCGGCTGCATTTTGTTCTTGTCCAGAATTTTGTCACGGTCCACGACGCCCACGGCAAAGCCCGCAAGGTCATAGTCGTCCGGCTTCATCGTGCCGGGGTGTTCAGCGGTCTCGCCGCCGATGAGCGCGCAGCCCGCGCGCACACAACCCTCGGATACGCCCGAGACCAGCGACACGACCTTTTCCGGGATGTTCTTGCCGATGGCGATGTAGTCGAGGAAGAACAGCGGCTTCGCCCCGCAGCAGATAATGTCGTTGACGCACATCGCCACGCAGTCGATGCCGACGGTGTTGTGACGATCCATGAGCTGCGCGATGCGCTGTTTGGTGCCCACGCCGTCCGTGCCGGAGACCAGCACAGGCTTTTCAAGCCCGTGCAGATCCAGCGAGAAAAGCCCGCCGAAGCCGCCGAGATCGGAGATCACATCGGCTGTGAGCGTGCGCTGTACATAGCGGTTCATCATTTTTACGCCCTGATAGCCCGCCTCGATGTCAACGCCGGCGGCCGCGTATGCTTCCGAGTGAGAGATGCCCATAATGTCATTCCTTTCCGGTCCAGCAGTAGGTGCAGACCTTGTCCCTGTCAATACCGATCGCCTCCAGCAACCCGTCAAGGGACTGATAGGAGAGTGAATCAAAGCCGAACTGTGCGCAGATCTCGTGCAGCAGGCATTTTCCGCGCTCGGTGCGGCTGTCGGCGTATTCCTCCAGATGCTTTTGGCCCTCGTTGCCCTCCAGCTCCTGCACCATGCGGCGCGCGAGCAGGTCCATGGCGCTGTTGCCGCGCGAAAAGTTCAGGTAGCGGCAGGGGTACATGATGGGCGGGCAGGCCGAGCGCATATGGACCTCCGCCGCGCCGGTGCTGTATAAAAAATCCACGGTCTCGCGCAGCTGCGTGCCGCGCACGATGGAGTCATCCACAAACAGCAGCTTCTTTCCCTCGATCAGCTCCGGCACGGGGATCTGCTTCATGCGCGCCACTCTGCTGCGCACCTGCTGATCCTCCGGCATGAAGGAGCGCGGCCAGGTCGGGGTGTATTTCACAAAGGGACGCGCAAGGGGCTTGCCGCTGTGGTTGGCATAGCCCATGGCGTGCGGCACGCCGGAATCTGGCACGCCGGCGACGAAATCCACCTCGGGCACGCCGCCGCGCTCCGCCTCATCCCGCGCCATGATCGCGCCGTTGCGGTAGCGCATCAGCTCCACATTCACACCCTCGTAGTTAGAGTTCGGGTAGCCGTAATAGGTCCACAAAAAGGCGCAGATCTTCATCTGCTTCCCTGCGGGAGAGAGTGTTTGGAAGCCCTTGGCGTTCAGCCGGACGATCTCCCGCGGCCCCAGCTCATAGGCGTCCTGATAGTCGAGCTTATGATAGGCGAAGGACTCGAACGATACGCAGTAGCCGTCCTCGCGCTGTCCGATCAGCACAGGGAGGCGTCCCATGCTGTCACGCGCGGCGATCAGCTCTCCTTCCTCGGTCAAAATCAGGATCGTCATGGAGCCGTCGATGACCTCCTGCGCGTGGAGGATGCCGGAGACAAGGTCGTTTTCCTGATTGATGAGCGCGGCGGTCAGCTCGGTGACATTCACGCGGCCGCTGCTCAGCGTCAGAAATTGCTGGCCCTTGTCGGAGAGATAAGTCTTCACCAGCTCGTCAGTGTTGTTGATGATGCCGACCGTCACGATGGCGTACAGGCCCAGATGGGAGCGCACGAGCAGCGGCTGAGGGTCGCTGTCGCTGATGCAGCCGAGCCCCGCGTGGCCGCGGAAGTCCGCGAGGTCCCGCTCAAACTTCGTCCGAAAGGGCGTATTTTCAATGTTGTGTATTTGGCGCTGGAAGCCCTCCTTCTTGTCAAAGAGCACCATTCCGCCGCGGCGCGTGCCGAGATGAGAATGATAGTCCGTGCCGAAGAAGACATCCAGCGCGACATCGCGGTCCGAGACCGCGCCGAAAAAGCCCCCCATTACGCAAAGAACAGCTCGGAGAGCGTCATGGGGTCGATGTACTTTCCGTCCCGATAGACGCGCATATTGCCGGAGGAGATCTCGTCGATCAGCATCACGCTGCCATCCGGCGCGTAGCCGTACTCGAACTTGATGTCATAGAGGACAAGGCCCTTTTCGCGCAGGTCGTCCGCGACGATCTCGGTGATCTTCTGCGTCATGGCCTTGATGTCGTCATACTGCTGCTCGGTCATCACGCCCAGCGCCACAAGGCCGTCCTTCGTCACCAGCGGATCGCCCAGCGCGTCATTTTTGAAGGTCGTCTCCACATAGGCGGGCAGGTCGGCGCCCTCTTCAATGTACTCACCGTAGCGGCGGCGGAAGCTCCCCACCGCCTTGAGACGGCAGATGACCTCCAGCCCGTGGCCGAAGACTTTCGCGGGCAGGACCTCCATCGTGGTCTCCTTCAGATCCGCGGAGACATAGTGCGTGCGGATGCCGGCGGCGTTGATCTTTTCAAAAAAGTGCTTGGTCATGCGCAGGTTGACATTGCCCACGCCCTCGATGGTCAGGCCCACGCTGTTCTCGCCGGGGTCAAACACGCCGTCCTTGCCCGTGCAGTCATCCTTGAACCTGAGCAGGTAGTTGCCGTTGTCCAGTGCGAATACATCCTTGGTCTTTCCGGTATATACGAGTTTCATTGCTTTCAGCTCTCCTTTTATTTCTTGAAGTGTATTTCTTATTTACTGATAAAGCGCCCGAACCTCTTCGTCCGCGCGCAGCACGGCGTCCCGTTCCCGCGTCCGCGCCTCGTCCAGCTTTTGGGCGAGCTCCGCGTCGGAGACCGCCATGATCTGCACCGCCAGCAGCGCGGCGTTCTTCCCGCCGTCCACCGCCACCGTCGCCACCGGGATGCCGCTCGGCATCTGCACGGTGGAGAGCAGCGCGTCCACGCCGTCAAGCTTCGTCCCGCTGCACGGCACGCCGATCACCGGCAGCGTGGTGTTTGCCGCCATCGCGCCGGCAAGATGCGCCGCCATGCCGGCGAACGCGAGGATAACAGAAAATCCGCCCTCCCGAGCCGACGCGGCAAATTCCCTTGCCTCATTCGGACAGCGGTGAGCGGATAATACGCGCACTTCCATCTGGACACCGTAGTCTCGCAATACGCCTACGGCCTTCTCCGCGACGGGCAGATCACTCTTGCTGCCCATAACGATCGCAACCTTTCTCATTTGCGTTCCCTCCCTCAAACATAAAAATAGGTGCTCCGCTGCCCTTTGCAGTTGGAGTGCCCGGACGGTCGGCCTCTGAAACGCGCCGCCTCAGAGCGATGCTCCCTGTTCCCCCGTGGTAGCCCACATTCCGTCAGTTACAAGGGGCTCAACTTGAATTCAGTGTACCATACGCCCGGCTTTTCGTCCATTCCGCAAAAAGGAGAAAGAAGATAGAAAATCTTAGCTATATTTGTATCGTTATGACAATTCATAAGATACGCTTATATCGCGTCTTGAGAAAACTTATCGTCGAAAAACCATTTTTTTGTCTTGACAAGACGATCCTCGCGTGGTATTCTATCAAAAACTTGAGGAAAGAGAGGTGATCGTCGTGACCGTGGTTTTGAAGGGTGCGCAGGTGTTCCACCGAGGTGCTTTCAGCGGCGGTGATGTTTCCGTTTCCTTTGGGGATCGTGTTTTTTGCAAGGATATTGTTTTTCCTTCGTCCCTGAATGTTTCTTCCTTTACCATATTACCCGGTTTCGTTGATGTGCATGTGCATCTTCGGGAGCCGGGTTTTTCTTATAAGGAGACCATCCGCACCGGCTCTTTAGCGGCGGCCCACGGCGGCTATACCGCCGTGGGCGCCATGCCGAATCTGAACCCTGTGCCGGACAGCATGGAGACGCTGCAAATGGAGCTGGACGCCATTGAAAAAGACGCCGTGATCCGCGTTCTGCCCTACGGGGCCATCACGAAAGGTGAGCAGGGCGGGGAACTGGCGGACTTGGACGCCATGGCCCCCTATGTGGTGGCTTTCTCCGACGACGGAAAGGGCGTTCAGGATCGTGATATGATGCGCCGCGCCATGCTGGAGGCCAAGCGCCTCGGCAAGCTGATCGTGGCCCACTGCGAGGACAATTCTCTGCTGCGGGGCGGCTACATCCACGACGGCGCTTATGCCCGCGCCCACGGACATCGGGGTATCTGCTCCGAGAGCGAGTGGCGGCCCATCCAGCGGGATCTGGAACTGGTGCGGGAGACAGGCTGCGGCTATCACGTCTGCCACATCTCCACCAAGGAGAGCGTCGCACTCATCCGCAAGGCCAAGGCCGAGGGCCTGAATGTCACCTGCGAGACCGCCCCCCACTACCTGCTGCTGGACGATTCCTGCTTGCAGGAGGACGGCCGTTTCAAAATGAACCCGCCCCTCCGGGACAAGGCGGATCGGGAAGCCCTGTTGGAGGGTTTGGCGGACGGAACCATCGACATGATCGCCACGGATCACGCCCCTCACAGCGCCGAGGAAAAGGGCGGGGGACTGGAAAAAAGCGCCATGGGCATCGTGGGACTGGAAACGGCCTTCCCGCTGCTCTATACGTATTTGGTAAAGCCCGGCGTCATTTCCTTTGCCCGCTTGATGGAACTGCTCCATGACGCGCCCTGCCGCCGCTTCGGCATTGCGCCGGCCACCGGCTTTACCGTGTTTGATTTGAACCGTACCTATCCGATCGACCCCGCTGAATTTCTGTCCATGGGCCGGGCCACGCCCTTTGCGGGCTGGAGTGTACAGGGCCGCTGCCTGCTGACAGCCATGGAGGGGCGGGCGGTCTGGTATGATAAGACCTTGCTGGAGGGGGAGGACGCCGAATGAAGGAGACACTGCTGACTGTTTTGGAAAATACCCGGCTGGCAGACGGCATCTACCGTCTGCGGCTGGCGGGGGACACCTCTGCCATCACCGCACCGGGGCAGTTCGTGAATTTGAAGCTCTCAGGTTTTTTCCTTCGCCGCCCCATCTCCGTGTGCGATTGGGAGAACGGGGAAGTGACCCTGATTTATAAGGTTTTGGGCCATGGCACCGAGGCCATGACGGGCATGGCTGTCGGCACGGCACTGGATGTGCTGACGGGCCTTGGCAACGGCTTTGACTTGTCCCGCAGTGGGGAACACCCCCTGCTGGTGGGTGGCGGCGTGGGTATCCCGCCGCTGTATGGCCTTGCCAGGCGGCTGACCGCACAAGGTAAGCGCGTCACCGCCGTGCTGGGCTTTAACCGAAAATCCGAGATTTTTTTAGCGGAGGAATTTCGGGCGCTGGGTGCGGAGGTCGTCATCGCCACCGCCGATGGCAGCGTCGGTCTCAAGGGCCTTGTGACCGACGGCATGGCCGCCGTGTCCGACTATACCTATCTCTACACCTGCGGCCCGGAGCCGATGCTCAAGGCGGTGTACGCTGATTGCAAGACCTCCGGCCAGTTCAGCTTTGAGGAGCGGATGGGCTGCGGCTTCGGCGCCTGCATGGGCTGCTCCTGCGAGACGAAATACGGCAATAAGCGCATCTGTAAGGATGGCCCCGTGCTGGAAAAGGAGGAGATCGTATGGTGAACACAAAAGTGACCCTCTGCGGCATTGAGATGGACAACCCCATCATCCCCGCCAGCGGCACCTTCGGCTTTGGCTATGAGTTCGCGGAGCTGTACGACATCAATATGCTGGGTACCTTCTCCTTCAAGGGTACGACCCGGGAGCCCCGCTTCGGCAACCCCACGCCCCGCATCGCGGAGTACGCCGGCGGCCTGCTGAACGCGGTGGGTCTGCAAAACCCCGGCGTGGACGCGGTGATCGCAACGGAATTGCCAAAGCTCAAGCAGGTATTTCACAAGCCGGTGATGGCGAATGTCAGCGGCTTTTCCGCGGCGGAATACGCCGAGGTCTGCGAGAAGTTAGACGCGCAGGAGCAGGTGGGCTGGCTGGAGGTCAATATCTCCTGCCCCAACGTCCACGGCGGCGGCGCGGCCTTCGGCGCGGACCCCAAGTCCGCTGCCGAGGTGACGAAGGCGGTCCGGGCAGTGACGAAAAAGCCCATCATTTTAAAGCTGTCCCCCACGGCGGCTGATATTGCCGCCGTCGCCAGAGCCTGCGAGGACGCGGGGGCTGACGGCGTGAGCCTGATCAACACCCTGCCGGGAATGCGCATCGACCTGAAACGCCGCCGTCCGCTGCTGGCCAACACCACCGGCGGTATGTCCGGCCCGGCGGTAAAACCCATGAATATGTTTCTGGTGTGGCAGGCCTATGAGACCGTGCACATTCCGATCATCGCCTGCGGCGGCATTGCCTCATGGCGGGATGCGGTGGAATACCTGATGGCCGGAGCTTCCGCCGTACAGGTGGGCTCCTGTAATTTCAACGATCCCATGACCATGCACAACATCATCCATGACCTTGATTCCTATCTGCACCGCAATGGCATCACCTCTGTCCGCGAACTGTGCGGTGCAGCACATAAACAATGAGTAATGAGTAAAATGAGTAAGGAGTAACGATCATGACGACCGCCTATCGTTCCCTCTCCCCGGAGGCACTGCGCCGGGAATACGCAGAGGTCTCCGCCCGGTTCGACGCCCTGCGTGAACTGGGGCTGGCGCTGAATATGGCGCGGGGCAAGCCGTGCCGTGACCAGCTGGATATGGTGACGGATATTTTCAATGTCCTCATCAAGCCGGAGGACTTCATCGACGAGGGCGTCGAGACCCGCAACTATGGCGAGGTGGCCGGTATCCCCTCCGCCAAGGCACTGTTTGCCGACATTCTGGGCTGCAAGCCCGAGCAGGTGTTCGTGGGCGGCAACGCCAGCCTGCAGCTGATGTACGACGCCGTATCCAAGGCTTTCACCAACGGTCTGCTCCACAGCGAAAAGCCCTGGTGCAAGCTGGACAAGGTCAAGTGGATCTGCCCCGTACCCGGCTATGACCGCCACTTCAAGGTCACCGAGAGCTTCGGCGTAGAGATGATCTCCGTCCCCATGACCGCCGACGGCCCCGACATGGACCAGGTAGAGGCCCTCATCAAGGACCCCGCCGTCAAGGGTATGTGGAATGTCCCCAAGTACTCCAACCCCGAGGGCGTGATCTACTCCGCCGCGACCATCGACCGTCTGGCGAAGATGAAGCCCGCCGCCCCCGACTTTATGCTCATGTGGGACAACGCCTACTGCATCCACGAGTTCGACTGCGACTATGTGGAAT
>ENA-OYZG01000314-OYZG01000314.1-human-gut-metagenome-genome-assembly--contig:-NODE-314-length-14414-cov-6.823665_pt1 | contig 14414 bp, 14 predicted proteins | sample MGYA00244071_ERZ653466 | MGnify/ENA primary metagenome ERZ653466 (study PRJEB26926, sample SAMN06165150) | human gut metagenome | biome: ENVO:00009003; feature: ENVO:2100002; material: ENVO:00002003...
ACGAGATCCTGAGATGTCTCGTGGGCTCGGAGATGTGTATAAGAGACAGGGGTATCGTAGCTGATCTGATAGAGGATGCCGCTCTGGCCTATGCGAAGGTAGGCGGTTCGCTCCGCCGCATCCTGCGCTGTGCCGTCCTGCTGCTCCGACTCCATGGCCGAGAGGACCTCCTCCCAGCTGGTCTGCCTGTCCTCCGCCGCGCGGGAGACGGACAGCTCGAACGTGGCCGTCTGCTCCGTGTCCGGCTCCGGATAATCGATGGACACGGTGAGCTCCGGCTCATCCAGCCCGCAGCTGACCAGATCCTCCTCCGTAGCGGCATAGGTGACGTACGCGTCCAGCGCGAGCGACGCGATGCCGCTCACATAACCCTCAACGCTGCCGGTATCCAGCGGGCGGCCGTCCAGGTAGTAGACGTCCTCCTCCCGGTAGGAGCCGCCCTGCCCGTCGCGCTTGACGGTCGCATCCGAATGGCCGGAAAAGCGCAGCTCCGTCACGTCCGTGAGGGCTGGGATCTCGTCGTCCCGGAGCAGATCGCCCAGCGTGATCGCATAGTAGTCCAGCGGATCGTCGTTCACAAGATAGACGCTGCCGTCCCCAAGGGAGAGATAGCGCTGGCCGTCCAGCTCGCTGAAGTTTCCGAGGCTGATCTCATAGGCGGTTTCCCCCGCCGTGATGTCGATGGTGCACTGCGGTTCATCCAGGCCATACTGGGCATAGTCCGTCACGTTTTCAATGACGAATGCCGCCTGAAGGGAGGCAAACCGCTCCAGCAGCGAATCGAGCAGCTCGCCGTCGGCAGGAAAGTCCGCATCTTCGTCCCAGGTCCAGCCGTCGCCCTTTGTGAAGGAAAAGGACTGCTTCTCCCCTTCCCCATCGGTATACGTCCAGGCCAGCGCGTCCACCTCATCGACCGGCAGGCTGAACACCACCTCGCCGCTTTCGGCGATGTCCTCCCGTTCCTTTTCCATGAGGCTCACCGCCACGGTGATGCCCACGGCGCACAGCAGGACTGCGCAAAGCGCGATCACGCGCGTTTTCCGCTTCATTTCAGGAGCCTCCTTCTTCTCACGACCACGAAGACGCCGGCAGCGAGGAACGAGAGCGGAATGACGCCGATCATCAGCACCTGGATCAGGCTGCTGGCGCTTTCGCTGATGGTGAGATAGTTGTAGTTGAGGGATTTGGCGCGTATGGCCATGGCCTCGCGCTGGCCAAGCAGCGCGCTCAGCGCGTTCATGGCCAGGTTCACGTTGGCGCCGGAGGAATAGGCGTTGTACATATCGCTCAGGAACACCCCGGAGCTGAGCCACACAAGCGCGCCGCCGTTTTCGTATGCCACCTCCACGCCAAGGGAGAACGGCCCGTCCAGGTCCCCCTCCTCCTTTTCCGTGGTGGTCATATCATAGCCCGCGGCCTTGCTGTAGGCGGCCTCCGAAGTGTTCAGCAGGCTTGTCACGGTTGCCGCCGTGGTATTCTTGCCGAGTTCCAGACCGGAGGCGATGGGCACGATGAGATAGTATCCCTCATCGATCAGCGAGGCGGTGATGTCGCTCTGCGCCATGTCCGGCATGAGCAGCAGCGGCGAGGAGAATGCGTAGTGCGTCCGCTCGCCCTCAACGACCACGCCCTCGGCCGCCGTCACGCCATAGCGCTCCAGAATGCCGTAGAGGTTGGTAAGGCTCGCGTCCTGCACGGGCCCGGCCATGACCAGCAGCTTGCCGCCCTGCCCCACATACTCCGCCAGCATCTGCGCCTCCTCCTCGGAGAGATCGCTTGCCGGTGAATAGACGAGCACCCCCGCCGCGTCCTCCGGGACGGCGTCGCTGTTGAGCAGAGAGAAATCCTCCACGGCGATATTCTCCTTTTCCAGGTTGTCGGCAAAGGTGGACGGCAGATCGCTCTCCCCGTGGCCGGTGAGCCGGTAGATCACAGGCTGGTCGGGATTTGTCACATAGTCGATGGCGGAGGTGATCGCCCCCTCGCCGTCGAAGCTTGTGGTATAGCTGTAGGAATACAGGCTCGTCTCGGTCACATAGATGTCCGTATAGGGGATGTACCGGCTCCGCTCGCCGCACTCCACCACCAGCGAATTGTTGTACACAGCATCGTCCTCGCCGATATACTCCTCGATAAAGGTGGGATAGACGTCCGGGTTGCGCTTTTCCACGCTGATATGCTCCAAAAGGCTCTCATACCGGTCGAGCAGCTTTTCAATCACCGCGTCCTCCGCGTCCGCCTGGACGATCCAGTAGATGGTTACGTCGTCGGAGAGCGCGTTGAGCACGCTCTTTGTATTGCTGGTGACGGAATAGAGCTTGCTTGCGCTGATGTCGTACTCCGTCGCGCTTGCGGGCAGGACGGACAGGCAGATGTTCACCACCACGAGGATGGCCAGCACGACCACTGTGATGACGGCGCTGTACGCGCCGCCGCGCATGGCGTTTTTACCCATCAGTTATACCTCCTTTTCTCCAGAGACTGCACCGAGAGAAAGAGGAAGAAGCCGATGACGCTCAGGTAAAACACCACGGCTTTGAGGTCAAAAATGCCGTTGATAAAGGCATAGAAGCGCTCAAAGAGCGACAGCGCGCTCATGATCTCGGGCAGCAGGCCCTCAATCGCCTCCGGCGCCAGGATGTAGCAGGCGACGCTCGCGGCGGAAAGCCCCAGCCCTGACCAGTAGCCAAGGTTGCCGTTCCCCGTGAGCAGCTTGAGCACAAGCCCCACGGCGCAGGACAGGACCAAGAACGCTACGGCGCTGCCGAGCGCGCTGGCGGACACGTATTCCGAAAGGCTGACGCTGTAATAGTTGAAGAGGATGACGGCGATCCCCAGCCCTGCGGCCAGCCCCTGGTTCTCCGTCAGCGAGGAAAGGAACATGCCGATGGCAAGCAGCGCCGCGCCCAGCAGGAAAAAGGCGAAGATGCTGCCGTAGCTGGTGGGCAGGTAGACCTCGCCAAACTGGGCGAAGAAAACCGGGTATACCGCGATCACGGCCAGCGGGACCAGATACAGCGCCAGCAGCGCGCCGTACTTGCCGAGGATGACCTCCGTGGTGGAGATGGGCAGCGAGTAGAGCAGCTGATCGGTCCGCTGCCGCCGCTCCTCCGCCAGGACGCGCATGGTGAGGATGGGTACGATCACCACAAATATGATGCAGCCGAAGCTGAGCACGTACTCAAAATTGCTCACGGCTTCCCGGATATTGTACTGCATGGCCCCGATGCCCACAAAACAGAGAAGAAACGCTGCAAACAGCCATGCCGTCAGCGTATGGAAATAGCTCTTGAGCTCATGGACAAATATGGCCCTCATTTTTCGCCTCCTCCCTCCGTACGGCCGTCCTGCTGCTCGGTGAGCTCCAGGAAGATCTCCTCCAGGCTCGCCTTCTTTACGCCCAGCTCGCACAGCGTTACGCCGCCTGCGGCAAACGCCCGGAAGATATTGCCGGAGAGGGCGTAGATATCGCCGGTCCCGGCGGCGACGGTCAGCCGCGCGCGCTGCGGCGTATCCAGCTCCACGGCGATGGACGCCGCGCCGGGGACCCCATCCAGCAGCTTTTTGGCGTCGGCCGCGCCGCACTCGGCCATGAGGCTGATCTCCCCCGGCGCCGCCAGGCGCGCTTCCAGCGCGTCGGGCGTATCGAAGGCCACCAGCCTGCCATGGGCGATGATCAGGATTTTGCTGCACATGTTCTGGACTTCCGAGAGGATATGGGAGCTGATGAGCACGGTGCGGCTCTTGCCGAGGGAAGCGATCAGCGCGCGGATCTCAAGGATCTGTATGGGGTCGAGCCCCACGGTGGGCTCATCCAGGATGACCGTATCCGGCTCCCCCAGCAGCGCCTGCGCGATGCCCACGCGCTGGCGGTATCCCTTGCTCAGGGCGCTGATGCGCCGGTTGCGCATGTCGCCGATGCCCGTTTCCTCGATCACGTCCTCCATCTGCCGGCGCAGACGCTCACCGCGCACGCCCTTGGCCTGCCCGACAAAGCGCAGATATTCCGCCGGCGTTTCACCAAGATAGAGGGGCGGCTGTTCCGGCAGATAGCCCACACGGCGTTTTGCCGCGCGGGGCTCCTCGTAGATATCGCAGCCGGATATCCTGACGGTACCCTGCGTCGCGGACAGGCAGCCGGTCATGATGTTCATGGTCGTGGTCTTGCCCGCGCCGTTGGGGCCGAGAAAGCCGTAGACGCCTTCGCTCTCGATCTCAAAGCTCAGGTCGTCCACCGCCGTCACCGCACCGTATCGCTTGGTGAGGTGTTCCACTTGCAGCATAAAAAGCCTCCTTCCCGTATGGTCGAGCACAGTATAGGCCCCGAAGCTGAAAGGAAGCTGAAAAGCCGCAGCCGCCCGACCGGGCGGCCGCCAGCGAAGAATCATGGCGTTTGGTGCGATGGCCATTTCCCTTTCTGAGGATCCATAATTAATTGTCCATCATGCAAAAGCACTCTATTCCATTTTGCTCATTATATCCGCATAGCCTACCAGGGAGACATTCCGCATTTCCTTTGCCCGATCGGCGCAACCCCTGGTGAAGCCGGTTTTGGCAAAGAGGTAGTAGTAGACATTTTTGTAGGGGAACAGCTCGCTGCGCTTTACAAGCGTTTCCAAAACGCCGAGATCGACCCTCTCATTCGTCCATTTGCACTCGCCGAAAAGAGCGGTGTTTTTGTCCTGCTCGGCGAGGATATCGATTTCCGTCTGACGCATTTTCTTCGGATCGTTCCCCCACCAGCGGCCGAGAGAGGAGAACTCCACCGGACATTCGCCGGAGAGCATCAGCTTCCAGAGATACTGCTTGCAGATTTTCTCGAACACCTTGCCCATGTAGTCGGACAGATGCGGCGCGATGCGTTTGTAGGCAAGATCGGCAGCGCCACGGGCGATGATCGAGTTGTTTTCCGGCACAAAGCGATACCAAAAGCGAAACATATTGTCCGCAATCGAATAGATCGCTTTCCGGGACGCCTTTTCTCCGTAAGGCGTCTCTTTTTCGATAATGCCGAGGGAGATCAGGTTTTTCACATAGGCGGAACAAATGTTGGTGCTTTCCCCGACCTTGCTGGAAATCTCCGACATGCGGGAAGCGCCGGTGGCAATCGCCGTGATGATCGCATTGTAGAGCGCCGGTTCCCGCACCTCCTGCTTGAGCAGGTTTTCCGGTTCCTCAAACAGAGCGGAGTTGGGATTCAGGAACGTATGTTTGATATTGTCCTCAACGCTCAGCTTGTCGCTCATCTGAAGCAGATACTGCGGCGTGCCGCCAACGATGCCGTACACACAGGCCTTTTCCTCCGCCGTAAAGTCTTGGAAATAGCGGCAGGTTTCTGCAAAGTCAAAGGGCAGGATTTTCATCTGTGCCGTCCGTCTGCCGTAAAGCGGCGCTTTGTAGGCAAGAACCTGGTCTTCCATATAGGACATGGACGATCCGCAGAGGATCAGCATCAGCTTGGAGCTGTCCTTGTATTGGTCGATCAAAAGCTGGATGGTGGAAGCAAGGCTCTTCGACGAACGGGCGACATAGGGATATTCGTCGACGGCAAGAATAATCCGTTCCTTTTCGGACAGCTTGAACACATATTCCAAAGCCGCCTGAAAGGACAGGAAAGAGGTTTCGGCGTCCATGCCGGGATGATAGCCCAGAATGCTCCTGCTGAAATTATCGAGGTTCTGTTTGGCATTGCTCTCAAAGCCCATAAAATAGATGGCGTTTTTATCATCAATAAAACGGTTGATCAGCGCCGTTTTGCCGACACGGCGGCGGCCGTAGATCACCACAAACTCAAACCTGTTCGAAGCGTAGAGCTTGTTCAGCGCTGCAAGTTCACGCTCTCTGCCGATAAACATGGGCGCCATCCTCCCATCTGCCATAGGTTCAATAACATCATATACCACAAAGCAAAAATTAGTCAAGTACGATTTGGCAATTTACGATTGACTAATTTTACATCATGGAGCGGAAAAACAAATCAAGCGCGAGAGTTTGAGGCCCTGCATCCGCTGGCCTTTTCAATTGGTTGACGCCGCTGCCTCATTCTGTTTGTGTTTTGTAAACCATGCCGCCATTTTTCCACCTGCAATTTGCGAAACCTATATTGCGCCGCTCGCTGCGGCTGTCAGATGTTTTTCCTCTGTTGACTGCATGAATTTTGCAGACGTACAGGGCGCTGGCTTCATGAACCGCTTTGCCTGCCTCCCAATCCGGATATAACAGGGGCGGCGAAGGGAAAGGTCCTTCACCGCCCATGCCGTTTGGCGGTTTGATAACCATCTGCTCAAGCTCTTTTCCTTCGGCGCGTGACGTTTAGCGTCAATATTGCGCCGGCGGAAATCAGAATCAGGATGATCCAGGGAATGATGAGCGATTCATCGCCGGTCGCCGGAGGAGCGGCGATTTCCGCAATGGTAAAGCCGCCCCGGGCCTCGCCGTCCGTATAGAGCACGGCGATGGTGTGCCTGCCCGCAGGCAGGGCGTTCAGGCAGCTCGGCGGCAGAGTTATCCTTGTGCTGCCGGAATCCGCCGTGTACTGCTGCGCGCCGATGGCTTCGCCGTCAATCTCGATCCCGGCGTGACAGCGCCGGTCGATAACGCCTGACAGGCAACATTGGCCACGACGCTCCCGTCATATGCCTTGGAGATATCGCTTGTGATTGTCACGTTGCCCGTCGCTTTCTGCACGCGCAGGGCGATGGTGGTGGCGGCGGACGCATCGTTCCCGCTGCCGCTGGCATACGCCGCGCCCAGCGGGTTGTAGTGCACCGTCAGCGTATAACCGCCTGCTTTCCCGCGCGACCTCGGTGCCCAGAACGCCGGGCATGCAGATATCCAGCGGCGCGACATCCGGCGCGCCGTTCCTGTCCATTTCATCGAGCATGTCGGAGGGATCTGAAAAGCATTGCGCCGCGAGGCACAGGCCCGGATGCTCCCCGGCATAGTCGGAAACGATATTCAGGATTGCCTCCAGCTCGCTTCTTTCATCGTCGCATATCCTGCAAAGCATATTCGCATCCCCTTTTCTGACGCACAGGAGGGCATCCACCTCCATCATTGGCGCACACAGAAGAAATTATATCACAAAGATCGACCGCCCTCAACAAAATTCCGGACCAGAGCCGCCCGCGCCCTGGAGGCGTGATGCTTCCATACGCCCGTTGCAGGTTTGATCATTTTTTGCCAAAGGGAGGCGCAAATGACCCGATGCCACCAGGTCGATGCAAAGCGGGTCCGGCGGTGTTCGTGTCGAATTTTGAGAAGTTCAAAATAAAGTTCGCGTAATTTAGTGTCAAAAATCAATCGGAAATCATTGTAATTTACACGAATGTATGCTTTACTATGTTCAGCACCTTAAGGGAGGTCCGGCAATGTATCGAAAAATAATGAGCTTCCTGGAAGCGTGGAAGGATAGCGTTCACCGGAAACCCCTGATTGTGCAGGGAGCAAGACAGGTCGGAAAAACCTACTCGATTTTAGAGTTTGGACGCAGCCACTATGAAAATGTGGCATACTTCAATTTTGAAACAAATCCAAAGCTGAACGAAACCTTTGAGGAAAATATCAGCCCTGATTATCTGATACCCATTTTATCGCACTTTGCAGGACAGACGATAGTAAAAGAAAAGACGCTGATCGTATTCGATGAGGTACAGCTTTGCGAACGGGCTTTGACTTCTCTGAAATACTTTTTTGACACTCCCCACGGATAAATCCGGGGGGATTCTCGGTTCGCTGACCGTTGCCCGCAAGCGGGTCTTACATGGTCTCCCCGAGCGTTGGGTTCGGGCGTGTCCCGCCCTACCGTTTGGCCTACGCCAAGAGGCGCAAGCCCTCGATCAATATGTTCTTTGCGGCATTGATGTCTCGGTTGTGGAGCTCACCGCAGACTGGGCAGACCCATTCTCTAACGGAGAGGTCTTTCGTGCCGGACCACTGAGCGCCGCAGGCGGAACAGAGTTGGGAGGACGGATAGAAACGGTCTACTGTGACTACCTGTTTCCCATACCACTGTGCCCTGTACTCCAACTGCCTGCGAAACTCACCCCAGGAAGCATCCGAGATAGACCGGGCCAGAGAGTGGCTCTTCCCCATGTTTTTGGGAGCCAAGTCCTCAATCGCTATGAGGTCGTAGTCCCGCACAAGCTGAGTGGACAGTTTATGCAGCGTGTCCTGCCGCTGGCTGGCAATGTGCTCCTGCAACCGCGCCACCTTCACACGGGCCTTTTCCCTGCGCTTGCTCCCCTTTGACTTTCGGGAGAGTTGACGCTGGAGACGGACAAGTTTGCGGGTGCTCTTTGCAAGGTACTTGTGGTTCGGGTATTCTACTCCGTCGGAGGTGATGGCTAATGACTTGAGGCCCATGTCAAGGCCGGCAACGGCCCCAGTGCTGGGCAGAGGCTCAATGTCTACGTCGGTACAGCAGATAGCGACAAAATACTTGCCGCTGGGGGCCTGAGATACTGTGGCGGACAGGATACGCCCCTCGACCTCTTTGGAGACGCGGCATTTTACAAGGCCGAGCTTCGGGAGGCGGATATGCTCAGCATCTACCCAAATGGTGGGTTTGCCGTTGGAGACGTGCTGTTTCGTCTTGTAGGACTTCCGTCTGTCCCGTTTGCTTTTGAACCGTGGGTATCCGGGCTTTTCACCCTTTTTAACACGGCGGAAGAAACCCTGATAAGCGGCATCCAGGTTTTGGAGTTCGGCTTGAAGCGGGATGGAATCTACTTCTTTCAACCAAAGTAATTCCTTCTTCAAAGAGGTCAGCATTTTGTCCTGCTGGAACCGTGTGGGGGCCTTACCCGTTGCTTGGTACTCAGCGATACGCTGGGCGAGAAAATGGTTATAGACAAACCGGGCGCAACCAAAAGTCTTTTGAATTAAGACCTCTTGCGCTGCTGTCGGATAGATTCTGAACTTGTACGAATATTCCATTTTCTCACCCCGTTTCCAAAGAAATTATACCACAAATTGCACGAATAATACAATCGGTGACGCTCACCTTTACAGGGTGGGCGCCATTTCTATCTCTCATTCCAAAATCTGCCCACGAAGCCGAGCAGACCGAAGCCTTTGAAGAAAAAGCAAGTACCAGTTCCGGGACAATGGTTCTTCAATACGAGTACCGTTTTCACACGTTCCGCAGTCTTCTTTTTGTATCGTATGCTTGCGCCGGGTCTTCCATTGGGACGGCCGGCTGTGGCGCAGCGCAAAACGTCTGATTGGACGACAAACGGCATTTTCATTTGCTTCCGGCAACTCAATCCACTCCGAACTTCCACCCGTTTGCCAGTTTCAATGCGTGCAGTTGTTCCTGATATGCATAGATGTCCTCCAGCTCAGCAAGCCAGGTGTCCGCGTCATAGGTGCCGTCCTCGTTGAGAACGGCGATAAACGAGCGTTCTCCCGTTCGCCGTACTCCCTCTTCACTTTTTTGATAAGCATAGAAGTAATACAGCACCTTGCCCTTCCCGTCTGCGTCGACATAGTTCCCGGAGATGCTTGCCCCGGCCTGCATGGGAACCGCTTCCTGAAATATGGCGCTCGCATCATCCAAAAACTGTCTCGGCGCATCTATACGCCGTTTTGACATCTTTTCCTGCTGCAACGGCTGCTCCCAATCGTTTCGCAGCTTCAGCTCGGCGACGGCCCGCCGGTCGATCGCTGAAAAATCTTCCGCCACCAAAAACCCTGCGTCCTCATAGAAGTAGACGTCGCGCAGCGTCGCCTTTTGGCGTATGGCCACCACGCAAATTCGATGATATTGGCTTGTCGCCACCACGTGCATGGAATATTGAAACAACTGCCGCCCGTAGGAATCTTCCTCCAGCACGTCGATCTCGATGCCCTGCCCGTCATAAACGCCATTGGTACACAGCACGTTTGAGGCCACCTGTTGATACAGGTCGCTATAGCGCAAGTCATACAGACACCCGCTCAAAAAAACAATCGACAGCAGTGCAGGCAGAAAACCAATTCTTCGTTTCATCATAACCTCCCGGAACCATTGTTCGCTTCTCAATAAATGAAGCCCGTCAAAAATCGGCAGCTTATCAAGGCAGGCCCTTGCCTCATCGCGTCTTTTGTCACGCCGCCCGGTCTGGTTGTTTTCCCGGTTTGACGGTCTGCCGCTAAAGAAGGGAATACCCACAATTGAAAAGCCATTTATACCAACCCGTTGGAAACGATCACCCACCGGTCGCTCAACCAGTCCCCTCCCGAAAACCGGATATCATCGGCTGCAGGCCGGCCGCTTAGACAGCATCTCATATTGATTTCTACATAGCTCTTTCTCCAGGGAACGCCTGCCGTATTGAGCATCATCCAAAATTCGACCGACCGTATCGCCGATGGATCGTCCGTCCCATCGGTTATGAATGTGATATACACCGCATCCCAACCCGCTAAGTTTTCCATAGCGTCACAGATCTCTTGCGCAGCCGGATCCTCAAGCGATATGGTGACGCTTTTCCCTTCATTCTCATCGTAAACCAGTTGAAAAAGCCTATGGCCTTCATAATACAACCGTCCGCCTGGGGATTCATACTCAAGCCGAGGCTCTTCATGACGCAACCGCTCGCTTTCGCGATATTCGCACAGAGAAAGAACCAGCGCGTCAAAGCCCGCGGCATCGCGCTTATAAGCATCTTTTAGCATCTCAGTCGCTTCGATCGCATCCTGCCCATAGCCATACTTCTTCTGCATCCACTCTGACCCGAGCACAGAAATTACGCAAATCACAACGGATGCCCAGATAAGAATGCCAATTGTCCAGTTTTTGCCCCGGCGCTTCCTTTTCATCCGCTCTCTCCCCTGTTCGGCCAAATCGTTTTTATGGACGCATATCCACCCGCATTCGCTCCACCGACCGGCGCGCTGAACCCGTGGGACTGGCCATGAAGCATCACTGCCCGTTTCCCTGCGATGCCTCCCTGTCCTGGTTTATGTTTTTCCCGGAACGCCGCGCCATTGCCGCAAACAATGCAATCGTTCCGGCCGCAATCTCGGCTATTATTTGCCCGACGCAAACCAGCAGCAACGAGACATCATCCGGCTTCATTTTGACAATATAAGGCTGATCGGGGCCTACTGGGTACACCCAAATGCTCAAATCGATCAACCAGCCGTTTGCAAGGATGGAAAGTGCGACGACACCTATGAACATACATCCGTTTCTCGCAGGCGCTTGAAAAATATTGTATATCGTCAATAGCAGTAAAAGCAGAACGGCAATGCCGTACATCGCCCCATAAGGCCAGATCCCGTCCTCCCGAAACTCAAAGGCGAGCAACAGGCTGAAACTGGCCATTACGGAGATCGCAGCAAACCAGAAGAGAAATCCCGCCAGGGACATTGGGCGCGGCCGCCCGCGCTGCGCTCGGTTGCGCGTCCGGTCTGTCGCAAGCAGTTTTGTATTTTTCATCTTTCCAAACCTTACTTTATGCGGACTCTTGCGGCGGAGTTTTTCCTCCGGGTCGCTGGAAATAGTATGCAGCGTTCTCATTCCTTCCCGCCATGCGGCACGTTGAGCAAGTTCTCGTATCTTTGGCGAATATTGGGTTCCATTTCTTTTTTCGCTGCTTGCAGTAAAATATACCTGATTGAAGAATCCGCTAAATCCGCTTCTTCCGCCATGACCTGAAGCGCCATATACCTCACCTCATGGTCCCGATGCGTTAACTTTTCTACAATCCCTTTTAAGCGGACTTTGTCGCAAAGAGCGTAACATGCGCCGTCAAAGCATACCTGTACCCACGGGTCGCATTCCTTTTCATAACGGCGCGCGATTGCATGGCGGCAGATTCTTCTTGCGCATTTTGAGCGTTTTCTGCTGACATCCGCCAACGAAATCGCAGCATAGCCGCGCAGCAAGGGTTCCTCGTCCGCAAGGAGTCCCAGCAGCCGCCACGCAACGCGCAAAGAGCTGCTCTGGCAAAGCGAATCGCATGCGTTAACCCTCACCATCTTATCCTGATCCTTCAGCAGCCGCAAGAGAGTCCTCTCTGCCCGGCGCGCCTGTTCTTTCGTTTCAAAACAGTTTGCACAGATTGCCGCCATACGATAGCGCTCGTCGACATCTCCCTTACAGGCAAGATGCTCCAATCGCCGCATATCATCTGCCGATATTGATGCTGACTCTTCCAGCTGTTCCAAATAGTCCTCATCGTGCGCCATTGTCCCTTCGCCCTCCAAACATTGCTGCTTTAGATTTCATAAGGATAGAAACGCAGGCATCGGCGCGGGCGTTGGCCCGGGCGCAGCCGTCCCCGCAGTTCCGTTGTTGACCTGAGCCATGCCCGCCGCGTTTGCCCCTCGAACCGCCTGCCCGCCACGATCGTGCCCGACGGGCCGAGGATGTTCCTAGTTTGAGAGCGTTAAACCGACAATCCGTTGTCATTGCGGCGGGTCAAGGCGTGACCGGTAAAACAGCGTTCCAAACTCGCAGATCGCGTAATACTGTCCCTCGGCATCATACAGTTCCAGCGTTGCGTTCTGGAAGGTTCCGTTTCGGTATTCGCTGTAAATCAAGCCGCTTTTGCAGGCGGGATTGGCGATGAGTTCCATTCCTTCCGGAGAAACCATATAATAGAACAACTGCCCAAAATATGCGGAATCCTCCTCATGGTTGTAGGAACTGAAGTATCCACCCTGTACGATGGCCTGAATCAGGGTCAGGTACTCGCCGGCCAGCTCGTCCACTTGCTCCCATGGAAAAGCGTCAACGGGCGCTGCTTCTCCATCCAGGTACCGGAAGGCTGTCTCGCCGTCAAAATACATGCCGTCCTCCACCGTACCGATGCTCGCTTTCCGTCCCTCTCGATGAGAAATAGCCCGTACAAAACTTGTCTCCACATAGTAATCGCATCGCCCAAGCTCCAATGCCAGAATATGCTCGCTGCTATCCGCCTCCTCGATGGCGACCGGCCTATCAAATACCAGTTGCAGGAATTCTTCGCCCGTTTTGACACATCCGCACCCGGCAAAGATTGCGAAACAGGCGGTACAGGACAAAGTTATTGCGTTACGGAACCAAGTCCTCTTGTATTTCTCCATTTGGTACCCTCCTTCACCGGCAGGCCGAAATCGATGCAGGTATATGTCAGTTCGTTTGTCAGGTGCCGCCCGTCGGGAACGACGTGTTGTCCGTGATCTTCTCGATCTCGCCGTACGCATTGTACGCATACGAGCGGATCAGCCTGCTGTTGCTCGTCGGGGAGGTTGTGTTTGCCGTGCCCTAACATCGCAACTAACAAAGCTCAGCATGAAAAACAATTCACTCAATTTTCATTATATCGCAATCCGTAACAACCCAGCTCTGGTTTTCCATGGTCAGGCGAATTTTTACCATAAATCTGGCTCCATTTTCATCCACCGCCTCGTATTGAAATACGGCCGTTCCCACCATCCCGTTCAACGTTTTCTCAGTAGAAATACGACTATACGAAAACAATCCATCCTTTTGAAGCGAACCATACCTCCTGTTGATTTCCTCGGAGGATAGATATCCTGCTGCCGCCTGATATGCATCTGATTTTTCCAGGTTTTTGTCCATCTGGATCATGGCGATGATAATCAACACGACTGTAACGATCATGAATGTTGAAACGATAGCGATCCATCTTTTCACAGCCAACCTCCCGTTGTTCAGGTAATCCGCTTAAAGCTGCCACACAATCTTCTTTTGCTGACGCTGCTGGGATGTGGCATTGTGCAGAGCCGGTGTGGTTGTTCCATCATCCGATCGCACCAGCAATCATCAATACAAAATAAGCGAACCAGGCAGCAGTCCAGATTCCCAACGCTATCATGATGAATTTAGACCATATTGCATGATTTACAGAAAGTCTCTTTGCCCACCTGATACAAGGAGGAAACTCGACTGGAATAATGATTATCCCGTATATCATAGGCAGCCATGGGTTAAAATGCCATCCATCTGCGAATTTCGCAATGATTGAAAGAAGCAAAATAATGCCAGCTCCTGCAATCATCCTGATACCATCTTTTTTAACCATTGTTGTCTATATTTCTCCTCCTCCATTTTAGAAAGATTTTTAAGGATTGATACGCAGGCATCGGCGCGGGCGTCTGCCCGGGCGCAGCCGCCCTCCTGCGCGTTCTCTTAGCGTCACGCAGCCCGCGCCCACGTCCATACAGAAGAAGGTATCAAATTCAAGGTTCTAAAATATACTGCCTGCTCTCCTCCCGCGCCGCAAATTCTTCAACATATATTTCCTCCTATTCAACGGGGCTTGGGCCAATCTTAACGTAGTCTAATTGACTTGTATAAATTCCACGGTGTCCCTGCTCCGGTGCGTAAAAGCAGTTTGAGGGCGGCGGAGCCGGTGCAGGCATCCAGCGACAGGAACCGGGCGGTGGCGGGGTTGTAGTACCGCGCGTTCATGTACAGC
>ENA-OYZG01000319-OYZG01000319.1-human-gut-metagenome-genome-assembly--contig:-NODE-319-length-14311-cov-3.462262_pt1 | contig 14311 bp, 16 predicted proteins | sample MGYA00244071_ERZ653466 | MGnify/ENA primary metagenome ERZ653466 (study PRJEB26926, sample SAMN06165150) | human gut metagenome | biome: ENVO:00009003; feature: ENVO:2100002; material: ENVO:00002003...
CGAGATCCTGAGATGTCTCGTGGGCTCGGAGATGTGTATAAGAGACAGGTCCCGCCGCCTCAAGTTCTTCCCCGATGCGGATTAGATCGCTTCTGCCTGAAACAATCAGAAATACCTTTTTCTCCCTGCGCACACACGCGGTAACATCCGCCTCTCTCCCGTGTGTTCTGACTATTTTCGCGTCCTGCCAGCTTTTACCTGCGCGCGCCGCCAGATAGGAGAGCGAGGAGATTCCAGGACAGATGGTGATCCCGGCCTGTAATTTTCCAAGGCGCACTTCTTCCTGCAATGCCTTATACACCGCCTCTGCGCCGCTGTAAAATCCGGTATCACCGGAAAATAAGATGGCAATCCGCCCGATTTTTCTTTCCCTGCAGGAATAAATATACGGAAGAAGATCTGCGGGAAGGTACGCCTCCCGTTTCTCTGCATCCGGCGCGATCAGGGTATCCGCCGCGGCAAGCAGCCGCTTCGCTCCGCAGACCGCCTTCGCCTGCCCAATCGCCTCCCTTGCCTCTCCGGTGAGCAGCTTTCCGTTCCCCATCCCGATTCCCACAAGAGAAATCTGCAGCGGCTGACGCTTCGTCCCGCTCTTTTTCCCGCAGAGTGTTTCGATTTCGGACAGGACTTTTTCCATGCTCATCCCGCCCGCCTGTTCCGGATTCTTAATCATAACAACAGGAATTTTTGTGTGCTCTGCCGCGCGGATCTTCTCTGGGAATCCGCCCGCCTGTCCACTCTCTTTGGTCACCAGCACGCCGATGTCATACTGCCGGATCAACGCCTCGTTGAGCTCTGTTCCAAAAGGTCCCTGCATGGCTATGATCTGCTTCCCCGGAATCTGTTCCCTGTGACAGATTTCGATACTCTCCACCCCCGGAAGCACACGCACAAAAAGCCTCTTGCGGATCTCCTCCCGGACGGCATAGGCGTGCAGTTCCTTGCTTCCTGTCGTAAGAAGAATGTTTCCCGGCAGACTAGACAGCAATTTTACACATTCCTGTGTGTCCGCCACCGTGTGTATCATCCACTCGTGCTCTGCGATCTCACGCTCCGCCGCCGTGCTCCGGCTGAGTCTTAAATATGGAAGATTGGTCTTTTTTGCACTCTCTTTGATGTGTTCTGTCACCTCCACCGCGTAGGGATGTGTGGCGTCCACCACCGCAAGAAACGCGCCGGTTCGCATGAGTTCTTCCATTTCCGGTTCGCTCATACGGCCTTCCCGGATCACAAGGTGCTCCTGCGGGCGCATCACTTCCCTGCCGTACTCGGTCGCCACACTCGCCACGCAGTCGATCTGTCTGGCGCAGAGTGCCTCCGCTAATTCTCTTCCCTCCGTTGTCCCGGAAAAAATCAATATTTCTGCCATATTCTCTCCATTTCCAGGTCTCTTATCCGCGCTCATCTGCACGCGCCTTAGCGCCTGTCCCGATCTGATAGCCGCGTTTTGTGACAAGCTTATCCCCCATGATGACCGACTGTGAGTTGCCGATAAATACCGTGGTAAACATATTCACCTGAGTCTCACGCAGTTCCCGCAGTGTGCAGGTATGCGCCGTCTCCCCGTCTCTTCCGATATTTTCCACATAGCCGCAGGCACGCGTTTCCTTCGCCCCGGCATCCAACAGAATGTCACAGGCGCGCTGCAGATAATCTGCTCGCTTCCTGCTCGACGGATTGTAGAGCGCTATCGCAAAATCCCCCAGGACAGCTGCCTGAAGCCGCGCTTTAATCTGCTCCCACGGAGTCAGAAGATCGCTCAAGCTGATCACGCAGAAGTCATGGTTTAACGGCGCGCCGAGCACTGCTGCCCCGCTGCTCGCCGCGGTAATTCCCGGTATCACCGTAAGCTCGCAGGACGGATACTCCTCGCTCATCTCATACATGAGCGACGCCATCCCGTAGATCCCGGCATCCCCGCTGCAGATCAGCGCTACGCGCTTTCCCTTCTTGGCCTCCTCATAGCACATCCTGCAACGCTCCACTTCCTGGCGCATCGGGGTCGACAAAAATGTTTTTCCCGAAAAGCGTTCCCCGAGAAGATCCAGATACACCGTATATCCCACAATTACCTCACAGGATTCCAGCACAGTGAGCGCTTCCTGTGTCATATCATCCTCTCTGCCCGGTCCCATTCCGACAATATAGATTTCATGTTTCATCAAAACTTCACACTCCATTTTCTCTCTGCTATGGCAAGTGTCTTGCCTTCACATGCCGTCTTTTGCACCAGAAGTCTGCCGCCCTCCCCCGCAGCGCAGACCGCAGCGCGCTCACACACATTATCCACACCGACCTGTTGCGCCACAAAGCCGGATGACGTGAATGTACCATCCACACCCTGTAGGCGCCCGGCCGGATAAGTGAGAAAAGGAACCGCTAACTGCTCTGCCAGTGCCAGAATTCCTACCTCATCCGCCTTTACATCGACCGACGCGATTCCCGCCACCGCCATGCTGGAAAGCTTCTCTTTTTCCAGGGTCTCCCGCACAAACGCTTCCAGTTCCTCTTCGCTTTTGCCCCTTCTGCACCCGACGCCAAGCAGCAGGCAGGACGGAATCAGCCATAAGCTGCATCGTTCCCCGGCTTCGCACTGCGGCGCGACCAGCACATCCACCGGCTCCTTTGGCGGATACGGTACCAGTCTTACCTCCGGCGGAATCTCTCCTTCACATTCTCCGGCGACGGACATGGTAAGATACCCGTCGCGCAGAAGCCTGGCGGACACCTGGGCGATTCCGTCATGACTGGCAATGGCAAGATGGTTTGTCGCTGCAAACACATCCACCGCAAAAAGCCCATTCACATCCGTCGCCGTGGTGATGACAGGAACCGCGCCGATGCCCGCCGCGACGGCGTTTGTGAGGCGGTTTCCGCCGCCGATGTGCCCGGAAAGGAGCGAAACCGCAAACCTGCCGCGCTCATCTACGCAGACGACCGCAGGATCCTCCGTTTTGCTGCGCACATGCGGTGCGACCGCGCGCACGGCGATGCCGCACGCGCCGACAAACACGAGCGCGTCCTCCGTTTTCATCAGCGGGCCCACAAACGCGCCAATGCTGCCCGAAATAGGGCTGATCCCCTCTTCCGCATATTTTTCCGGCGCAAAAACGCCGCAGGCATAATCCGCGCAAAGGAGCGCGGCGATGCGCCGCGCCGTTTTGCATCCCTGCCTGCTGAAGGCAAATACCGCTGCGCGCTTCATGCTTTCGCGTTCCTAAATTCCGTGGAGAACTCCGGGCTGTACAGTTTGGATCGGTCGTACTCATAGCCGAGGAACCCGCCGACGATCACGAGCGCGGTCTTTGTGACGTTGTTCCCTTTCGCGGTCGCGGCCAGCGTCCCCACTGTGCAGCGGTAGATGCGCTCATCTGGCCATGTCGCCTTGTAGACGATCGCGGCTGGCATGTCCGGCGCAACGCCGCCTTCAATCAGCTCCGCCTGCAGCTTCTCGATGACCCCCATGCTCAAAAAAAGGATCATCGTGGCCCCATGGGCCGCAAGAGAGCGGATGGATTCCCGCTCCGGCACCGGCGTCCGCCCCGCAGTGCGGGAGATGATCACCGTCTGTGAAACGCCGGGCAGCGTGTATTCCGCCTTCAGCGCAGCCGCGGCTCCGCAGAAGGAGCTCACGCCCGGGCATACGTCGTATGCAATCCCGGCGGCTTCGAGCAGGTCGAACTGTTCGCGCACTGCGCCATAGATACTCGAATCGCCCGTGTGCAGGCGCACGGTAGTCTTCCCCGCGGCCTCTGCCGCGCGGATCACCGCCATGACCTCCTCGAGCGTCATCTCCGCGCTGTTGTGGATCTCCGCTCCTTCCCGGGCATATTGGAGCAGCTCCGGGTTCACGAGCGAACCCGCGTAGATGATCACATCCGCTTCCGCGAGGAGCTTTGCCCCGCGCACGGTGATGAGGTCGGCAGCCCCACTGCCCGCCCCGACAAAATGAACCATGTTATCCCTCCCTTTCCAACTGGTAAGCGGCCGCCGCCGCATAGAAATTCTCTGCAAAGCGCGGGTTCGCGTAAAACGGCAGGTGCGGATACCCCGCGTAAAGCCGCTCCGTTGCAAATGCGCAATCCCACGGCGCTCCCTGGCGCTTGCGCGCAGTGAAAGCGCCGCCCGGCTCCTCCGCGTCATAATAGTGGAACTCATGCGCGCTGATCTGCTCCCCCGCGCGGCAAAGCAGGTTATCCCGCTTCGCGGTGAGCGTAACATACCCAAAACGCACGAGTTTTCCCTGGTTTTTGCATGTACCCGGCAGCGCGCCCACCATGGGCCTTCCTTCTATGGCCTCCGTCAAATACATGAAGCCGCCGCATTCCGCGATGCAGGGCATGCCGCCCGCGAGGGCGTTGCGGACAGCGCGGCGCATGGCAGAGTTCCCGGAAAGCGCGTCCAAATGGAGCTCCGGATAACCGCCGCCCAAATACAGCGCGTCGCATGCAGGAAGCGCCGTATCCGCGAGCGGGCTGAACGGGCAGAGCTCCGCCCCCATTTCGCGCAGCAGCTCCAAATTGTCCCGGTAATAAAAGCAGAATGCGCGGTCCATCGCAACCGCGACGCGCACCGGCATTTCAAATTTGTGCACGGCCGGCGGCGCATAGCGGACCGGCTTGCTTTCCCCTGCAAGCGCGAGCAGCCCGTCCAAGTCGATGCTCTGCTCGGCCTGCGCCGCAAGGCGTTTGAGCTTCGCGCGGACGTCCGCGATCTCGCCCGCCGTCACAAGCCCAAGGTGCCTGCTTTCAAACGCGCAGTCCGGCATGGGCGGCAAATGGCCAAGCGGCTGCACCGCACCGCCGAACTGCTCCAGGATCGCTTCCTTCAAAAGGGCATAGGTCGGCGCGCTCACGTTGTTGAGGATCACGCCGCGGATGCCGCTTTCCGGCACAGCGTTCAGGAACCCCCGGATCACGGCTGTGGCGGAAAACGCCATGCCGCGCCCGTTTACGATGAGCACAGCCGGGGAACCCGTCTCCCGCGCGATCTCATAGGTGCTTTTTGCAAGCGAATTGATCCCCTGGCCGTCATAATACCCCATCACGCCCTCAAGGATGGAGATATCCACCTCCGCGGCGTTTTTGGCGAGCAGATAGCGCACCGTATCCGGCGCATAAAAGAACAGATCCAGGTTAGAGCCCTTCGCGCCGATCACGCGCTCATGGAACATGGGGTCGATATAGTCCGGCCCGCACTTGAACGCATGCAGCCGGAGCCCCCGGTTTATGAGCGCCTGCAGCACGGCGCAGGTCACCGTCGTTTTTCCGCATCCGCTCGAGACGCCCGCAAAGAGGACGCGCGGTGCGGCGGGAACGCTGCTCATCGCATGACCTCCCGGAGCGCTGCTGCCGCCCGCTCCGCATAAAGCGCCTGCACCGCCCCGCTTTCACCCAAGCCGCGCAGGATGGGTTCCGCCTGAACGCCCGCCGCAAGCGCACGCTGGAGGAAGCTCCCTTCCTGCCCGCCTGCCATGTCGTTTTTCGCGTGGTCGCCCGCGACGAACAGCAGCGGCAGAAGCTTCGCCCGGGTTGCGCCGGAAGCGGAAAGCCGCGATACCGCGTCCGCAAAAGAGGGCGTGCCTTCCACCGTGCCGAGGAAGGCGCGATACCCCTTTTGGTCGAACGTCTCCTGCAAAATGCGGTAAATGTCGTTTGCCGCATGCTCTGTGCCATGCCCCATCAGCAGCAGCGCATCCCCCGCCTGGAGCGGATTTTCCGCCATCAGGATGGAAGCGATCGCCGCGCAATCCGCCGCATCTGCAAGCAGCGGCCTGCCGACGGCGGTGCGGAGCCCCGGCCTCCCCTGCGCCGCATGCGCGAGCTGTTCATATTCGATCCCGCCAAGCAGCAGCGTAGGCTGCACCGCAGCGCGGCGGAACCCGTCGGCTTCCATGCGTGCGAGCGCCTCCGCCACCGTATCCACGGCGATCCCATGCCGTTCCTTCAGGCGGCGGATCACCATGCCGCTGGTAAATGCACGGTATACCGGGTGCTCCGGGAAACGTGCCGCGATGGCGTGCTCTGTCGCCGCGATGCAGCGCGCGAGCGCGTCAAGGTGTGTCGTGCCGAAGCTCGCCACGAGGATGGCGGTGCGGTCATTGCAGTTCATTTGCGTTCCTCCTGAATCATAACAAGGTTCTTTTGCACGCCGGGGAAAGAGCCGGGAGCCTTCCCGCCGCACGCGGGAAGGCTCCGCAGGATGGATTCATCGCAATAAAAAACGACAGGGGGTTCAATCCTCTGCCGGCAAAAAATCCTAAAGCATGCTGCAAACACGCAGCGGTTGCTTCCTACTTTCCCGCCGAAAGTGATTGCAAAGCGGTGCAGCAGGTCTCCTGACTCAACATCATCCGGCACGCGCACCTTCCCAGGCTTCCACCCAGTGGCATAAAAACGCGCCCGTCCGTCTTACAGTAGCGGGGGCTGTTACGGATTTGCACCGTATTCCCTTTTTAAAACAGTAGATCAAGCGATCAATCGTGTTACTGCCTCGCTATGAAACGATATTTAATTTTCGATGTATATCATATCTTATGCTCAGGGCGCTGTCAATACCCCGGCGCGCGGCCGGTTCCCCAAAGCGGAAAAGCACGCCGGGCTTTGCTCTGCCGGCAAAAAAGCGTGCCTTCGGCGGGTGGATTTTAGGTTCTTTCCGGCAATGGCTTCCATCAGCGCCGGGTATTTGATCTTCGGGTTATCCGGATCGGCCAAAAAATTTTTAACGCTGTGCCTCACCGTCCGCACGCTGCCTCACGATGTAGTTATAGAGGATCGCCATAAATTCGGTCGTCGTGGGCGAAGCGGAAAGCGGATACCCTGCGATCTCCGCAAGGCGCTTTGGGTTCCGGTTCCAAGCACAATTCACAACCGTGCGGATACTGCGTTCCACCGCATACCAGGTGCAGTTGTCCAGCGCGGCAACCTCATGGTACAGCGCAGTCACATTACATAATTGGTTTTCATTTGCCTGCACAAGCTGAAGCGCCAGCACAACCCGTTTATGTCCCTTATAATTGGCGCCTACCCCAAGCTCGGACAGCACACCCCTCACGGTCGTCATTTGGAAAATACCCCCATATTTTATGTCATTGATGATATTACAAATATCGACATAACCTGGTATTATCGACTAAATATAACATTTTCCGACAGAAAGGCTTTCTGCACATAATTTCCGCCGCGGAACCTCCCCATTTGCCGTGCGTTTTCGCCGCGTCATCATGTTAATCTTTAATGGGCCTCCACATTCACTTCCTCCAAAAATACAATAGGTCCCCGGGCTTGCAAAAGCCCGGGGACCTTTTACATTCGTATATTAACCGATGTGGCCTCCGGGCGGCAGGGAGAGCTTCCCGAGCACCGCGGCCTCCCGCGCGCCCGTAACGCCGGGGAGGACGTTCGTGCGGCCCATGCGGCAGCAATCCGCCAGAACCGCGAAAGCGATGGCCTCCTTCGCATCGCTCGAAAGGCCCAGCGCCTCCTGCGTTTCCACGCGCACACCATAGGGCGCAAAGCGCCGCTCCAGCATGCGCAGGAGCGTATGGTTGTAGCTGCCCCCGCCGCCCACGATAAGTGCGTCCGCCCGGCTGCGCGGCAGCACAAAGCGTTCGTATGCGTCCGCGATGGACCAGGCTGTAAGCTCCGTAACCGTCGCAAGCAGATCCTCCGGCGCAAGGCCGCCCGTCTCCGGCCAAGCTAGCAACGCCGCCGTATACTGCATGCCGAATCGCTCCCTCCCCGTGGACTTAGGCAATGGCTGCGCGTAGTATGCATCCGCCTGGAGGCGCTTGAGCAGCACCGCGTTCACCCGGCCGCGCGCCGCGATCGCCCCGCCGGCATCGTAGGTTTGCCTTCCGCCGGTCACGGCCGTCGCTACCGCGTCGATGATCATATTGCCGGGGCCGGTATCAAACGCAAATACATCCTCCGGCCGCGCGGCGGCGGGGAGCACCGTCATGTTCCCGATGCCGCCGATGTTTTGCAGCAGGATGCTTTCGTTTTCCCTGCGGTACAGGAGATATTCCGTGAACGGCACGAGCGGCGCGCCCTGCCCGCCGAGCGCCATATCCGCGACGCGGAAATCCGAAACGACCGGGACGCCCGTGCGCGCCGCGATGACCGCGCCCTCGCCGATCTGCACCGTGTAGCGGATCGGGTAGCCGTCCCGTTCGCAGGGCTCCGGCGCGTGCCAGATCGTCTGCCCGTGGGAGCCGATGAGGTCGATCTCCTCCGGCCGGAGCCCCGCTTTGGCGATCACGGAAAGCGCCGCCTCGGCATAAAGCTCCCCGAGGAGGAAATTCATGTATCCAACGCGGTCCACCGTCGCCTGCTCCGGGCGGAACAGCGCGAAGATCTGCTCCCGCACCGCAGGCGGGAACGGCTTGTTTTCAAACGCCAACAGCTTCACCTGCCCGCCCGGCGCCAGCTCCACCAACGCCGCATCGATCCCATCCACCGATGTGCCGGACATCATGCCGACTACCCGGCGGACGTTCCCCTTTTCTTCCCGCATGGCTTGCTCCTTTATTCCGTATCGCGCAGGTAAGCGTCCAGCACATCCGCAGCGCGCAGCACCGTGCCGAGGCAGCGCTGCCCCTCCGTGCGGTAACGGGCCATCAGCGCGCTGCATTCGATGCTGCCGCATTCGGCTTCCACCGCCTGCACAAAGCCCGCGGAAAGCTCCTTGAACCCTTCCGTGGCATGCGCCCTGCCGTCTGCGCGCAAACAGCCAAGCGCTGCGAGCGCGCCGCAGACCGCGCCGCATGCGCGCCCACAGCCCATGCCCGCGCCAAAAGCGCTCACAAGCCGGTGTGCGCCCTCCGGGAGGCCGAGGTCATACGCCTCGTTTGCGGCGAGCAGCAGCGCTTCCGCGCAGTTATAATCGCCATCGAGATAATACTTTTCCACAAAATCGCGTGTCATGCGGTTTCTCCTTTGCTCCCAGGTCGTTTTTCTCAGTATAACATGTTTTTGAACGCGGGCAAAGCCTTGCGGCGCGCCCCAGGCTGCGCTATACTGTTGTCGAATCCTGTTGTGCAAAGGAGAACCGCATGATCTACTACAACCAAAACGATTACGCCCACGTCCCTTATCCCTCCGAAGCCCGCCCGCAATCCAACATTAAGAGCAGCGGCTGCGGCGTATGCTCCGCCTGCATGGTCGTGGAAAACATGACCGAGCATAAGCTTTCCGTAGAGGAATGCGCAAAGTTTTCCCTCTCGGTCGGCGGACGGGATAATTTTGGCACCGATATGGAGAAGCTCGCGCCCCCGCTCTGCGAACGCTTTGACCTTGCCTTTGAGGCGACGGACGACAAGGAAAAGGTGCTGGAGTTCCTCAACAACAACCGCGGCATGGTCATCGCCAACCCGGGCGGCGACCGGGAAGGGCATGTCGGCCTGTTCACCACGAGCGGGCATTACATCGTCCTTGCGGAAGCGCGGCAACGCACCGTGCGCGTCCTGGACCCGAACCTCAAACCCGACAGCTTTGACCGCGAGGGCCGCCGGGGCATGGTGTTCGTGGATGGGGAGAACATCTACTGCGACATCGACGTCGTCGTGGAGGACTGCCTGAACCGCTCCCCTGCGTTTTACCTGTTCCGCAAGGCATAACGGTGCATCTCGTTTGTTCCACCGAAAAAGCCGGGGCTTCCGCTCCGGCTTTTTCAGTGGCGTGTGCTTTATTTCCGAATCTTAAGAACGTTTATTTTCCATGGCACTTGCCCGCGTAGGGGCAGCCGCAGCAACCGCCGCCGCAGCCTCCGTCGTGCGCGTGCTTCTTTTTGCCGCAGTGCATGGCCCAAAGCGAGAGGGCGAGGAGCGCCGCCACGGCAAGCCCCACAAGGATAGTAGCAAGGTTATCTGAAATGAACTGCAGCATGGTCTGCGCCTCCTTTCATCATTAAGCATAAAGCGTTCACGCGCCGCTGCATTTTCATCACGCTTCGAGCTTGGTCTTCATCGTGAAGTGGCTGGACTCGCGGTACGGCCGGAACAGCAGATACAGCAGCCCCGCGAGGCAGAGGAGCGCCGCCACGGTGCCGATGCCGAACGCGCCGGTGGAGAACCAGATGCCGAGCTGGTATACGATGAGCGCCGTCACATAGGCGAACACGCACTGGTAGCCGACCGCAAAGCAGGTCCACTTCGCGTTGGCCATCTCGCGCTTGATCGCGCCGATCGCCGCAAAGCAGGGCGCACAGAGCAGGTTGAAGATCAGGAAGCTGTACGCACCGAGCGGAGTGAACACAGCCGCGATGGGCGCAAGCTCATTGAACATGCCGTTTTCAACCAGCTCAAGCGCATCGCCTGCCACACCATAGAGCACGCCGAACACGCCGACGACCTCTTCCTTCGCAACAAGGCCCATGATGGTCGCCACACTGGACTGCCAGGTGCCGAAGCCGAGCGGGCTGAAGATGGGGGCGATCGCGCCGCCGATCGCTGCGAGGATGCTTACATTCATATCCTCCACCATCTGGAACGTGCCTTCCACAACGCCAAAGCTCTTCAGGAACCAGATGAGGACGCTCGAAGCAAGGATAATCGTGCCTGCCTTCTTGATGAAAGACCAGCCGCGCTCCCACATGCTGCGCAACACGTTAAGCGCGCTCGGGGCATGGTAGGCGGGGAGCTCCATGACGAACGGAGCCGGGTCGCCGCGGAACATCTTCGTCTTCTTGAGGATAATGCCGCTGATGATGATGGCCGCAACGCCGACGAAGTACGCCGACGGAGCCACCCACCAGGCGCCGCCAAAGATCGCGCCTGCGATCAGGGCAACGATGGGCATTTTCGCGCCGCAGGGGATGAACGTCGTCGTCATGATGGTCATCTTGCGGTCGCGGTCGTTTTCAATGGTACGGGAGGCCATGATGCCCGGGATGCCGCAGCCGGAGCCGATCAGCATCGGGATGAAGCTCTTGCCGGAAAGGCCGAACTTGCGGAAGATGCGGTCCATGATGAACGCTACGCGCGCCATGTAGCCGACGTCCTCCAGGATGGCCAGGAACAGGAAGAGAACGAGCATCTGCGGCACAAAGCCGATGACCGCACCCACGCCGCCGACGATGCCGTCCACGATGAGGCCAACGAGCCAATCTGCGGTGCCGATGCCTGTGAGCCACTCGCCGAGCGGGCCCTGGATCCATTCGCCGACGAATACGTCGTTGGTGAAATCGGTCACGATGGTGCCGATGGTGGTGACGGAAACGTAATATACGAGCGTCATCACGGCGATGAAGATCGGCAGCGCCAGATAGCGGTTAGTCACGATCCGGTCGATCTTATCCGAAACCGTCAGGTGTTCCTTCCGGGCCTTTTTCTTCACGCAGGCCGTCATCAGGCGGCTGATGTAAGCATAGCGTTCGTTGGTGATGATGGATTCCGCGTCGTCGTCAAGTTCCTTTTCGCATTCCGCAATGTGTTCCTCAATATGCTGGAGCACATCCGCACCGAGGTTGAGCTGATCCTTCACGCGCTCGTCCCGCTCGAAGAGCTTCACCGCATACCAGCGCAGATGTTCGGGCGCGACTTTGCCTTCGAGCGATTCCTCGATGTGCGCGATCGCGTGCTCGACCGTCCCGCCGAACACGGAGGGCAGGCTCGCGCGCTTGCCGGATTTCGCAATCTCCGCCGCGCGCTGCGCGGCCTTCTGGCTTCCTTCTCCCTTGAGCGCGGAAGTCTCGATGATCTCGCAGCCAAGCGCCTCGGAAAGTTTCTTCGCGTCGATCTTATCGCCATTTTTGCGGACAAGGTCCATCATGTTGAGCGCGATCACCATCGGCACGCCGACTTCGAGCAGCTGCGTAGTCAGGTACAGGTTGCGCTCGATGTTGGAACCATCCACGATGTTGAGGATCGCATCCGGCTTCTCATTGATGAGGTAATTGCGCGCGATGACTTCCTCCAGCGTGTACGGAGAAAGCGAATAGATGCCGGGCAGGTCCTGGATGATGACCTCCTTTTCGCCGCGCAGCTTGCCTTCCTTCTTTTCCACGGTAACGCCCGGCCAGTTGCCGACATACTGTGTGCTGCCGGTCAGGTCGTTGAACATGGTCGTCTTGCCGCAGTTCGGGTTGCCGGCAAGCGCAATCTTGATGCTCATTGTCTCTTACTCCCCCTTTTATACAATCTCAATCATCTCGCAATCGGCCTTGCGCACGGAAAGCTCATAATTGCGCACGGTCACCTCGATAGGATCTCCCAGCGGTGCGACCTTGCGCACGTAAACCTCCGTGCCCTTGGTGATGCCCATGTCCATAATGCGCCGCTTCACAGCGCCTTCGCCGTGCAGGCGCGCCACAACGGCGGTCTCACCGACTTTCACGTCTCTCAGCGTTTTCATATTTGAAGCCCTCCTTTTTTGTTTGCCTTTCTATGCATGCTGCCGCCGGCTTAAACCAGAATACGGTTCGCCATGCCGCGGTCAAGCGCAATGCGCGTCCCCTTGACGGAAAGGATCATGTTCCCGCCCGTCCCGCTCACGACCGTGACACATTCTCCCACCACGAAGCCAAGCTCCGCCAGGTGCTGCCGCACCTCGTCCTTCCCGGTGATTTTTTTGATGTAATTGCTCTCCCCGTTTTTCGCCATCGTCAACGGCATCATTGTGTCCTCCCTCCAAAATCGTTTGGTTTATGAAACCTAACCATTTTCCGAAATATATGGGTTAGTGTTCACTAACCCTTTTGCCGCCTTGTAGTTTAATATTTCTAACCCTGTTTGTCAATAGATTTCTGTCATTTCCCGGAATTTTCTTTTACCGGTTCCACCACAGTAGCATGATACCCGGCGAGCGCAACGAGCTGCCGCAACCTGCCCTCTTCCACCGGCTGCTTCGTGCGCAGCAAAACGCATGCGTGCGCAACGTCTGCCTTCGCCCACATTCCTTCTTCTGCATGAAACGCGTTTTCGATCCGGGCAGCGCAGTTGCTGCAATGCATGCCCTCCACGGTGATCTTATAAGCATATGAATAATGCCCTTCCTCTACATCCTGTACGGGCAGGCGTTTTTCCTTCTCCGTGCTCGCGCCGCAGCAGCCGGAGGAGAGTTTCTTTATATAGTGCTTCACGCCGACCACAACGAATGCGGCCAGTGCCACAACCAGAATTGCCGTTTCCATACTTCGCCTTTCCCTAAGCCTAAAATTTCAGGCTGAAATTTAGTTAGTTTTATCTAACTTATGTATAGTTTACCTAGCCTGCTTCCCGTTGTCAATACTTCCGGAAACCTTTTCTTTTCAAAATTGTGCTTGACAGCATGACAGACGCATGGTATCATCATATTAGTTAGATAATTCTAACCATCAGAATCTTCTAACCTCCAGTGTCACCCTAATGCGGGAGGGCGGCGGCCATCCGTCCTCCCGCCCAATAGGGGAGTGAATTTGCTATCGTCTCATGGTACATAGAGTCTCTTTCCAAAACCGAAGAGCGCTGCGCTTACCCTGCAGCGTTCTTCATTTCCCCGGTCAAATTGACACATACCTTCCTTAATGTTATATTACTCATATCAACTCAAATGAGGTACCGCTATGTATCAACAGCATCTGAAGGATGAAAAAAGCACTTCCCTGACGGATTTCCTGCTCGTTGTCCTGTTCCTGCTGATCGCCGTATTCATGCGGCAGATCGTGGATTTCTGCGCAGCGCTGCCCGCCCCCTGGCACAGCCTGAGCCAGGGAGCACTGTTCCTCTCCTTTGTGGGCATATGCCTCTTTATTTATAAGCGGCGCATTTGCTCCTACCGCTATACCGTCGTCTTTCAGCCGGCGCCCGAGGGCGAAGTGGATCAATATGGCAATCAGCTCGTCTGGCCCTGGCCCATCGGCACGGTGCTCTTTGAACGCATGGTCGCCAACAAGGGGAAGCTCGCCGAAGAGATCGCGCCAGCCGAGCTCGTCGCGCTCGTAAAGCCGGGCACGGCCTTCAGCCTGGTCTCCCCCAGCGGCACGCTCAAAAAGCCCGGCTTTTTCAACACCGCACGCCTGACCCGTTTGCCCCGCAAAACGGCGAGCATGCTCGTCTTCGAGCGGAATGGGAAATCGGGTTACATCCTCTTCCACCCGGACGAAACGCTCACCGGCCACCTGGAAGCGCTCCTCGCAGCAAAACGTGAGGCGAAAGCACAGGCCGCCGGAGGCGCGGAGCAGGGCGATGCTTAACGGGCCCCGCACCCTGCCGGAGGCTATCGGGGATTACGCCGCCGGAAACACGGCGCGCTTCCATATGCCCGGCCACAAGGGCCGCAGCCTGATGCTGTCTCTTATACACATCTCCGAGCCCACGAGACATCTCAGGATCTCG
>ENA-OYZG01000322-OYZG01000322.1-human-gut-metagenome-genome-assembly--contig:-NODE-322-length-14155-cov-5.619149_pt1 | contig 14155 bp, 12 predicted proteins | sample MGYA00244071_ERZ653466 | MGnify/ENA primary metagenome ERZ653466 (study PRJEB26926, sample SAMN06165150) | human gut metagenome | biome: ENVO:00009003; feature: ENVO:2100002; material: ENVO:00002003...
CTGACGGACCGGCTGCCCCGGCGGGGCGGCGCGCCGCCCCGCCGTTTTCCGCGTTTTCCACTACGAGAGGAGACAGGCCGCCATGCAGACCTTCTGGAACGTTACGGCCCGGCTGCTTGAGGGCGCCGGGCAGGCTGCGATCATCTTTGCCGTGACGCTGGCGGCGGCGCTGCCGCTGGGGCTGCTGATCGCATTCTGCTCGATGAGCCGCTTCCGGCCGCTGCGCGCCGTTTCGCGCACGCTGGTATGGATCATCCGCGGCACGCCGCTGATGCTGCAGATCATCGTCGTGTTCTACGGGCCCGGCCTGCTGTGGCAGGTGCAGGGGCTCGACCGCATGCCGGCGGTGCTCGTGGCGTTCATCATCAACTACGCGGCGTACTTTTCCGAGATCTACCGCGGCGGCATCGAGAGCATCCCGCGCGGGCAGCACGAGGCGGCGCAGGTGCTGGGCATGACGCGCTGGCAGACGTTCTCGCGCGTGGTGCTGCTGCAGGTGATCAAGCGCATCCTGCCGCCGATGAGCAACGAGATCATCACGCTGGTCAAGGACACGTCGCTGGCGCGCGTGATCGCCATCAGCGAGATCGTCATGGAGGCGCAGGAGTTCATCCGGACGCAGTCGATCCTCTGGCCGCTGTTCTACGCGGGCGTGTTCTACCTCGTGTTCTGCGGGCTGCTGACGCTGCTGTTCGGCTTCCTGGAGCGCAAGCTCTCCTACTTCCGGGCCTGACCGGGGAAAGGCGGTGAATCCCATGGCGATCCTTGAGGTGCGGGGCCTGAGCAAGCGCTTCGGCACGGCGGAGGTGCTCGCAGGCATCGATCTCTCGCTCGAAAAGGGCGATGTGCTGGCCATCATCGGCTCCTCCGGCAGCGGCAAGACGACGCTGCTGCGCTGCCTGAATTTCCTCGAAAAGCCGACCAGCGGCAGCATCCGCGTCAACGGCGAGGTGCTCTTCGACGCGGCCGACCCGGCCACGCAGCGCGAGCGCGATATCCGCGAAAAGCGGCTGCACTTCGGGCTGGTGTTCCAGTCGTTCAACCTGTTCCCGCAGTATACGGCGCTGCAAAACGTCATGCTCGCGGCGAGCCTGCGCGCAAAGGAAGCGCCGGACTACCGCGCCCGGCGCGCCGAGATGCTATCCGCCATCGAGCGGCGCGCGCTGGCGCTGCTGGACGAGATGGGCCTCTCGGACAAGGCGGCGTTCTACCCGCATCAGCTCTCCGGCGGACAGCAGCAGCGCGTGGCCATCGCGCGCGCTCTCTCGCTCGACCCGGACGTGCTGTGCTTTGACGAGCCGACCAGCGCGCTCGATCCGGAGATCTCCGGCGAGGTGCTCGCCTCCATCCGCCGCCTGCACGAGCGGCACATGACCATGATCATCGTCACGCATGAGATGGGCTTTGCGCGCGAGGTCTCCACGCGCGTGATGTTCATGGCCGACGGCAGCGTGCTCGAGGAGGGCGCGCCGGAGCAGGTGTTCGGCAGCCCGCAGACGGCGCGGCTCAAGAGCTTCCTCGCGGCGGTGCGGTAGCCCGTCGAACAGGCATACGGCCCCTGCCGGCCGTCCGGACCTCCGTCCGGGCGGCCGGTTTTTCGTCCTTGCGGCGCGGGCGCGCCGGGGCGCCATCCGGAGAGCGCGTCGCCGCGCCGGAAAAAAGCGCCCGCGCACCGGCCAAAGGGGCCGCCGCCGGGGCAAGCGGAAAACGGCGCGCAGCGGGAACGGGCGCAGGGCGGCGCAAAGCGGGCCCGTTTGGCCGGCGCGCCGGGGCGCGGCGGGGATGCTGCGGGCCGCCGTTTGCGCCGGGGACGGCCCGCCGTTTGCGGGTGAAAAATTTGTCATTGACAAGCGGCGCGTTTTATGGTTTAATGGCGCTGTTTGAGTTTAGTGAACCTAAACTCACGGTTTAGAAAGGATTGACTTGCATGGAGATCGGCGAAAAGGTCAAACGGCTGCGGCTGCAGCGCGGCCTGACGCAGGAGGAGCTGGCCGCGCGCACGGAGCTGAGCAAGGGCTTCATCTCGCAGCTCGAGCGCGACATCACCTCCCCCTCCATCGCGACGCTGATGGACATCCTCGAGGCGCTGGGCACGGACATCGCCGCGTTTTTCAACGAGACGCAGAACGAGAAGGTCGTCTACCCGGCGGAGGACATGTTCGTCAAGGAGGCCGACGGCGGCGCCGCGACCTGCTGGCTGGTGACCAGCGCGCAGCGCAACGCGCTCGAGCCCATCCTCGTCACGCTGCCCGCCGGCGCCGGCACCGAGCCGGACGACCCGCACGAGGGCGAGGAGTTCGGCTATGTCCTGCAGGGCGCCGTCTGGCTGCAGCTGGGCGAGCAGCGCTTCCGCGTGCGCCGGGGCGACAGCTTTTATTTCCGCCCCACCGCGCCGCACTGGCTGCACAATGCGGGCCGCACGCAGGCGCGCGTGCTCTGGGTATCGACCCCGCCGTCGTTCTGACGGGCGGGCATCACGGTGAACGGGAGGAGAATGGGATGAACGACAGGCATCTGATCGAGCTGATCGACGTGTCCAAGGACTATGCGGGCGACGTGGCGCTCGAGCATGTGACGCTGTACGTCAAGGACGGCGAGTTCATTACGCTCCTGGGCCCCTCCGGCTGCGGCAAGACGACCATGCTGCGCCTGATCGCCGGGTTCATCATGCCCACGTCCGGCCGCATCGAAATGGACGGCGTGGACATCGCCAACGTCCCGCCCTACAAGCGCCGCATCAACACGGTGTTCCAGAAGTACGCCCTGTTCCCGCACCTGAACGTGTTCGACAACATCGCCTTCGGGCTCAAGATCAAAAAGCTCGACAAGCGGACGATCGAGGAGAAGGTCAACGCCATGCTGGAGCTGGTGAACCTGCGCGGCTACGGCAAGCGGTATGTGGACCAGCTCTCCGGCGGGCAGCAGCAGCGCGTGGCCATCGCGCGCGCGCTGGTCAACGAGCCGCAGGTGCTGCTGCTGGACGAGCCGCTCGGCGCGCTCGACCTCAAGCTGCGCAAGGAGATGCAGGTGGAGCTCAAGCGCATGCAGCAGCGCCTCGGCATCACGTTCATCTACGTCACGCACGACCAGGAGGAGGCGCTCACCATGAGCGACACCATCGTCGTGCTCAAGGACGGCGTGATCCAGCAGATCGGCACGCCGGCGGACATCTACAACGAGCCGAAAAACCCGTTCGTGGCGGACTTCATCGGCGAGAGCAACATCGTGCCGGGCATCATGCTGCAGGACTACCGCGTGCAGATCCGCGGCGCGGCCTACGAGTGCGTGGACGCGGGCTTTGGCCGCAACGTGGAGGTGGACGTGGTCGTGCGCCCGGAGGACATCGACATCGTCCCGCCCGACCAGGCGCGGCTGCGCGGGGTGGTGCAGTCGGTCGTGTTCATGGGCGTGCACTACGAGGTGGACGTGGACTGCGGCGGCTATGAATGGGTCGTGCACACGACGGACTATGTGGCCGTGGGCGACGAGGTGGGGCTCTCGCTCCCGCCGGACGCGTTCCACGTGATGAAGAAAACGCGCTCGATGAACATCTTCGACGCGGTGGCCTACCCGGAGGACGGCTTCGTCACCTTCGGCGGGCACGATTTCCCCTGCGCCCTTGGCGAGGGGTTTGCCAGCCGCGAGCCCGTGCTCGTGCAGATCCAGCCGGCGGACGTGGAGCTGATCGCCCCGCAGGATGCGGAGCTGACCGGCTTTGTCAAGGCGTGCATGTTCCTTGGCACGCACTACGAGGTGACGGTGACCTGCGGCGAGGAGGACTGGATCGCCCGCGCGGACGACATCATGGAGACCGGCGAGGAGACGGGCGTCCGCGTGCGGCCCGGGGCCATCGCCGTGTCGCACGGCGCGTGAGCGCGCGGAGGGAGGCGAGCCATTGAAGCGGACCATGTTTGCCGGCCCATACCTGGTATGGATGCTGATCTTCATCCTGTCGCCCATGCTGCTGATCCTCTACTATGCGTTCACCAGCAGCGGGAGCTTCACGTTCGACAACCTCGTGGCGGCGCTGGACGTGGCCAACCTGCGCGTGCTGCTCGATTCGGTGCGCCTGGCGCTGTACACGACGGTGCTGTGCCTGCTCATCGGCTATCCGGCGGCGTACCTGCTCTCGCGCATGAAGCGGGCGACGGCCACGCTGCTGTCGGTGTTCTTCATCGTGCCGATGTGGATGAACTTCCTGCTGCGCACGTATGCGTGGAAGGTGCTGCTCGGCGCGTTCTCCAATATCCTGTATACGGAGGGCGCGGTGCTGCTGGGCATGGTGTACAACTTCCTGCCGTTCATGATCCTGCCGATCTACACGGTGCTGATGAAGCTGGACGCGAGCTACGTCGAGGCGGCGCAGGACCTGGGCGCAAACGGCGCGCGGACGTTTCTGCGCGTGGTGCTGCCGCTGTCCGTGTCCGGCATCGTGTCGGGCGTGACGATGGTGTTCATCCCGTCCACGACGACGTTCGCCATCTCGCAGCTGCTCGGCGGCGGCAAGACCATGCTCTACGGCGACCTGATCTACATGCGCTTCATCACCGAACAGGCGTGGAGCGCGGGCAGCGCGCTGGCCATCATCCTGATGGTGTGCGTGCTGCTGAGCATGGCCGTGATGCGCCGGGCGGAACGCGCCGGCGGCCGCGAGGCGGAAGGGGGCGGACGGATATGGTAAAGCGCCTTCGCACGTTTTTCAAGGGCACGTACATCGGGCTGATCCTGCTGTTCCTGTACGCGCCGATCCTGATCCTGATCGTGTTTTCGTTCAATTCGAGCAAGACGCTCGGCCACTGGACGGGGTTCACGCTCAACTGGTACGAGCAGCTGCTGAGCACCTCGGAGATCACGGACGCCATCGTGGTGACGGTCACGCTGGCGGTGCTCTCCTCGCTCGCGGCCACGGTGCTCGGCACGGCCGCGGCCATCGGCCTGCACGCGATGAAGAAGCGGCGGCGCATGGTCATCGAGAACCTCTCGCAGCTGCCGATGGTCAACCCGGACCTGGTGACGGGCATCTCGCTGATGCTGCTGTTCCTGGTGATCGGCCTGCGCAACGGCTATGTGCGCCTGCTCATCGCGCACATCACGTTCAACCTGCCGTATGTGATCTTCTCCGTGCTGCCCCGGCTGCGCCAGAGCTCCGACGCGCTGTACGAGGCGGCGCTCGACCTTGGCTGCACGCCGCTGATGGCGCTCTGGCGCGTGGTGATCCCGGACATCCTGCCGGGCATCATCTCCGGGGCGATCCTGGCGTTTACGCTGTCGATCGACGATTTTGTGGTCAGCTTCTTCGCCGGCAACGGCGTGGACAATCTGTCCATGTACATCTATGCCAGCGCGCGCCGCGGCGTGAACCCGGCCCTGTCCACGATCCTGTTCGTGCCGGTGGTCACGCTGCTGCTCATCGTCAACATCCGCAGCATCCGCGAGGAGCGGCGGCGCGAGGCGCAGGAGAACAAGCTCGGCCCCCGGCGCTGACGCGCGCGGGCCTTGAAGCGATACACCACACTCTGGGAAAACAGGAGGGAACTGAGATGAAACTGGCAAAACGACTGATCCTGGCCGCGCTCGCGCTGCTCGCCGCGCTGCCGCTGGCCGCCTGCGGCGGCGAGGAAGCGGTCACGCTCAACGTGCTCAACTGGGGCGACTATATCGACCCGGCGCTGATCGACCAGTTTGAGGAGGAGACCGGCATCCAGGTCAAATACTCCACCATGACCAGCAACGAGGAGATGCTCGTGAAGCTGGCCGCGCCCGACTGCATCTACGACATCTGCGTGCCGTCGGACTACCTGATCGAGCGGCTGATCGAGCAGGATCTGCTGCACGAGCTCAACAAGGACAACATCCCGAACCTCGCCAACATCGACGAGCGCTTCCTCAACCTGTCCTTCGACCCGGACAACCGCTATTCCGTGCCGTACTTCTGGGGCACGGTGGGCATCCTGTACAACACGACGATGGTCGATGAGCCGGTCGATTCGTGGGACATCCTGTGGGATGAGAAATACGCCGGGCAGATCATCATGTACGACAGCGTGCGCGACACCATCGGCATCACGCTCATCCGCCTGGGCTACGACATCAACACCCGCAGCGAGGAGGAGGTGCTCGCCGCGCAGGAGGCGCTCATCGCGCAAAAGCCGCTCGTGCGCGCCTACCTGACGGACGACGCCAAGATGGAGCTGGTCAACGGCACGGCGGCCATGTGCGTGACGTATTCGGGCGACGCGCTGATGGCCATCGCCGAAAACGAGGACCTGGCCTACGTGGTGCCCAAGGAGGGCAGCAACCTCTGGTTCGACAACATCATCATCCCCAAGACCTCGCAGCACACCGAAGAGGCGGAGGCGTTCATCAACTTCCTGTGCGACGCGGAGGTCGCCAGGCAGAACGCCGAGTACATCTACTACTGCTCGCCCAACAAGGCGGCGCTCGAGTTGCTCGACGAGGAGTTCAAGGCCGACGAGACGTTCAACCCGCCGCAGGAGGTGCTCGACCGCTGCACCGTGTTCCACGACCTCGGGGATTTCGTCACCGTGTTCTCCGACGCGTGGACGAAGATCAAGGCCGCCTGACGCGCGCATGGGCCTGCCCCGGCTGACGCGGGCGGCGCGGCCCCACGATGGGCGCGAATAGCGCGGCCCCGGCGGAGCGTATCCCTGACGGGCGCGGACGACGCGGCCCCACGATGGGCGCGGCGGGGCGTATCCCTGACGGGCGCGGACGGCGCGGCCCCGGCGGAGCGTATCCCCGGCTGACGCGGGCGGCGCGGCCCCGGCGGGACGTATCCCCGGCTGACGCGGGCGGCGCGGCCCCGGCGGGGCGTATCCCCGGCTGACGCGGGCGGCGCGGCCCCGGCGGGCGCGGACGGCGCAGACAGCGGACGAACGAATACGCCGCGCGGCACAGATGTGCCGCGCGGCGTACTGTTGTTTGCCGCCTGCGCGCCCTCAGCGGACGGCCGCCCTGGCCAGGTAGCCGATCACCGCGCGGCGCGGCAGGATGCCGCACAGCGCGCCGCGGTCGTCCACGATGGGCACGAAGTTCTGGTTCATGATCGCCTCGATCACCGTGGCGTCCTCGGCCTCGATGCTCAGCGGCGGGCAGAAATCGCGCCGCACCAGCGAGGCGATGCGGTACTGCTCATGGGCGCGCAGCTCCGTCGTGCCGACGGCCATGACGTGCCGCAGGAAGTCCCCCTCCGACACGCTGCCCACATAGCCGCCCGCCTCGTCGAGCACGGGGATGGCCGAATAGCCGTTGCGCGTCATCACCTCCAGCCCCTGCCGGACGGTGTTATGCTCGTGCAAAAACACGGTGCACACCTTGGGGATCATGATCTGTGCGATGTTCATACCGTTCCTCCTGTGCGCGGCACGGGCCCTGCCGCAGGGCGCGGGGGCCCCGCGCGTTCCGCACGCCGCAGCGCGCATACGCGCCGCGTGAGCGCCGCCGCCATGCCGCGAAGCTTCCCTGCCGGGCCTCCATACGCGCCGCAGGGCGCTTCCGGGCCGCGCAGGCCCGTACACACACCACCGGCCGCCGGTCCAATGGGCCGGCGGCCGGTCTGTTTCGTGCTACACGAAAAGCGAACGCGGAAGGATCAGCCGGATGCGCTTATGCGTCGGCTGCCTTCTGTTCTGCTTCCGCCGCATGATCCTTCTTCTCGCCGATGCTCATCAGCGCGTTGAAGATGATGCCGATGATCGCAGCGCCCGCGATGCACGGCACGTCGATGCCGAACATCGGGATGTTGCCGCCGCAGGCGTACTGGCCGCCGAGCGCGAAGATCATGATGATGGCGATGACGGCGATGTTCTTGCCGCTGAACATGTCGACCTTGGCGTCGATCATGATCGCGATGCCCTGCGCGGCGATGGCGCCGAACAGATAGATCTCAAGGCCGCCGATGACCGCCAGCGGGATGCCGTAGATGCCCTTGACCAGCGGCGTGAAGCACGCCACGATCATGGCGATGATACCGGCGACGAACATGACCGGCACCGAGAACACGCGGGTGATGGCCATCGTGCTGATGTTCTCACCGTAGTTCGTACCGGCCGGGCCGCCGATGACGCCGGAGATCATGTCGCACAGGCCGTCGCCGATGAGGTTGCGCGGCAGCATGTTGGCAAGACCCTGATCGCCCAGGCCCTTCTTCTTGGCGATATCGTTGACGTAGATGTCAAGCTGGTAGATATGCGCCGTGGACTCGGGGATGGTCGCAATGGCGATTGGCATGATGGCCAGTACCGCCTCCCACGAGACCTTCGGGAACGAGAAGGCGGGCACGGCGAAGATGTTGCCGAGCTTGAACGGGCTGGCAAGCGCCTCGTCGCTGATGCCGCGGAAGAGGGTCCAGTCCCCCGTCACCGCGCAGGCGATGACGGATGCGATCAGACCCGCCGCCACGCCGAAGAGCAGTGGCAGCTGGCTGATCAACCCCTTGGCATAGCGCGCCACGAGCACCGTGACCAGCAGCGTGATGAGCGAGACGGCCCACACCCAGTTGGAGCCGGTGATGCCCTCGGCCGCCTGCGGCATGGCGTCGCTCAGCGCGTTGCTCGCCAGCGTGAGGCCGATGACCATCGCGATGGAACCGGTGATGGTCGGCGGCAGGATCGTCTCAACCGCCTTGCGGCCGGCGTACTTGACGATGAGGCCCGCGGCGATGGACACGAAGCCGGACATGACGATGCCGAACTGCGCGAACTGGATCGCCTCCGTCGGCATGACCGGCCATTCGCCCGCCTGCCAGGCAAGCACCTGCTGCACGGCCTCCGGGCTCATCTTGGCCTGGATCGCCTCGCTGGTGACAAGGCTCATGACCGCCGTCAGATACGAGAAGCTCGAGCCATAGTACATCGGGATCTTGCCACCGGTGATGAAGACAAAGCAGACCGTTGCGATACCGCTGGCAAAGATGGTCGTCGACACCTGGAAGCCGGTGATCAGAGCAACGGCAATGGTGGCCGGGAACATGACGATGACCTGCTGCAAAGCATAGAGGAACAGCTTTAGCGCAGGCGGCCGCTCGTCAGGCAAGTAGCCGAGAAATTGTTCTCTGTCCATTGATTTACCTCCTACTTGTTTTGTTGGATTCCCTCGATTCCTTACGTCCTGTATGGTGAGTGCGTTCGCTCCCGGGGTTGGACAAGGTACGGCTCTCCGGCCGCTGTCTGGATGCAGTTGTTCGTTCTGTTCCTTTGCTAAAAATCCAAACTGAGTCTTCAGGATCGCTGCGGGTGGGTCCCGCAACGGCGGGCCGCAGTTCAAACTTTTTTTCTATTATACACAACCCGTTCACATTTGTCAGCAGTTTTTTAAAAAAATTTTTCCAGCCGCCTGCGGGGAGCCCCTTTGCGCCCCGTATCCGGGGTGGCGCACCCCGTTTCTGCCGGGGCGGCGCGGACCCGTGCGCGGGGCGATTCCTTCTTCCCCGCCCGCGGCGGGCGATACGCTGCCGAAGGGGCCGCCGGCGGTCAGCCGGTGCGGCAAAGCAGCGCGCCGCGCCCCGCTTCCCGGGCCGGAACGATCGCCGGGAGGGGGCCGCGCGGCCCCTCCCGGCGGATGGCGTCCGCCGCCGCGTCACTCCTTCTTGGCGGCTTCCTCCTTCTCCTTCTTCTCCCGCAGGGCGCGCAGCACGTCGTCCGGCAGGATGGGCATGCGCGTGAAGCGCACGCCGATGGCGTTGTACACCGCGTTGGCGATGGCCGGCGCGCCGGGCACCATCAGCGGCTCGCCCACGCCGCGCGCGCCGAACGGGCCGGTCGGCTCCGGATGCTCCACGTACTTGACGACCAGCTCCGGCACGTCGTCCGCGGTCGGGATCTTGTAGTCCACGAAGCTCTTGTTGAGCACCTTGCCGTCCTTGAGCTTGAGCTCCTCAAACAGCGCCGTGCCCAGCGCCTGCACCATCGCGCCCTCGGACTGCGCGGAGAACAGCGCCGGGTTGATGACCTTGCCCGCGTCGAAGCAGGAGACCATCTTGAGCACCTTGATGTGGCCCGTCTCGGTATCGACCTCGACCTCCGCGCCGTTGACGCCCATCGTCCAGAACGCGGCCGGGTGGTGCTTGGCCACGCCCGTCTTTTTGTCGGTGTTGATGTTGTTCTCCAGCGTGAACGTACCCACGCCGATGGCCGGGCCGCCATAGCCGGAGCCGTCCGGGAACGAGACGCCCAGCGCGAACTCGCTGATGGGCACGCGGCGCTCGGGGTAGATCTTGTGCACGACGTAGCCGTCCTCAAACTTGAGGTCGCGCTTGACCGCGCCCATCTTGATCTGCGCAAGGTCGAGCACCTTGTCGCGCAGGTCCTCCGCCGCAAGCTTGACCGCGTTGCCCGCGCAGTAGGTCGTGCGGCTGGCGACGGTCTGCCACTCGTAGGGGGTGTGGTCCGTATCGCCGGAGCAGAAGGTGATCTTGCTCGGATCGACCGAGAGCACCTCCGCCGCGATCTGCGGCAGCACCGTGGCCGCGCCCTGGCCGATCTCCATGCCGCTGCTCATGAGGAAGAACGTGCCGTCCTCGTTCATGCGGATGATGGCCGCGCTGCCGGCGTTGGTCGGCATCGAGGGCGATTTCCACCCGCCCGCGATGCCCTTGGCGCGCACCTTGTGCGGGTCCTTGGGCTGCTCGGAGGGCTTGTCGAACTCCATCTCCTTGACGACCGTCTCCAGACATTCCTGATAGCCGGCCACGTCCATCTTCTCGCCCATGCCGGTCGAGCCGCCGGGCCGCAGGCCGTTGATGCGGCGGATCTCCACCTCGGAGATGCCCATCTTCTTGGCGATCATGTCGATGTTCTGCTCGATGGCGAAGTGGATCTCGCACATGCCGAAGCCGCGGTACGGGCCGCCGACGGGGTTGTTCGTGTAGACGCAGTAGCTGTCGGTCCACACGTTGTCGATGTCGTACGGGCCGGCCGACGCCCAGCCGCCCGCCTTGGTGATGTTGACGCCGTACTCGGTGTACGCGCCGCCGTCCCAGTAGTACTCGTTCTTCACGCCGAGCATCTTGCCGTCCTTGCGCATGGCGGTCTTGATGCGCGCGAACATGCCCTGGCGCACGTAGGAGTTGACGAACTCGTCCTCGCGGCTGTAGGTCAGCTTGATCGGCCGGCCCGGGCAGTGCCGCGCCAGGCCGATGACGATGCCCTCGAGCGTCGTGCCCGCCTTGGCGCCGAAGCCGCCGCCCACCGCGGGGGAGATGACGCGGATCTTGTTGAGCGGCATGTCGAACGCGACCGAAAGCGTCTGCCGCACCGCGTAGGGGGACTGGCAGCTGGCCCACACGGTCAGCTTGCCGTCCGGGTCGAGCTTGGCGACGGCCACGTGCGGCTCGAGCGGCACGTGCTGCACGTGCGGGATGTAGAACTCGTGCTCGAACACCGCGTCCGCCTCTTCAAAGGCCTTGTCGCAGTCGCCCTTGCGCAGCACATAGTGGTGCGAGATGTTCGTGCCCGGCTTGGGGTAGAAGATCGGGGCGACCTTGTAGCTGCCCAGCTCCGGATGGATGATGGGCGCGTCCGGCTTGATGCCGTCGAGCGCGCTGGCCACCACCGGCAGCGGCTCGTACTCGACCTTGATCAGCTCGCACGCCTGGCGGGCGATCTCCGGCGTTTCGGCCGCGACGGCCGCAATCGGGTCGCCCATGTACTTGGCCGTGTCGCCCGGCTTGATCATGAAGAAGCGGTCCTCCAGGTAGAGGCCGACGCGCTTTTGATAGTCCGTGCCGTCGATGACGACCTTCACGCCGGGGAGCTTCTTCGCCTCCGACAGGTCGACCGAGAGCACCTTGGCGTGCGCGTAGGGGCTGCGCACCACGTCCGCATACAGCATGCGGCCCATGCGCAGGTCGTCCACGTATTCCGCCGCGCCGGTGACCTTCTTCACGCCGTCGCTGCGTTCATAGGCTACGCCGACATGCTTGAATTCCTGTTCCATCAGTTGGCACCTCCCTGCTTGGCATACTGGGCGGCCACGTCTTCAATGGCCTCGATGATGCGGACATAGCCGGTGCAGCGGCACAGATTGCCGGAGATCGCGCGCACGATCTCCTCGCGCGTGGGCTGCGGGTTCTCCATCAGCAGCGCCGTGGCGGACATGACAAACCCCGGCGTGCAGAAGCCGCATTGCAGCGCGGCGTGCTCCACGAACGCCTTCTGCACGGGCGAGAGCTCGCCGTCCTTGGCCAGCCCCTCCACGGTGGTGATGTGCATGCCGTCCATCTCCGGCGCGAGCACCAGGCACGCGTTGACCGGCAGGCCGTCCACGATCACCGTGCACGCGCCGCACTCGCCCGCGCCGCAGCCCTCCTTGGTGCCGGTGTAGCACAGGTCGTCGCGCAGGACGTTGAGCATCGTCCGGTTCGCGTCCACATACAGCTCCATCGGTTCGTCGTTCAATACGAAATTGACCTTGTATTTCATCGTTTGCACCCCCTTACGCCAGTTGTTCGAGGCTTCTTCTGGCGATGACGCCGACCACTTCCAGCCGGTATTCCTTGGACGCGCGCACATCGTCGATGGGCGAGACCTCCGTGCGCGCCAGTTCCGCCGCCTGCTCGATGAGCGCGGGCGTGAGCTGCTTGCCCGAGAGCAGCGCCTCGGTCTTGGGCAGGCGCACCGGCGTGGGCGCCACCGCGCCGAAGGCCAGGCGGTACTCGTCGCCCACGCGGGCGACCGTGCCGCAGATGGTGGACAGGTCCACCTCGCGCCGCCGCGCAACCTTGGTGAAGATGCCGCGCAGGCCCTCCACATACGGCACCCGGATGCCCGTGACGATCTCGTCCGGGCGCAGCACCGTGCGCCGCACAAAGGTGATGAACTCGCGGATGGGCACCTCGCGCGCGCCGTCCCTGCCGGTGATGCACACCACCGCGTCCGCCGCGTACAGCGGCGTGCCGGTGTCGCACAGGGGCGAGGCGTTGACGATGTTGCCGATGCAGGTGGCGCGGTTGCGCACCTGCTTGCTGCCCACCGAAAGCGCCGCCTCCGCCAGGTACGGGTAATGCGCCTTGACGTGCTCGTTGCCGCCGATCTCGTTCATCGTGGCGCACGCGCCGATGAACAGGCCGGCTTCCTTGCTGAACGTGATCTCCCTGAGGCCCTCGATGCGCTTGATGTCGATCACGTAATCCGGTTTGATCAGCCTGTCGCGCAGCTGGATGACCACGTCCGTGCCGCCGTTGAGGAGCACGGAGCAGCCCTCGTGTTCGCAGCGCATGGAGATCGCTTCGGCGATCGAACCGGGCCGCAGATAGACGAACTCTCTCATAGTTGCAATCCTCCAAGTTTCCTGCCGTTTGTACTGTATGTCGCCCGGGGTTTTGCCCTGCTGTGCGCGGCCCCCGCCGCGCGGGCGTTTCGGGTCTGTTCGTGTGTTCGGTTGTCGGTCGGGATCCTTCCCTGCGTGCGCGGCGCCCGCCGCGCGGGGCTGTGAAGCGGGCGGGCGGATGGGTCCGTGTGCGTTTGCCTCGACCTGGAATAACGTCTAAAGATGACAAGAGCCCGCGTCCGCGGGCGGTTCGTTCAGTGTTTCGGGAACGTCTCCCGGCAGGCCGGCGAAACGACCGGCTCGAGCAGGTCCGCGCGCACGCGCGCCTGGTCGTGCAAAAAGAGGTGGAAGCGCTCCAGCCCCTTCGGCGTGAATTCGACGGTCTGGTAGTCCCTGATCAGCGTGAGGGCGTCGTTGAGCAGGATGAAGGCGCGGCTCAGCTGCGGGATGATCCGTTTGCCCAGCAGGTTCAGCCCGGAGAGGCGCTTGTTCACCTGGCCGTGCTGTTCGAACATGGCGCGCAGCAGCTCGATGGTGCGCTCGTCCACGCCCTTTTCCAGCAGCGCGCGCATCGGCTCGCTCTGCTCTTCAAGCGGCGCGGCGCGCAGGTTCCCGTCCTCCGTCTCCACCGCCGCCAGGCGGACGTCCCGGTAGGCGTCCTCATCATCGCCCAGCACATGCGCCACCGTCTCGCAGTACGTCTGTGCGAAGCGGTCCACATAGGGCTGCGCCCTGCGCTTGTGCAGATAGGAGATGCCGATGAGCGCGCCGGCCACCGCCAGCACGAGCAGCACCCCCAGCCAGTTTCCTCCCATGCCCTTCCTCTGTCCTCATCGGGGGGATGGGGCCCGCCGCCGGAAGCGGCGGG
>ENA-OYZG01000330-OYZG01000330.1-human-gut-metagenome-genome-assembly--contig:-NODE-330-length-14000-cov-3.757404_pt1 | contig 14000 bp, 10 predicted proteins | sample MGYA00244071_ERZ653466 | MGnify/ENA primary metagenome ERZ653466 (study PRJEB26926, sample SAMN06165150) | human gut metagenome | biome: ENVO:00009003; feature: ENVO:2100002; material: ENVO:00002003...
TACGAGATCCTGAGATGTCTCGTGGGCTCGGAGATGTGTATAAGAGACAGTTTTATAATATGGAATAGAAAAACAAAGGAGGACGAGGGATTTGAAACGATTCCGGCTTTTGCCGCTCCTGCTTGCGGCAGCGATGCTCCTGGGCTGCACGCCCGGCGTTTCAACTGGCGGCGCGGTGCGCATTGCAGCCCCGGCTGCTGAAGCGGTGCGCGGCATGAAGAAGGACGGCAGCTCCACCGGGGAGCGGGAAACGCTTGCGGAGGGCTACCGGGAGGCGCTCAGCGCCTTTTGCGTGCGCACCGCGCGGGAAGGGCTCGGCACGGCGGGGCAGGAGAACGCGCTGATCTCCCCGGTGAGCCTGTATTTCGCGGTGGCGGCACTTGCGGGCGCGGCGGAAGGCGAAACGCGTGCGGAGCTTTTGCGGGCGCTCGGCATGGAACAGGCGCTCCTTGAAAGCGAGACGGCGAAGCTCCGAACCAACATGAACATCGAGGATGCGATGGGCAAGCTGGCGGTCGCGGGATCGCTCTGGCTTGCGGATGCCTTTGCGGGAGCGTTGGACACAGAGGCGGCGGAGGCGCTCGCAGATGCTTACGGCATGGAGATATGGCGGGCAGACCTCGCGGATACCGCTGCGGCGGAAGCGCTTGCAGATTGGGTGCAGGAGCACACGAACGGGCTGCTCGGCGACGCGGCCGCGTTTGAACTTGATCCTGAGACGGCGCTCACGCTCCTCAACGCTGTCTATTACAAGGACGAATGGATCAACCGCTTCAACGCGGAAAAGACGGAGGCCGCCGTGTTCCACAATGCGGACGGCAGCGAGACCACGTGCGATTTCCTGAACGCGACTTACGGCGTCCACGGCTTCTCGCGTTATGAAAACGGGGCGCTTGGCTGTACGATTTCGTCCCTTCAGCTCAAGCATGGCGCGATGACGTTCATCCTGCCGGATGTGGGTTGCACGCCGGAGGACATCCTTGCGGACGAAGCGGCGCTTGCGGCGATCGCATCCGGCAACTGTGAAAGCGGTGTGGGCGAGGTGGTCTGGCAGATCCCGAAGTTCGATTACGCCGCGGATACGGACCTTGCGCCCGCGCTGCGCGCGATGGGCGTCACGGCGGCGTTCGACCCGGAGCTTGCGGATTTTACCGCCCTGCTCAGCGCAGAGGCCGGGCTCCCGCTCTGGGTGAGCGGCGTGCGCCAGCAGGCACGCATCAGCGTGAATGAGGATGGCGTGGAGGCGGCGGGATATACGCAGATCAACTTCGCAGGTTCGCCCATGCCGGACGGCCGCGCGGACATGATCCTGGACCGGCCGTTCCTCTATTACATCAGCGCGGAAGGCGGCATGCTCTTCGCGGGGATCGTGAACCGGATGTGAGGCGTGTCGCATAAAGCGCCCGCAGGCGGCGCAAACTGAAAGCACAAGTTCCAAAGCGTGGAAAACGGGAATTGTTCTTGGAAACTTAACAATCCGGATATTCCCGGAGCTTCCCTGAAATGGTATACTATGGTTGAAGAACAATGGAAGTGTCACACACGATGGGACGGGACAAAATCAAAGTTTAAGGAGGTATGTCATCATCATGAAACGCAATGCAAAAACCATCCTCGCAGTGCTGCTTGTGGCAGTTACGCTGCTTGGAATCTCCGCGCCGGCATTTGCCGCGACTGCGCCGTACGGTGCGGTGGTCGCAACCGGCTATGTTCAGGCGACGGAGGACGTCAACATCCGCAAAGGGCCCGGCACGGGCTATGCGCGCATCGGCTGGCTGCAGGCGGGCGCGGTGGTCGTCCGCACGGGAACGAGCGGCAACTGGACAGAGATCAGCCTGAACAACGGCAGCTATGGCTATGTTTCCACGGCTTACCTGCGCACGGTCATCAGCGTGGATTCGTCCTTGATCGGCAAGGGCATGTACCTGGAGGGCAGCGGCGTCACGATCGGCGGCAGCACCGGCGGCTCCACTGTGACCAGCGGGAACCAGTATTACGCGACTACGTCGCTGAACCTGCGCAGAGGCCCAGGCACCAACTATGACCGCATCGGCTGGCTTGAAAAGGGCGAGAGCGTCACGCTCATCTCCGTAACCGGCAACTGGGCGAAGGTGAACTGGAAGGGAACGCAGTGCTATGCGTTCTTCAAATATCTGAAGCAGGGTTCCGGCACGGGTACGGGCAGCGGCACGAGTGGCACCACCGCCACCTACAATGTGACCTCCGCTGCCACTACGGCTTATTACGGCCCCGGCACCGGTTATCTCAGGGCGGGGACGCTCGCCAAAGGCACGCGCATTGAGTGCCTCGGCACGGTCGGTACCTGGACCATGATCACCTGGGATAAGACCGTGGCGTACATCCCCACTTATTATGTCACGACGAGCACAGCCATCGCGCCGAACCCCGGCGTGACGGTTGCCGGCTACTATACCACTACGCAGAACGTGATCGCCTATCGTGGCCCCGGCACGAACTATGCGAGCGCCGGCACGTTGCTCAAGGGCGTGCAGGTGCAGGTGGTGACGGCTTCGGACGGCTGGGCGCTCATCAACTTCAACGGCCAGGCGCTGTATGTCCAGAGCCGCTATCTGCTGCTGCAAAGCGCTGCGGGCGGCAACAACACTTGGGGTGGTAGCGGTTCCGGCGGCAATTCCTGGCAGGCCGTCCTGGGTGAAGCGGATTCCACGCTCGTCTCCTTCATTCAGGAGAACCGCGACAGGTCTTACTATGGGTTCGCAAACCTCAGGACCATCTATGTCACCAACCCGCCGCGCGGCTACCAGTTCCGGACGGATGACTTCTCCTTCAGCGGCTCGCAGACCATGCGGGTGACCTTCCGCAGCACGACGGGTTCGGACCAGGCGACCTTTACCTGGTATCGCAATTCGTATGCCTGCCCGGATAACTTCAGCTATTGGAACCGGTTCACCTCCGGCGGCACGACGTATTACTTCTCCGAGCATGCGGCGCTTGGGTACAGCGAGGCCTATTGGTGGCGCGGCGGCGAGCTGTTCCACGCTCGCGTACCGTACTCCTTCACCCGCAATGAGGCGACGCGCTTCTTCAACTCTCTGCACAGCGTGTCGGTTACCGGCACTACGGGATGGAACTGAGCAAAACAAAAACGGATCAACCGCAACTGGGGGCGCGCCATGTGGCGCGCCCTTTGGCTGCCGCTTTCAGGGCCTGCACGCCGCGCTTGCATCGACCGCGCGGACAAAGCTCCGTGTAGAGAGATTTTTTCGACAAGCTGGGGAACGTGCCTGCCGCATTGTTAAAGAGTTATACTGAAAATGTGAAATAACTGTGCAGCGCGTTGACAGTGCATACGCGCTGCATTATAATTTCTCCGTTGTGGCCGGCAGATTGGCCGGCTATTTTGAACGCTTGACATGACAGGGTGTCATATTTTGGGAGGAAGGGAATGGCGAGCGAACGGTTCCGCAACCTGCCGGAAGAAAAAAAGCAACGGATTATCGCGGCGGCGCGGGATGAGCTTTCCCGCGTGCCGTACGACGAGGTTTCCATTAACCGGATCGTGAAGGAGGCCGGCATCGCGCGCGGCAGCTTTTACGAGTATTTTGCCGATAAGGACGACATGATCGAATACCTGATGGGCGATTATTGCCGCAGGATGGAGCGCATGTTCGGCGCGATGTTCCAGGCGGGCCGCCTGGATATTTTCGACGCAGCGCGCAGGGCTGTGGCCTGCACGGTGGAATTCAGCCGGGAGGAGGGGCGCGAGGCGCTTTGCCGGAACCTCTTTTCCTGCATGCGGATGAACCGGCGCTTTTCGTTTGAACGGATGATGGATACCGAGCGTACGCTCGTGACCACAGGGCTGCCCTATATCGACCGGGAGCGCTTCCGGGATGCTTCGGATGAGGCTGTTTCCCTTTTGCTCGATACGCTCGTGGTGCTGGCGCGCAACACGATCGCGCGGATCTTCACAGACCCGGAGAACCGGGAGCAATATCTAGCGCAGCTCGACCGGAGGCTTGTAATAATAAAACACGGCGCGCTCTTGCCGGAGGATGAATAAAGTTTTTGCCTGGGAGAAGTTAAATGTCGAAATTCAGCGTGAAAAAACCCCTTACCGTATTTGTAGCCGTGATCGCGGTGCTCGTGCTCGGCGTTGTCGCCTTTACGAGGATGACGCCAGACCTGCTGCCGAATATGGACTTCCCGTATGTTATCGTGATGACGACTTGCCCCGGCGCAACGCCGGAACGCGTGGAAGCTACCATCACAAGGCCGCTCGAGCAGGCTATGGCAACGCTTGAGAACATCGAAGAAGTATCGTCTACCTCGGCGGAAAACTATTCCCTTGTAGTGCTGGAGTTCAACGAGGATGTGAACATGGACACCATCACCGTGGACATCCTGCAGCAGATCAGCCTCATCGAAGGGAGCTGGGATGATACGGTCGGCACGCCGTATATCCTCAAGATAAACCCGAACATGCTGCCGGTCATGGTTTCGGCTGTTTCCATGGAAGGCATGGATACTGTGGCGCTTTCGAGCTTTGTAGAGGATACGCTCCTCGCGGAACTCGAGGGCACGGCGGGCGTTGCAAGCATTTCGACGAGCGGCGTGATCGAAGAGAATTTGAACGTCGTCATCAGCGAAGAAAAGATCGGCGCGCTCAACGAGAAGCTGTTTGAGCTGATCCGCGCCGAGTTTGACGAGCCGCAGGCGGAGCTGGACGACGCGCGCAGCGAGATCGAGGAAGGGCAGGAGCAGATCGAGGACGGCAAACGGGAGGTGCGCAGCGGCCGCAAGGAGCTGGAGGCGCAGACCGAAACCGCAAGGGAAGAGCTCATCGCCAAGCAAGGCGAGCTTGCGGAGACGGAGGAAATGCTGGGCGACCAGCTTTCGGAGCTCAGGAGCATGCGCGCCTCGCTGCAGTCGCAGCAGGAGCAGCTTGCGCAGCTGGAGAGCACGGTCGCGCAGCTCCAGGAGACGCAGGCCACGCTGGAAAGTACGGCAGGCGCGCTTGCGGGCGCGGTGCAGGCCATTGAGACATACGAGCCGGTCGAAGCGCAATACGAAGCAGAGATGGAGGCCGTCCGCAATGATACATCCCTGAGCGAAGCGGAAAAGGAGCAAAAGCTCGCTGAGCTTGCAGCCGCGCCGGATTACCTGGCGGCAAAGGCCGCGCTTGCACAGGTGGATTTCGCACTTGCGGCACAGGGCCTGACGCGCGCAGACGCAGCGGCGGCATATCAGGACGCGCAGGATGGGCTTGCCAAGGTGGAAGCGGGCCTCCGGCAGATCGACGATACGCTTGCGGGCATGGGGCTGACCCGTGCGGACATCCCCACGGCCGCGGCGCAGCTTGAAGATGGTATCTCGCAGGTGAGCGATGGCATCTCCGCGCTGCGAAGCGCCATGAGCGAGCTCAGCAGCGGCGAGATCCAGATCGAGGAAGCGTTTGAAACGCTCGAGAGCGAGAAGGCGAATGCGGAGAAACAGCTCGACAGCGCGGCATCCGAGCTGCGCAGCGGCGAAAAGGGACTCACGAGCGCGCTGGAACAGGTCGAAGACGGCCTTGCCCAGCTGGATGAAGCGCGCGAGGAAGCCCTGAAGCAGGCCGACCTCCACAATATCGTGACGATGGACATGGTCGCAAGCGTTCTGAAGGCGCAGAACTTTGCCATGCCCGTGGGCTATGTGCAGGAGGACGGCGTAAGCTGGCTCGTTAGCGTGGGCGATGAGATCACGACGCTCGAAGAGCTTCAGGACCTGATGCTGTTCGATACGGGTATGGAGGGCATGGAGCCCGTTTACCTCAGGGACGTTGCGGACGTGTTCGTGACGGACAACGCCGCTTCCGTTTACAGCCGCATCAACGGCAGCGACGGCGTGATGCTCACCTTCCAAAAGCAGTCCACTGCCGCCACAGCGGAGGTTTCGGACAACATCCGCGCCGAGTTCGAGGCGCTTTCCGAAGAATACGAAGGGCTCAAATTCGTGCCGCTGATGGATCAGGGCGATTACATCTACATGATCATCGACGCAATCCTCTCCAGCCTTCTTTGGGGCGCGGTGTTCGCGGTCATCATCCTGTTCCTGTTCCTCCGCGATCTCCGGCCGACGTTCATCACGCTCTGTGCGATCCCCATCAGCGTGGTGTTCGCGTTCGTGCTGATGTATTTTTCCGGCGTGACGCTCAACATGATTTCCCTCTCCGGCCTTGCCGTCGCAGTCGGCATGCTAGTGGACAACTCGGTCGTCGTCATCGAAAACATTTACCGGCTGCGGAGCAAGGGCGTCTCCGCCGTGCAGGCGGCTGTATCCGGAGCGAAGCAGGTCGCGGCGGCGATCACCTCATCCACCCTCACGACGGTCTGTGTGTTCCTGCCGATCGTGTTCGTGGAAGGCCTTACGCGCCAGCTCTTTACCGACATGGCGCTCACGATTACCTATTCACTGCTTGCAAGCCTCATCGTCGCGCTCACGCTTGTGCCGGCAATGTCCTCCGGCATGCTCCGCAAGGTGGAACCCAAGCCGCAGAAGGGCTTTTCCAAATTCCTGCATGGGTATGAGAAGCTGCTGCACGGCGCGCTCCGCCACAAGGCGCTTGTGCTGACCGCTTGCCTGCTGCTGCTCGCGGGGAGCATCTTGCTCACCGTGCAGAAGGGCTTCATCTTCATGCCGGAGATGGATATGCCGCAGATCACGGTGGATCTGACCATGCCGGAAGGCTCTGCGCTTGCGGATACCAAGGCGGCTGCGGACGAAACGGTCGCCATGATTTCCGAGATCGAAGGCGTGGAGACCGTAGGCGCGATGCTTGCCTCCGGTTCCCTGATGAGCACCTCCGCCGCGGAGGATGCGGTCACAATTTATGTTACGGTAAACGAAAACGGCCCGCTTACGGGCAACGAGGTCGCAGAGCGCATCAACGAACTGGCGGAAGGCCTGCCTTATACGGTCACGGCGGCGGGTTCCGGTTCCATGATGAACGCTATGTCCGCATTGAGCGGTTCCGGCGTTACCATCAACGTATATGGGAACGACCTTGCAACGCTCCAGGAGAGCGCGGACGCCATCGCACAGCGCCTTGCGGATGTGGAGGGAACGGCAAACGTTTCAAACGGCATCGAGGATCCCTCGCCTGTCGTAAAGTTTACGGTGGATAAGAACGCCGCGATGGAAAAGGGCCTCACCACCGCGCAGGTTTACATGCAGATCGCCGCCGCGCTCCAGACAGAGGTAAGCTCGACGGAAGTTACGGTAAATGATTACACCTATGAGATCGCAGTAACCGCAGATACGGTGGAAGCGCTTACGCCGGATTATATCCGCAACTATACCTTTACCGTAACGGGAGCGGACGGCGGGGAAGAGACGGTTGCGCTGCGCGACATCTGCACCATCACCGAGGGCGAGACGCTCAGCGCGATCTCGCGCATCAACCAGCGCCGGTATTTGAGCGTGAGCGCAGAGATCGCATCCGGGTACAACGTGACGCTCGTGACCACGGCGGCGGAGCAGGCGCTTGCGGATCTCGCGCTGCCAAGCGGCGTGACATATGCCTTTGAGGGCGAGAACGAGATGATCATGGATTCGCTCGGGGATCTTGCTCTCATGCTCCTGCTTGGCGTGCTGCTGGTGTATTTCATCATGGTGGCGCAGTTCCAGTCCCTGAAATCGCCGTTCATCGTGATGTTTACCATCCCGCTCGCGTTCACAGGCGGCCTCATCGCACTGCTGCTGTGCGGGGAGACCATCAGCATCATCGCCATGATAGGCTTTGTGATGCTTGTAGGCGTAATCGTCAACAACGGCATCGTGCTCGTGGACTACATCAACCAGCTCCGCCTTGCGGGGATGGAGCGTGTGGAAGCGATCGTGGAGGCAGGCACGACGCGCATGCGGCCGATCCTCATGACTTCCATGACGACGATCCTCGGCCTCATCGTGATGGCGCTTGGCATTGGTACCGGCACGGAGATGATGCAGCCGGTGGCGATCGTGTGCATCGGCGGCCTTGTGTATGCGACGGCACTTACGCTCTTCGTGGTGCCGATCATCTACGACATGATGAACAAGAAAGAGCTGCGCAAGGTCTCGGAGGCGGAACTCGCGGTGATCGAAGAGTAGCTTGCGCGGCTTGCGGCGCTGTACCGCATAAGTGAAGCACGAAAAAGCGCGGGCAGCGAAAAGCTGCCCGCGTTTCTTGCAAGAAATGGTGTTTCCGCTGCGCAGCCCTTGCGCCAGCCTGCGTCATTCGCCGTCGTACTTGAGCAGCTCAACGCCCGCCAGGTCGAAGATCTTGCGCGCGAACTCGTCCGGATACCCCGCGTCGTAGACCACGCGGGAGATGCCGGAATTGACGATCATCTTCGCGCAGATCACGCAGGGCTGGTGCGTGCAGTAGAGCGTCGCCCCTTCGATGGAAATGCCGAGCTTTGCGGCCTGGATGATCGCGTTTTGCTCCGCATGGATGGCGTAGCACAGCTCATGCTGCGTGCCGGAGGGGATGTTGAGCTTGCGCCGGAGGCATTCGCCGCGCTCCACGCAGCTCATCACGCCCGCGGGCGCGCCGTTATAGCCTGTCGTGATGATGCGCTTGTTGCGCACGATCACGGCGCCGATCTGCCGGTTTTCCTGGAAGCAGCTCGACCAGCTGCCGACCATCTTCGCCATGTCCATGAACCGCTTGTCCCACTTCGTCCATCCGCCCATGCGCCTGACCTCCAAATGCCTGTTTTTGCATAAAGTATAGCACGGTATAACAGGCCCGCACAAGCCTGCCCGGCACCGGCGCTGAATGCCAAAAAGATAACGAGAATCCCGCCTTTACAAAGCGCAAAAGAGGGCGTATAATAGCGCACATAAAGGTAATACCTTTAAGGTAATACCTATTTTGCATTCGGAGGGAACGGAGCGTGGAGCAGCAAACGCCGGAGCAGAACAACCCCATCCGCACGCAGCTTCTTACGGCCATGCAGGATGGGATTTTTGCGCACAGCGAACGCCTCCCGCGTGAAAGCGTACTGGCGGAGCAGCTCGGCATCAGCCGGACGCAACTCCGGGACAGCCTTGCCACGCTCGAGCGAGAGGGATTTATCACGCGCCGCCACGGCGTCGGCACGATCATCAACCGCCACGTGCTCTCGGTGCAGACGCGCATGGACATTGAGGTGGAGTTCATGGATATGATCCGTCAGGCCGGAAAGGAGCCGGGCCTGGCCTTCACCAACGCAGAGCGCATCGCGTGCGGCCCGGAAGCGGCCGCACGCTTGAAAATCGAACAGGGAGAAGCGGTTCTCAAGGTATGCCGGCTCGTCACTGCGGACGGCAAGGCTGCCATTTACTGCGAGGACTATCTGCCATACGGCCTGATAAAGCGCCCCTTTGCGGAGGCGGACTTTACCCGGCCGATTTTTGATTTTCTGCGGGAATTCTGCGCGGCGGAGCCATACATGGACCTTACCGAGATCCGCCCGACCGTGGCGGACGTACGGCTTGCGGGGATCCTTCGTGTGGCGGAGGGCACGCCGCTTCTCTACATGGACGAGGTGGATTACGACATCGCTGGAACGCCCGTGCTGTACTGCGCGGAATACTATATCGACGGGGTTGTGAAGCACACGGTGATGCGCAAACGGCTTTAAGACGCGTGCGCAGGGTGGAAAAACGCTATAATTTGCCGAAGATAAAGGAGAAAACATGAAAAAAATTGCGGTTTTGATGGGGAGCGACAGCGACCTGCCGGTTGTGTCCGGCTGTGCGGCAAAGCTCGATGAACTCGGAATAAACTATGAAATGCGCGTTATGTCCGCGCACAGAACCCCGGCGGATGTTGCGGAATTCGCACAAAACGCCTATAAACGTGATTTCGGCGTTATTATCGCCGCAGCGGGCAAGGCGGCGCATCTTGCGGGCTTTATTGCCGCAAACACAACTTTGCCCGTTATCGGCATACCCATCAAAGCTTCAACGTTTGACGGGCTGGATGCCCTGCTTGCAACGGTGCAGATGCCTTCCGGCATGCCGGTTGCGACCGTCGCAATCGATGGCGCGGCAAACGCGGCGCTGCTTGCGGTGCAGATGCTTGCACTTTCCGACGCAGCGCTCGCCGCGAAGCTCGACGCGAAGCGCGCCGCCATGCGCGCGCAGATCGCGGAAAAGGACGCGCGCCTGCAAAAGGAACTCGAAACCCTGTAAGTTTACCATATTTCAAATTTTATACCGGAGGAGACTGCAATGAAGAAGCTCGAACAGGTTTATGAAGGCAAGGCCAAGAAGGTGTTCAAAACGGATGATGAGGACCTTTTCATCGTGGATTATAAGGACGACGCGACTGCGTTCAACGGCCTCAAGAAGGGCACCATCGCCGGCAAGGGCGCTGTTAACAACCGCATGACCAACAGCATGATGCAGCTGCTGGAGCAGCACGGCATCCCGACGCATTTTGTAAAGGAACTTTCCGAGCGGGAGACGCTCGTCAAGCGCGTGAAGATCGTCCCAATCGAGGTCATTGTGCGCAACGTGGCCGCGGGCTCTCTCGCCAAACGCCTGGGCCTGGCCGAAGGCACGCGCCTCAAAAGCACCGTGCTCGAATACTGCTATAAGAACGACGAGCTGGGCGATCCGATGATCAACGATTACCACATCTTCGCCATGGGCCTTGCCACGAAGGAGGAACTCGATAAGATCGCCGCCTATTCCTTCCGGATCAACGAGATCATGGTTGCGTTCTTCAAAGAGATCGGCGTGGATCTCATCGATTTCAAGCTCGAATATGGCATTACCAACGACGGCACGCTCGTGCTCGCGGATGAGATCTCGCCTGACACCTGCCGCTTCTGGGATGTGAGGACCGGAGAAAAGCTGGACAAGGACCGCTTTCGCCGCGACCTTGGCGGCGTGGAGGAGGCCTATCAGGAAATGATGAAGCGCCTCTGCGCGCATAATGCGGGCGGACAGAGATGAGCATGGGCCAGATTCACGAAGAATGCGGCGTGTTCGGCGTGTACGCGCCGGAACGCGCGGACGTTGCCTCCCTTGCATATTATGCGTTGTACGCATTGCAGCACCGCGGGCAGGAGAGCTGCGGCATCGTTGTGAACGACGATGGGCTTTTCAGCTTCCACAAGGACACCGGCCTTGTCAACGAGGTGTTCGATGCGGATACGCTGCGCAAGCTCGGGGAGGGGAATATCGCTGTTGGCCATGTGCGCTATGGCACGACCGGCGGGAGCCAGCGCAGCAACGCGCAGCCCATTGTGGTGAACCACCGCAAGGGCCGCATGGCGCTCGCGCACAACGGCAACCTCGTCAACTCCCAGGAGCTGCGCGAGGAGCTGGAGCTTGGCGGCGCGATTTTCCAGACCACGAGCGACACGGAGGCCATCGCTTACGTGATCGTGCAGGAACGGCTCAAGGCCGCTTCCATCGAGGAGGCGGTGAGCCGCGCGATGGACAAGCTCGAGGGCGCGTATTCCCTCGTGCTCACCTCACCCACGAAGCTCATCGGCGTGCGCGACCCGAACGGCTTCCGGCCGCTCTGCCTCGGGAAAAAGCGGGACGGCGCATATGTGCTTGCGTCGGAATCCTGCGCGCTCGATGCGGTCGGCGCGCGGTTCATCCGGGACATCGAGCCGGGCGAGATCGTCGTGATCGAAAAAAACGGCGTCAATTCGATCACCGCGCATTGCAGCAAATGCGATTCCACGCTCTGCGTGTTTGAATTCATCTATTTCTCCCGGCCGGATTCCGTGCTGGACGGCAGCTCCGTGCACATCGCGCGGCAGCGGGCGGGCGCGTTCCTTGCGCTCGAGCACCCCGTGCAGGCGGACATCGTCATCGGCGCGCCGGATTCCGGGCTCGACGCGGCGCTCGGCTTTGCCCGCCAGTCCGGCATCCCATACGACATTGGCCTCATCAAGAACAAGTACATCGGCCGTACCTTCATTTCGCCCACGCAGGAGCTGCGCGAGAACGAGGTGAAGATCAAGCTGAACGCGATCCGCTCCGTGGTGGAGGGAAAGCGCGTGGTGCTCGTGGATGATTCCATCGTCCGCGGGACGACGAGCCGCCGCACCGTGATGCTCCTGCGGGACGCGGGGGCGAAGGAGGTGCATATGCGCATCTCCGCGCCGCCGTTCGTGAACCCGTGCTATTACGGTACGGACATCGACTCCAAGGAGACGCTCATCGCAAACAACCATACCATCCCGGAGATCGCGCAGATCATCGGCGCGGATACGCTCGGATACCTGAGCCTTGAAAACGTCACCAAGCTCGCCGCCGGCTGCAAGCGGGGCTTCTGTACAGCGTGCTTCGGCGGTGCGTACCCGACCCGGGAGCCTTCCCTGGCGAAGAAAAACCGCTTCGCCTACAAAATCAGCGAAAACGAGGAGCACAAGCATGGAAAATAAACAGAGCCACAGCGAAAGCTACCGCGCCGCAGGCGTGGACATTGAGGCTGGGTATAAAGCCGTTGCGCTCATGAAAGAGCACGTTGCGCGCACGGTGATCCCCGGCGTGGTCTCGGACATCGGCGGCTTTGGCGGCCTGTTCGCGCCGGACCTCACCGGCATCCGGGAGCCCGTGCTCGTAAGCGGGACGGACGGCGTTGGAACCAAGCTCAAGATTGCTTTTTTGCTGGACAAGCATGATACCGTCGGCATCGACTGCGTTGCCATGTGCGTCAACGACGTGGCCTGCGCGGGCGCGAAGCCGCTCTTCTTCCTCGATTACGTTGCGGTGGGCAAAAACGAGCCCGAGCGCGTTGCGGCGATCGTCTCCGGCGTGGCGGAGGGCTGCGTACAGGCGGGCTGCGCGCTTATCGGCGGCGAAACGGCGGAAATGCCGGGCTTCTACGGCGAGAAGGAATATGACCTTGCTGGCTTCGCCGTGGGCCTTGGGGATAAGCTGAGGCTCCTGACGGGCGAGCGCGTGCAGGCGGGGGACGCGATCATCGCGCTTGCGTCAAGCGGCGTGCATTCCAACGGTTTCTCGCTCGTTCGCCGGGTGTTTGACGTGGAAAACCGCGACCTTTCCATATATTCGGAGGAGCTTGGCATGACCATCGGCGAAGCGCTGCTCACGCCAACGCGCATTTACGTGAAGCCCCTGCTGGCGCTGATGCAGGCGGTGGATCTCAAGGCGGCTGCGCACATCACCGGCGGCGGCTTCTATGAGAACATCCCGCGCTGCCTGCCCCAAGGGCTTGGGGCGAAGATCGCGCGCAGCGCCGTGGAGGTGCTGCCCGTGTTCGACATGATAAAAAGGCTCGGCAACATCCCGGAGCGCGACATGTTCAACACCTTCAACATGGGCGTGGGCATGTGCGCGGTCATCCCGCAGGCGGAGGCCGACGCGGCTATCCGCACGCTCACGGCAAACGGCGTGCACGCTTACGCGTTGGGCGAGGCCGTTCCGGGCGAGGGCGTTGCGATATGCTGAAGCAGCGCATTGCCGTGCTCGTTTCGGGCGGCGGGACGAACCTTGCGGCGCTGCTCAAGGCGGAGCGGGCCGGGGCGATCCCGCATGGGGAAATCGTGCTCGTCATCGCATCCAACCCGGAAGCGTATGCGCTCACGCGCGCGCGGGACTACGGCGTGGCGCATGCGGTCGCGGACAAAAAGGCGCTCGGCACGGAAGGGTTTGAGGCGCGCATCGAAGCGCTTTTGCGCGAATACGCGATCGACGTGATCGTGCTCGCAGGCTTTTTGAGCATCCTGAGCGCGGCGTTCGTGCAGCGTTGGCCAAACCGGATCCTGAACGTGCACCCTTCGCTGATCCCTGCGTTTTGTGGGAAGGGCTGCTATGGGCTGCACGTGCATGAAAAGGCGCTTGCCTACGGTGTGAAGGTGACCGGCGCGACGGTACATCTGGTTAACGAGGTGCCCGACGGCGGGAAGATTTTGCTGCAAAAGGCGGTGGAGGTGCGGCCGGGCGACACGCCGGAGCTGCTCCAGCGCCGCGTGATGGAAGAGGCGGAGTGGCAGCTTTTGCCGCGCGCGGCAGAGCTTGTG
>ENA-OYZG01000332-OYZG01000332.1-human-gut-metagenome-genome-assembly--contig:-NODE-332-length-13921-cov-5.225804_pt1 | contig 13921 bp, 10 predicted proteins | sample MGYA00244071_ERZ653466 | MGnify/ENA primary metagenome ERZ653466 (study PRJEB26926, sample SAMN06165150) | human gut metagenome | biome: ENVO:00009003; feature: ENVO:2100002; material: ENVO:00002003...
AACGAGCCGGCTTCATGAGCAGTACGCAGCCGCCATTGAAGGCCAGAGAGCCGACGATGTACACCCCGAAGAAGAGAGGCAGATTCGCTGCAAAAGTTGCGCTGTCGATGCAGGCGACGGTCAGGTAGGCAAAGCCCACATTGTTCAGCACCTTGGGGGCGTAGGGGTGCAGGATGATGAGGATGAAGAGCACCACGCCCAGCGGCAGCAGCAGGCCCAGCATCCCGCCCAGAACAGGCGTCAGCGCACCGATGGCCAGCATCGCCAGCACCGTGAGCACCATGCCCACGAGGCCGCCCAGCTCCACGCTGATAAAGCGGTCTTTGATGTCGCCCTCCATCGTAAAGAGCATGATGTTGCTCAAAAAGACGAGCCAGCTGTACTCAAACTCGATGGCGTGGAAAAAGGCGTTGGCGATCAGGATCCACACCACCATCATCAGGCGGAAGTAGAGCAGGAAACGCTTGGTCACAGTTTCGTTCATGGAAAAACTCACTTTCCAGAAGCTGCTTTCATAAGCGGGGTGCAATGCTTGTGAAAACGGCTTCTTAACTTCGGCCTGCAAAAGCGGCTGGCCGGTCGTTTTTGTGTCGGATGAGGTTATTATACCCTGTCTGAAAGCAAAAGGCAATATTTACTTGCCAATATATGCAATAAAAACTTGTCAAGTTTCAAAAACAGCTTCGTCTTGTTGCCCGGCGTGGTTTGGAGTATAATAAAACCGTAAAAGAAAAACACCCTTTTCAAGGAGGAGAGAAAACATGAACAAACCGGTCCTGGTGGTCATGGCTGCCGGCATGGGCAGCCGTTACGGCGGCATGAAGCAGATCGACCCGGTGGGCCCCAAGGGTCAGCCCATTGTGGAGTACTCCCTGTACGATGCCCACCGCGCAGGCTTTGAGACCGTGATCTTTGTCATCAAGCACGAGATCGAGGAGGCTTTCAAAGCCGCCATCGGTGACCGCGTCTCTCAGGGCATGAACGTGAAATACGCTTTCCAGCAGCTGGATGAGCTGCCCGCAGGCTTCACCATCCCCGAGGGCCGTGTCAAGCCCTGGGGCACCTGCCACGCCGTGCTGGCCGCAAAGGGCCTCATTGATGGTCCCTTCGCCGTCATCAACGCGGACGACTACTACGGCCCCGAGGCCTTCAAGGTCATCTATGAGTATCTGTCCACCCATCAGGACGGCGCAGTTTACGATTACTGCATGGTGAGCTACCTGCTCAAAAATACCGTCTCTGAGAACGGCACCGTCTCCCGCGGTGTCTGCGTGGTGAACCCGGACGGCACCCTGCACAGCGTGACCGAGCGCACCCGCATCGAGCCCTGCGGCGGCGGTGCACACTACACCGAGGACGGCGGCGAGAGCTGGGTGGACCTGCCCGGCGACACCCCCGTGAGCATGAACCTGTGGGGCTTCGGTAAAAGCTTTCTGGACGAGGCCGAGCAGCGCTTTGCGGGCTGGCTGACCGAGAATCTGCCGGTGAATCCCCTGAAGTGCGAGTACTTCCTGCCGCTGGTGGTGACCGAGCTGATCGAGGAGAACAAGGCAAAGATTCAGGTGCTGCGCAGCACGGATAAGTGGTTCGGTGTCACCTACCGGGAGGATAAACCTCTGGTGGTGGATGCCATCGCCCGCAAGACCGCCGAGGGTCAGTACCCCGAGAAGCTGTGGGAGTAAATGCCCGCAATAGCGGAAAATTATTTTAACCAGAACAAAGTCGGACAGCCTGCGGGCTGCCCGACTTTGTGTTTTCATGGGGTGGAACGTATTTACAAAAACCGTTCCAGCTGGATGCGGTTGTCCTCTTCAAAGTCCTGCAATCGCTGGGCAAGGCGCTTTGCGCCCGGGGCGGCGTTGGGGTAGTCTTTGCAGCTTTTCACGCAGTCCACCACCCCCATGCCGCTGCCCTGCGTGAGCATCTCCGCCAGATTGCGGGTGGATTTGTCCGTAAGGGTCTTGAGCCCGATGCCCATTTTCGTGTTCAGCTTTGCCATAGTGCTCTGCCCCTGCGCGCTGCCGCCGCAGGCTTCTATGGCAGTGTGTGCTTCCTGATTCAGCTGGTGGTAGATGTTGCGCTGGCGCAGCAGTTCGGCCTTGAACTGCACATCGTTGGTCATGGGTAAGATCTGCTCCAAGGTGTTCTTGCCCATCTCGGTGTTCTGCACCACCGCTTCCAGCAGGTTCAGGTTGTCGTTTTTCTGGTTTTCCATACAAAAAATCCCCCTTTGGCATCTATTATGTGCCCAAAGGGGGATTATATACGTTATTTCTCAGCAGATCTTATTGCCGCCGGAGATCTGGATGCCGCGCAGCCGCTCGTCACAGATGGCGTACAGACGCTGCCAGCAGTTGGCGGCGCTGTCCAGCTCGTCCAGCCCTGCCACCGCAACGCTCAGGGTGAAAGGCACACGCTTCATCATCCCCATGGAGGTGACGCACTCGTGGGGCATTTCGGCGTAGATGTTCCGCATCTGCTCGGCCAGCTGCCCGCCGTCCAAGTCCAGACAGCCCACCACAAAGGTGGTGCCGGTCAGGCGGCAGACGATCTGACTGCCCGGGATGTCGAAATACTTTTTCCACTGGTTTGCCACAAAGCAGATCAGCTGATCCATCACCGGCTGACCGTAGGTGTCCCGCAGCTGTGCGCCGTGATCCAGCGATATCAGCGCCACAGCGGCCTTGCGTCCCTGCTCCGCCCAGCGGTCCAGCTCGGCGGCGATCACGGTCTCCAGATAGCGGCGGTTGTACACGCCGGAAAGAAAATCGTGGTTCAGGTCCTCACGGCACAGCTCCCGCTCGCGGGCGCTCATGCGTTCTTCCGGCAGCAGGTTGCCTGCCAGCGGGGCAGACATGGTGATCCGCCACAGCTTGCCGTCTGCCCGCACCGTGCGGTGCAGCACGCAGCTTACCCGGCCGTTGCACAGGGCATAACTCACCTGTAAGCCTTCGTCCTGCCAGCCGGTGTCCTGTGGCAATTCGTCCAGCAATACCGTCTCAAACGCAGCCTGTGCGCCCTCGGCAAAGGCGCGCAGATCCTGCTCTGTCCATTCTCTGTCCATCTGTAATTTCCCCATCATCAGTACGCGCCGCCGCTTCCGACGGGCGAAATTCCAATTTTCCCACAAATCCGGGAACTTACGGCTATTATACCATTGAAATACAGATTTTTCCAGCAAAACGCACAAATTTTTACGGCAGTTTTTACAATTCTGTCAGATTGCTGATTCTTTCACGTTTTGAACGTCTGCATTGCAGCGGCAGTACACGGCGCACTCGGCTTTGATCTGTGCGGCAAGGGCTTTGGAGTCAAAACCGGCCTTGGCACGCCATGCCCAGTTGCCGCCCAGCTTGCCCGGGGTGTTCAGGTGCGCTTCGGCACCCAGACCCAGCCAGTCGTACATGGGAATGATGGCTCTGTCCGCCACCGAGCCCAGCGCCGCCCGCAACAGCGCGGTGCGCGCGGCGGCAGTCTTGACTGCTGCCACCTCCTTGGCGGTAGGCTTGCAGGAGGTCAGGTGCAGGTAGGCTGCGGCGGTGGCCTTTTCCTTTTCGGAAGCGCCGTTCTCCCACCAGTCGGTCAGGGTGGTGTTGTCGTGGGTGCCGGGGTAGACCACGCCGTTCTTGACGTGGTTATGGGGCAGGTACTCGTTGTCCCCGCCGCCAAAGGCGAATTGCAGCACCTTCATGCCCGGGAAGGTGCTGTCGGCCAGCAGCTTGCGCACGCTGGGGAATAGCTCGCCCAAGTCCTCGGCAATGATGGGCAGCTTGCCCAGTGCGGCTTCCAGTGCATCGAACAGCTCCATGCCGGGGCCGTTCTCCCACTTGCCGGTGCGGGCGGTGGTGCTGGTGGCCGGGATCGCCCAGTAGGTGTCGAAGCCGCGGAAGTGGTCGATGCGCAGCAGGTCGTAGATGCCCAGCGCGTGGCGCACCCGCTGAATCCACCATGCGTAGCCGGTCTTTTTGTGGTATGCCCAGTCGTACAGAGGGTTGCCCCACAGCTGGCCGTCTGCGGAGAAGTAGTCCGGCGGGCAGCCCGCCACCCGGGCAAAGCGGCCGTCGGCATCCAGCTCAAACAGCTTGCCGCCCACCCATGCGTCCACCGAGTCGGCAGAGACGTAGATGGGGATATCGCCCAGGATCTGCACGCCCTTCTCGTTGGCGTAGGTCTTGACCGCCTGCCACTGGACGCTGAACTTGTACTGCACGAACTTCCAGAAGCCGATCTCTTCTTCATTTTCGGCGGCAAAGGCAGCCAGCGCGGCCTTGTCGCGGCGGCGGTAGGGGGCGTCCCACTCCACCCAGTTCTTCATCTTGTTGGCGACTTTCAGCGCCATGTACAGGGCGTAGTCCTCCAGCCAGTCCTCATTGGCAAGGGTAAAGGCGTAGTAGTTGTCAGGGTAGTAGTAAGCACAGCCGTGCAGCCCGGCGCACTGGCTGCGCCATGCGGCGTAGGCCTTGCGCAGCACTGCAAAGCGGCTGACATACAAAGTGCCGTAGTCCACTTCCAGCGGGTCTTTGCCCCAGCTTTCTGCCTTGAGGTCTGCGGCGGTCAGCAGACCCTCTTTTTCCAGCGTTTCCAAGTCCACAAAATAGGGGTTGCCCGCAAAGGCAGAGCAGCTCTGGTAGGGGCTGTCGCCGTAGCCGGTGGGGCTGAGCGGCAGCAGCTGCCAGATCGTTTGTCCTGCCGCAGACAGGAAATCCACAAATTGAAATGCCGCCTTGCCAAAGCAGCCGATCCCGTAGGGGCCGGGCAGGCTGGACACCGGCATCAGAATTCCACTTTCACGCATGATGTGTTCCCTTCCTCGTTTGGTTTTGTCCGTTTTTATGCTAGTTCCTATCATAACATAACCGCAGACTATTTTCCACAGGCAAAAATCGTGGTATACTGTGGTATACTTGGTATTTGTCTGCCGCTTGCACGCGGTATGGGCCGGTGCGCCGGCAAACAGCATCAGGAGGTCTTACGCACCATGCAGTGCACTGAAAAATATTTTGAAGCGGATGCCTTCCGCACCCGGGCCGAAAGCGTCCTGCTGGCCGCCGTGCCGGACAGCCGTACCGGCGGCGGACTCATCGCGCTGGAAGGTACGGTGTTCTACCCGGAAGGCGGCGGTCAGCCTGCCGACCGGGGCACCCTGACCCTGCCGGACGGCACCACGCTGAATGTGACCGATGTGCACGAGCGCGACGGCATCCTCTGGCACAGCGTTCCTTCCCTGCCCGACACCGCCGTGCCGGGCATCACGGTAGAGGAAGCCATCGACTGGGACTGGCGCTTTGACAAAATGCAGCAGCACACCGGCGAGCACATCCTTTCCGGCATCCTGCACCAGATGTTCGGGGCAGAGAACGTGGGCTTCCATGTGGGCACCGAGGTGGTGCGCATGGACACCAGCGTGCCCATCAGCCCCGAGGGGCTGCGGCAGGCGGAGCTTGCCGCCAACCGCATCGTGTGGCAGGATGTGCCGGTGCTCATCAGCTACCCCACCCGGGAGGAGCTTGCCGCCCTTGTCTATCGCTCCAAAAAGGCAATCGAGGGACAGGTGCGCATCGTGACCATCCCGGGTGCGGACGTCTGCGCCTGCTGCGGCACTCATACCCGCACCACCGGTCAGGTGGGGCAGATCAAGATCCTTGCCAGCGAGAACTACAAGGGCGGTGTGCGGCTGAGCGTGGTGTGCGGTGCCCGTGCGCTGACGGCGGCACAGGCCATGCGCGCCCGTCAGGCGGATATCGGCGCGCTGCTCTCTGCCAAGGCCGACCAGACCGCTGTGGCGGTGCACCGCGTATACGACGAGTATACTGCACTTAAATTTACACACTTCGGACTGTGCAGCCAGCTGTTTGACGCCCTTGCGCAGCTGACCGCGCCCGATGCGGACGCCATCCGCACCCTGCCGGGGCTGGACCCGGACGGGCTGCACCGGCTGGCTGTCCGTCTGACCGAAGCCACCACCGGCCTGTGCGCCGCCCTGACCCCCACCGAAAAGGGCACCGGCTATTGCCTTGCCCGGCGGGACGGCGATGTGCGCGCCCTGACCAAAGCACTGAACGCCGCCCTGAACGGACGCGGCGGCGGCAAGCCCGGCATCTGTCAGGGCAGCTGCGCCGCCACCCCGGAGCAGGTGGAAGCGTTTTTGCGGGAGCAAAAATAAACTCCCCCAGTCACGGCTTCGCCGTGCCAGCCCCCTCTGAGATGGGGCCTCTGGCGAAACCGGAAACTTTATGATTTAAGGTAAAACCTTCCCTTCCTGCCAAAGGCTCCCTCCCAGAGGGAGCTGTCGCCGTCAGGCGACTGAGGGAGTTTCACACAACATCAAGGAGAACAACAAACTATGAGAATGCGTTTCAAACCCTATGCCCACGACGAACTGATGGCCGCGGATTTCCATGTGCACGAGCCCCTCATCTGGGGCGGCAAATGGCACGGCCAGTATGCCCGCCCGGAGCAGCCCTTTATTCTGGAACTGGGCTGCGGCAAGGGCGGCTTCATCTCCCAGCTGGCCTGCGCCCACCCGGAAAATAACTATCTGGGCATCGACATCACCGACAAGGTGCTCATCCTTGCCAAGCGCAAGATCGAAGCCGCCTATCAGGCAGCGGGACGTCCCATCGACAACGTGAAGATCATGAGCACCGATATCGAGCGCATCAAGGGCGTTATCACCCCGGAGGATGAAGTCAGCCGCATCTACATCAACTTCTGCAATCCGTGGAGCAAGAACGACTCCTCCCACAAGCACCGTCTTACCTACCCGCGCCAGCTCATCGCCTACCGCGAGTTCCTGAAAGACGGCGGCGAGATCTACTTCAAGACCGACGACGATGATCTGTTCCGGGACAGCGTGGAGTACTTCCCCGCTTCCGGCTACGACATCGAGTGGATCACCTACGACCTGCACGAGAACGAGCCGGCGTGGAACATCCGCACCGAGCACGAGGGAATGTTCACCGAGATGGGCATCAAGATCAAGGCGCTCATTGCCCGCAAAAAGCCCGGTGCCGACAGCGTGACATGGGTAGACCCCAAGGTGCTCAAGCGGATGGCGCGGGAAGCTGCCGCCGAAGCCGCCGCACAGGAAGGCGAAGGAAATGTCTGACCCCTGTGAGCTGTGCCTGAATAATGTTCAGGACGAATACGGCAGCTACTACTGCGCGCAGGGCGCTGCGCTGGACGAGGACGAGATGGCGCGCTATCTTGCGCACAATACCGCTGCCTGTCCCTTTTTTGAGCCGGGGGACGAATATAAGATCGTATCCAAACAGAACTGAAGAACGGAGGTGCTCATGGTTAGTTTTCTCACCGGGACTATGGTATGCGGGTTCTCGCTGTACCATATTCTGGCCTATTTCCTGATCTATTCCTGCATGGGCTGGTGTCTGGAGGTCATCTATGCCGCCGCTACCACCGGTCAGCTGGTGAACCGGGGCTTTTTGAATGGCCCGGTCTGCCCCATCTACGGCTTTGGCATGATCATTGTGCTGTTTGCGCTTACGCCCTTGCAGCACAGCGTCCTGCTGCTGTATCTCGGCGGCGTCATCCTGCCCAGTGCGCTGGAGCTGGTGGGCGGCTGGGCGCTGTATAAGCTCTATCACACCCGCTGGTGGGATTACAGCGATTTCCCCTTTAACATCGGGGGCTATATCTGCTTGGAATTCTGCCTGCTGTGGGGCGTGGGCACACTGGTGGTCATGCGCATCGTGCACCCGGTGGTGGCGGACCTTGTAGCCCTCATCCCGCCCTTTGTGGGGGTCATCCTCATGTGCTTTCTGTACGCCGTGTACGCGGTGGACGTGGTGGCTACCGCCATTGCTGCCTCTGCACTGGCCGATACGCTGGACACCATGGAGCAGCTGGGCGACAGCATCCACGCCGTCAGCGATGCTATGACCCAGCTGCTGGGCACCACCACCCTGACCGCCGACCAGAAACTGGGCGAGGGACGGCTGCAATTCAAGCTTGCCGCCGCCGAGGCGCGGGACGCCGCCGGGAAACGCCCCTCTGCCCGTGAGACCATGGCCGCCATCCGCGCCAAGGCCGCCGAAGCCAGCGAAGCCGCCCGCCGCGCCAGCGAGGACGCCCGACTGAACGCTGCCGAAGCCGCCAACGCCGCCCGTCTTGCTGCCAAAGGCACTGCCGAGCGTGCTGCTGAATTATTGCAGCTGGAACAGCTGGCGGCAGAGCTGCAGCAGCGCAGCGAGGAGATGCAGGCGCAGCTGCTGCGCACGCCCCGCATCGTGGGCCCCCGCCGTATGCTGCGTGCCTACCCGAAACTCCGGCACGGCAAAAAGCTGCGCAGCCTGCCCATATTGCGGGAGATGCTGCACCGCGCCGGGCAGGACGACACCGCGCAGAATGACAACAAGGAAACCAAATGACCCCCAATGCCGCACCGGCACTGCCGTGTGTGGCATTTTTGTTGCACTTCGCTCGAATAATGTTGTTAGAAAGTGTGAAAAACCTATTTCAAAACGGCTTAAACCGTGTTATACTGATTACAAAGTATACCAATTGACCGCAATCGACTTGTCCGTATTGAATCTATCCAAATTGTGAGGAATCGTCATGTCAGAGGAACGAAAGACCAAAACAGATGCCGCCGCACCGGCATCTGCTGCGTTACAGCGGATCGACCGCAAGGACGCATTTTTACAGGCCCTGCATACATTCCTGACCGACCATCAGGGAACGGAATGGGCTGTTGCCGCTGTGGATATCCAGCACTTCAAGCTTTATAACGAGCTTTACGGCACCGAAAAGGGCGATGTTCTGCTGGAGACTATGGCAAACTGTCTGCTGGGCTACAGCAAGCAGACCGGCTATCCTGTGGGCTATTTTGGAAATGATGACTTTTTCCTGTGCCTGCCGGACGAAAAAGCCGAGCAGACCGCCGTGCTTGCCACGCTGCAAGCCTGCATGAATGTCGGCAGACAGGATGTCACCTTCTTTGTGGTAATGGGCGTGTGCCCCGTGCAGGCAAACCCTGGTGCGGATGCCGCCACCCTGTGCAACTATGCCCAGATCGCCGGTGTAACGACGGACAGCGGCTACCTGCACCGCTTTGAGCCCACCATGCTCAACGAACTCAAGGAACAGCAGCTGCTGCTGGGTGAGCTGGAGCGCGCACTGGACAACCACGAATTCTGCTTCTTCCTGCAGCCCAAGTGTAACAGCATCACCCGCGCCATCGTGGGTATGGAAGCGCTGGTGCGCTGGAACCACCCCACCCGGGGCTGTGTTCCTCCCGCCGAGTTCATGCCGCTGCTGGAGCGCACCGGCCTTGTGACAAGGCTGGACCAGTACATCTGGGAATCTGTCTGCCAGACCCTGCAGAAGTGGCAGGAAAGCGGCAGCAACCTTGTGCCGGTGTCGGTGAACGTTTCGGTGCAGGATATCCTGAACTTGGATGTGCCGCAGATCTTTGCAGATCTGGTGGAAAAATATAAGCTGGAGCCAAAGCTCCTGCTGGCTGAGATCACCGAGACCATGGTGGCCGAGGACACCCAGATGGTGGAAAACGCCATTCAGGGACTGCACCGCAAGGGCTTCTCGGTCATGATGGACGATTTCGGCAGCGGGTATTCCTCGCTGAATATGCTCAAGGATACCAACGTCGATGCCATCAAGCTGGACATGAAGCTCATCGACATGAATCAGGAGAACCGCAGCAAGGGCGTGCAGATCGTGGAGTCGGTGGTGGATATGGCACACCGGCTGAACCTGCCCATCATCGCCGAGGGCGTGGAGACCCCGGAGCAGGTGTCCATGCTGCAAGCTGCGGACTGCCTGTACTCGCAGGGCTACTACTTCTTCAAGCCCATGCCGGTGGAAAACGCCGAAAAGCTGCTGGCAGATCCCACCAATCAGGATTACTGGGATCTGCGCCGCGACCTGATGCGCCGCGACCGCCGGGTGGAGAACCCGGGCACCGAAAAGACCGCGCTGGCCTTGCAGGCGTACCAGATCTTTACCGATAACGTGCTGGAGATCTCGCTGCTGAACCTTGCCACCGGTGCGTACCGGGTGATCAAACGGGACGCCCGCCTGCTGGGTGCGGATCTGGAAAAGGAAGAGGATTTTGTCAACTACTGCGACCGTCTGGTGAACGAAAAGATCGTGCACGAGGAGGACGCAGACCTGTTCTTGGAGCAGACCGATCTGGAAGCTTTGCGCTCTGTGCTGTACCACGCCACTGCGCCGGAGTTCTACCGCTACCGCGAGAATGTGTCCGGCCAGTATATCTGGGTCACCACAGAGGTGCTGCCCTGCCGGGGCTGCTGCGCCCAGAATCCGTGGGCGACCGTGCTGGTGCGCAACGACGCACAGGCCGACCAGCTCAGCGAGGAGCTGGACTTCTCTTACAGCCACGACACCCTGACCGGCCTTGCCAACCGCAGCCGGTACGAAACCGACCTGCGGGAGCTGCCCCACAGCGGATACGAATCCGTGGTGTGCACCTACATTGATGTGGTGGGGATGCACGAGGTAAACGAGCATCTGGGTCACCGCAGCGGCGACACCCTGCTGTGCTGTCTGGCAAACGCCGCCCGCAAGTTCTTTGCTACCAGCCGGGTGTACCGCATTGGCAGTGATGAATTTATCATCCTCACCCCCAACGAGCCGCCTTACAGCGTGTGGAGCACTGCGGACCGGATGCGCGCCTTCCTGAAGGAAAAGGACTACGCCATCTCGGTGGGCATCCAGCAGACCACTGACCTGCGCCATGTGGACGAAGCCGTGGCCAAGGCCGAGGCTGCCATGCGGCAGGATCGGCAGGCATACTACGACCACAACGGCCGCGCCCGCCAGCTGGAAGGCCTGAACGAAAAGATGGAGCGCACCCTGCAGGAAAAGCGGGATGCCGAGCACTTTTTGAAGGTGCTTGCCCCCAAATACAAGACGGTGATCGTGGTGGACTTGCAGGAGGACACCGTGCGCCCCGTTATTGTGCCGGACGACTTCCAGTCCGTTCTGGACACCTGCGGCGGCTCTTTCCGCGCTGCGTTGACCAACTACCGCGACACGCTGGTAGCGCCCGAGGACAGAGAAAACTTTGCAAAGTTGTTCGATTTCGGCCTTGTGCGCAGCACCGTGTTCAGCAGCAACCTGCTGGAGCACCGCTACCGCAAGACGGATGGCCGCAGCTTCTGCATCCGTGTGACCCCCTACTCCCGCAGCGGCTCCCATATCAACGAGGTGCTGTGGATCTTCGCGGATGAAGATGTAGAGTAAAAGATTCTTGTATGCTATAAAAGCAGCCAGACCGCCCGGTCTGGCTGCTTTTGCGTTTGACGCCTGCAGGAGCGCCCGGGAATTACCCCTTCCGTCTTGCCGCTTCGCGTCAAGCCACCTTCCCCAGGGGGACGGCTTTAGTGGTGGTGGGAAACTTTGCGGCAGCGCCGAAAGGCGTCCCCTTGGGGGAGCTGTCACGGCGTTAGCCGTGACTGAGGGGGTGCTTTTCGTCCCAAATTCCACGTTTTGGGGAGAAAATCGCAAACGATTAAGCAAAGTGCACAAAAAGGCGGCGCAAAGTTTGGCGGGGACGGGTTTGACCGTTTCCGGGAGAAAGCTTTTGAGAAACAGAACGACGAATTAAAACGTGCTATCGCCACAAAATAAAAGTTTGCGTAAACAAATAAAATAAGCGGCCATATACTTTTTGATATGGGAACTATACCTAAAAAATATTAACACAATTATGAAAAAGGTGTTAACATGAAGCCAGAGATCGGTCATAGCCGCAGTATGGCATAAGCTGTCGGCGGCTGAAATTCAAAAGGAGGTTTCTGGTATGATTAGTTTCTTACTGTGTCTGGCGCTCCTTATCATCGGCTACTTTGTCTATGGTAAGATCGTGGACAACACGTTCGGACCGGACGACCGCGAAACTCCTGCTGTGCGCATCAACGATGGCGTTGACTACGTTGTGATGCCCCAGTGGAAGCTGTTCCTCGTCCAGCTGCTGAACATTGCAGGTCTGGGCCCCATCTTTGGTGCACTGCAGGGTGCTCTGTGGGGTCCCGTGGTGTTCCTGTGGATCACCTTCGGCACCATCTTTGCCGGCGGCGTACATGACTACTTCTCCGGCATGATGAGCGAGCGCAACGACGGCGCTTCCATCGCTGAGGTCACCGGCCGCTATCTGGGCCCCGTGATGCAGAACATCATGCGTGTGTTCTCTGTGGTGCTGCTGATCATGGTCGGTACCGTGTTCGCAGTCGGCCCCGCAGGTCTGATCGTTACCCTGTGCAAGAACGGCGGTATGTCCGGTGTGATGACCACCACCCTGTTCTGGCTGATCATCATTCTGGTGTACTACTTCATCGCAACCTTTATCTCCATTGATGCCATCATCGGTAAGATCTACCCCCTGTTCGGCATCTGCCTGATCATCATGGCCGTGGGCGTTATCTTTGGTATCTTTACCAACCCCGCCTACACCATCCCCGAGATCTGGGCAAACTTCAGCAATATGCACCCCTCCAACACCCCCATCTGGAGCTTCATGTTCATCACCGTTGCCTGTGGCGCTATCTCCGGTTTCCACTCCACCCAGTCGCCTTTGATGGCTCGCTGCATGAAGAGTGAGAAGCAGGGTCACTTCGTATTCTACGGTGCAATGGTCAGCGAGGGCATCATCGCTCTGATTTGGGCTGCTGCCGGCTGCGCACTGTACACCATCACCGACGGCAAGATGGTCGGTCTGGCCGAGGCTCTGGCTGCCGGTCAGTCTGCCGCTATCTACGACGTCTGTCTCAAGACCATGGGTAAGGTTGGCGTGGCACTGGCTATGATCGGTGTCGTTATCTGCCCCATCACCTCTGGTGATACCGCATTCCGTTCCGCTCGTCTGACCTTGGCCGACTGGCTCAAGATCGATCAGGACAGCTACGCAAACCGCCTGAAGCTGTGCATCCCCGTGCTGGGCGTTGGTGCTTTCCTTGGCATCGGCAACGCACTGGGCTTCATCAACTACACCGTCATCTGGCGTTACTTCAGCTGGACCAACCAGACGCTGGCTATGATCGTCCTGTGGGCTGCTTCCATGTACCTGTTCAAGGAGAAGAAGAACTTCTGGATCACCGCCGTGCCTGCAACCTTCATGAGCGCTGTGTCCTGCACCTACTTCGTGCTGGCTCCCGAGTGCCTGGGCAAGATGATCAACACCTATGCGGACGGCAAGCTGGTGGCTTACAACACCGCCGTTGCTTACCCCATCGGCATCGTCTTTGCCATCGCAATGCTGGCTCTGTTCCTCCATGCTACCAAGAAGCACGCTGCTTCTAAGGCATAAGGAACTGACGGCTCCATATTTCCGTAAGTAACCTGCGCCCGCCGCTGCCTGACCGTACAGCGGCGGGCGCTGTTTTTTAAAAATCAAGGCTTGCAATTGCCCCTGCCCCGTGGGAAAATAGGGGCGTAGAATTTAAAGCAAAGAAGGGAACTACCCATGATTTTCAAACCCGCACAGCTGGGCATGGCAAAGCTTGACCCGCAGGAGCTGGAGGCAGACAAAAAAGCCTGCCGGAAGATCGGCCCCTGCGGTGTGGGCAAAAAGGCGCTGTACCTGAACAGCTTTTACATCGACCGCCGCTATTATCTGCCTTACGGCAGCATCACCCGGGTGTTCAAGCGGGTGGCTATGAGCTCCGGCGGCTTTTCCGGCAAGGGCGTGTTTGCCTCCATGGCGTATCTTGTGGTGGAGTACGACGGCGGCAAGCAGAAGCAGTGCAACTTCAAGGACGAGCGGGACGTGGACGCCCTGCTGGCAGTGCTTGCCAAGGAGCAGCCGCAGCTGCATCTGCTGAGCGCCGCCGGTGAGCAGGCGCTGGAGAAAAAGGCTGCCGAAAAGGCCGCCCGCAAGCTGCCGGAGCTTTCCGAGGACGCGCAGCACAGCCTTACCGTGCTGCGC
>ENA-OYZG01000337-OYZG01000337.1-human-gut-metagenome-genome-assembly--contig:-NODE-337-length-13837-cov-5.897620_pt1 | contig 13837 bp, 7 predicted proteins | sample MGYA00244071_ERZ653466 | MGnify/ENA primary metagenome ERZ653466 (study PRJEB26926, sample SAMN06165150) | human gut metagenome | biome: ENVO:00009003; feature: ENVO:2100002; material: ENVO:00002003...
CTAGTCGTCGGCAGCGTCAGATGTGTATAAGAGACAGGTCAAGGAAATTGCCGAACGCGCCGAGATCAACAAAACGACCTTTTATTCCCACTATGAAACGCTGGATGCACTCACCGCCGAAATGGAGCGGCAGACAGTCCAGCTCGTCTGCGACAATATGCGCGGCGCACAGCAGCTGCTGGATGAACCGGAGGCCTTTGTGCAGGAAATGTTTGCTGCTCTCCAGCAGGCAACGGATTACCTCGGTGTGGTTCCGGTATCCGCGATGAACCGCTTTACGCAGCATTTGCGGGATGCCATTCTGGAAAAAATCAAAGGTGACAATATCGAGCCGTCCCAATATGAAAATGTCGGTGCCATCCTGATTTTTGTAATGAACGGTCTTTCCGGGCTTTTGAACACCGACGCCAAACTGGCGCAAAAGCACATCAACGTAATTGCCGCCGTGGTTGCAAATGGTGTCCATGGTCTGCATCTTTCCCACTGAACCAAAACAGGCTGCGAGAAGCATCTTCCGCAGCCTGTTTTTTGCTATTGCAGCTTATTTTTCTGCGTAACTGCCCAGCACCCCAAGGCTAGGCTTTGCGGTCCGCTCCATGGTTTCACGGTTCACGGCGATCAGGCCGAACTGCATGGCGTAGCCCTTCTGCCACTCAAAGTTGTCCATCAGGCTCCAGTAGAAGTAGCCCTTCACCGGGATGCCGTCGGCGATGCAGTGCTGCACGCCGTCCAGTGCCTGCCGGATAAACGCCACACGACGGGCATCCTCGGCGGTGGCAATGCCGTTTTCGGTGACGATGAGATCGCCCTTGAATGCTTCTGCCACTTTACGGATGACGTGCTCCAGTGCCTGCGGGTAGACCTCGTAATCCATCTGGGTCAGCTCTGCGCCCTCCGGTGCCGGAAGCTGCCCCTGCGGGCCGTAAAGGGTGCGGGTGTAGTTCTGCACCCCAAGGAAATCGTCCTCTTTAATGTAGGGCAGGTAGTGGGTAAACTCCTCCTGCCATGCGGCCTCGGCAAAGGCTTCGCCGTCGGGCTGTGCCTGCAAGTCGTGGAGCGAGAGGGTCAGGCCCACCTTGACTTCCGGGCAGATGGCCTTGATGGCATCCCGTGCGGCGGCATGGGCACGCAGCACCAGCAGGTCACCCTCCGGGGTGCGCTCGCTGACAAAGATCTGGGGCTGGGGTGTGCCGAACACCTGTGCGTTTTCCATGGCGGCAAACTTCATGTTTTCCATCATCTTCTGGAAGTTCATGCCCACCTGCACCGTGCCCTCCGCAGACTTTCCGGCTGCTGCGGCATTTTTCGCAGCCTGTTCTGCCATCAGGCGGAACCGCTTGGAGATGGCGGCCAGCTGCAGGCCCATATTGGCTTCGTTGATGGTGCAGACATAGCGCAGCTCGCTGCCCAGCTGCTCCATCACATAGGTCACATATTTTTTGAAGTCCTCGACCGTGGATTCTGCTTCCCAGCCGCCCTTGCAGATGAGCCATTTCGGGCTGGTAAAGTGCAGCAGGGTGGCGATGGGCTCTACGCCCTGCGCCTTGCAGCAGGCGATGACCTTGCGGTAATGTTCGATGGCTTCCGGATTAAATTTGCCTTCCTCCGGCTCCACCCGTGCCCACTCGATGGAAAAGCGGTAGGCGTTCAGCCCGGCATCGGCCAGGAGTTTGATGTCCTCTTCGTACCGATGATAATGGTCGCAGGCAATGCCGCTGGGCTCTGTAAAGCTGGAATGGGGCAGCTGCTCCTGTGCCCAGTAGTCGCTGTTAGTATTGTTACCCTCTACCTGATGGGCTGCTGTTGCAGCACCGATGAAAAAGCCTTTTTCAAATTTCTGCATGATGGTTCTCCTTTTATCCAGAAGCAGTGTTTTCTCTTGTGCCTATTGTAACAGGTCTGTGCGGCGCAAAAAGGATAATTTTTCACGTTATTGGTAGATTTTTCGTTGAGCGAGTAGAACTGCACGAATTTTTATCCTCAATCCAAGTTTTTCATCCTGCAGTATCTGTTGCATTCTGTTATTCTGGTGTCAGGAAAAGCGGAAACCGGTTCACACAAAAAGGAGGAAAATCATTATGTTCCAAAAGAAACCCAGCGCCAGTGAGGTAGACGGTGTCCAGTACCGCCGTGCAAAGCTCTGGCAGATCATCTGTTATGCCTGCAACGCCTTTGTGGGTATGAGCGTCTACTCTCTGATCGGTATGGCCAGTTATTCGGCCAGCATCGGCTACGGCATCACCACCGCAACCGTGGGTCTCATCCTGATGCTGGCCCGCATTCTGGACGGCTTTACCGACCCGATGCTGGCCTTTGTTTACGACCGCGTCAACACCCGTTTCGGCAAGCTGCGCGTTCTGCTGATCAGCGGCTACCTGATCGAAGCAGTCGGCCTGCTGTGCATGTTCAACCTGTGCTCCAGCAAGGGCTTCGGCCTGCCGGTGTTTGCCCTGACCTACATTATTTACATCATCGGCTACACCGTCACCAACATGACCGCCCAGACCCTGCCTGCCATCATGACCAACGATCCCCGGCAGCGTCCCACCATCGGGGTCTGGTCCACTGCCCTGAACTACGCCGTGCCCATGGGCATGAGCATGCTGATCTACACCGTCATCCTGCCCAAGTGCGGCGGCACCTTCAATCAGGACTTCCTCAGCACCGTCTGCACCATCGTCCTGATCATTGCCGGCATCGGCACCCTGATCGTCTGCGCCGGTATCTCTGCCTACGATAAGCCCGAAAACTTTGAGGGCACCAACAAAAAACACGAGCCGCTGAAAACTGCGGATATTCTTGAGGTGCTCAAGCACAACAAGCCCCTGCAGTGCTACATCGCCTCCAACGCTTCCGACAAGCTAGCACAGCAGGTGGGCAGCCAGGCCATCATCAACACCATGCTGAACGGCATCCTGATCGGCAACATGGGTCTTGCCACCACCCTTGGCGTGATCAGCATGGTGCCTTCTATCTTCTTTGCAGCCTTCGGCGCAAAATATGTGGGCAAAAAGGGCAGCAAGAAGGGCATCGTGACCTGGACCTGCATCAGCATGGCCATCACCTCTGTGCTGATCCTGTTCTTCATCTTCACAGATACCCGTCAGATCGGCGTGATGGGCAGTTGGAACATGATCGTTTACGTGCTGCTGACCCTGCTGCAAAACGGCTCCAATATGTGCATCACCACCTCCAACACCTCTTATATGGCTGACACCATCGACTACGAGCTGGACCGCAGCGGCCGTTACATCCCGGCTGTGGTCTCCGGCACTTACAGCCTGATCGACAAACTCATCACCTCGGTGGCTGCTGTCATCGCCACCGGTGCCGTGGCTATTCTGGGCTACACCACCACCATGCCCCAGCCCACGGATGCCTACACCTCCGGCATCTTCTGGATGACCCTTGCCATCAAGTACGGTCTGCCGATGCTGGGCTGGCTCATTACCCTGATGGCCATGCTGGGCTGTCCCCTGACCAAGGAGGAAATGGTCAACGTCCAGAAGCGCATCGCAGATAAGAAAGACGCCCTTCGTCATGAAGTGATTGCAGAACACATGCAGTAACACCCCGCAAAAACCGAAAGGGCTCATACGCTCTTTCGGTTTTTGCTGATTCTATCCATTTTTCATAAAGGAGTTTTTACCATGAGCAAGACCATCCTGCTGAATCATAGCAATTGGCATTTTACCAAGGAGAACCCCGGCATCCCCACCGCCATTATGGGTGAGGCCATCACCCTGCCCCACACATGGAACGCCGTGGACGGTCAGGACGGCGGCAACGATTACTACCGCGGCACCTGCTGGTATACGCTGGCTCTGGCAAAGCCCGCCATCCCGGCAGGCGGCAAAGCAATTTTGCAGTTGGACGGTGCCGCTATGACCGCTGTAGTCTACCTGAACGGCGAAAAGCTGGCCGAGCACAAGGGCGGCTATTCTACCTTTCGGGTTGACCTGACCGAACATCTCAAAGAGGAAAATCTGCTGGCGATCAGCGTGGACAACAGCGACAACGACACCGTGTACCCCCAGAAGGCAGACTTCACCTTCTACGGCGGCATTTACCGCGATGTAACTCTGCACATCGTTCCGGCAGAGCATTTCGCTTTGCCCGCAAACGGCGCACCGGCTCTGAAGGTGACCCCCATCGTCACCGACCTTGCCGCTAAGACCGTCGAAGTCACTGTGGAAGCCGCCGTGGTGGGTGCACAGAGCGTTACCTTTGCGCTGGAAGGCCAGAGCATCACCGCTCCGGCGGAAAACGGCACTGCAAAGGCTGTTTTCACCCTGGACAATGCCCGCCTGTGGGATGGCGTGGACGATCCCTTCCTTTACACCGTCTCTGCCAAGCTGGACAACGGTGAAGAGACTTCTGCCCGCTTCGGCTGCCGGAAGTTTGAGTTTGACCCACAGAAGGGCTTCATCCTGAACGGCCGCAGCTATCCGCTGCGCGGTGTTTCCCGCCATCAGGACCGCAAGGGGGCCGGCATTGCCCTGACAAACGAAATGATGGAGGAGGACATTTCCATCATTCTGGAAATGGGTGCCAACACCATCCGGCTGGCGCACTACCAGCACGCACAGTATTTCTACGACCTGTGCGATGAAAAGGGCCTTGTCATCTGGGCAGAGATTCCCTACATCACCATGCACATGACCAACGGCCGTGCCAACACCCTGACCCAGATGGAAGAGCTGATCGTCCAGAACTACAACCACCCCTGCATTGCCGTTTGGGGCCTGTCCAACGAGATTACCGCCGCATCCGCTGTCAATGAAGATCTGCTGGAAAACCACCGTCTGCTGAACGAGCTGGCCCACAAGCTGGACCCCACCCGGAAGACCACCATGGCAAATGTGTTCATGCTGGAGACCACCAGCCCCATTCTGGAGATCCCGGACGTGAACAGCTACAACCTCTATTTTGGCTGGTATCTGGGCGAACTGGAGCAGAACGACGAGTTCTTTGACAAATACCACGCCGATTACCCCGACCGCTGCATCGGCTTTTCGGAGTATGGCGCAGATGCTAACCCCCAGTATCAGAGCAGCCACCCGGAAAAGGGCGACTACACCGAAAGCTATCAGTGCGTTTACCACGAGCATATTGCAAAGATGATCGCCGACCGTCCTTGGCTGTGGGCGACCCATGTGTGGAATATGTTCGACTTTGCCGCCGATGGCCGGGACGAGGGCGGCAAGCACGGCGAAAACCAGAAGGGTCTTGTCACCTTTGACCGCAAGCTGAAAAAAGACCCCTTCTATCTCTACAAGGCCTACTGGAGCAAGGAGCCCTTCGTGCACCTGTGCGGCAGCCGCTATGTGGACCGCGCCGAGGATGTGACCGAGATCAAGGTCTACTCCAATCTGCCAGAGGTCTCGCTGTACAAGGACGGTCAGCTGGTGGAGACTAAGCAGGGCGACAAGGTGTTCGCCTTCCAGCTGCCCATTACCGGCAAGCACAGCATTGAGGCGCGCTCCGGCGAGCACAGCAGCGTAATTTTGGTGAACAAGGTGGACACCCCCAACCCGGACTACGCCATGGACAACCGCAAGAATGTGACCAACTGGTTTGACGGGGAGCTGGATGCCAGCTGCTGGTCGGTGAAGGACAACATGGCCAAAGCCATGGCAGACCCCCAGGCCGGTCCCGTCCTGAAGCAGATCTCCGATAAGGCCGCCGCTGCCCGCGGCGATGTGGCCGCCGCCGTAAAGGATAACCCGGCTCTGGTGGCCATGATGGAGCGCGCTATGCAGCGGATGACCATTGAATCCATGCTGATGCAGGCAGGCGCTTCCGAGGAGGACATCAAGCAGCTGAACCGTGTATTGCAGGGCATTTCTAAGGAGTGATCTTTGATGAAAACAACCTATTGTAATCCTCTTGATCTGGGCTACCGCTATCAGCACATGAAGGAAGGCCCGCGCGTGGCGGGTTTCCGGGAAGGTGCAGACCCGACGCTGGTTTATTTCAAGGGCAAATATTATCTCTTTGTTTCCATGTCGGCAGGCTTCTGGTATTCGGAGGATCTGCTGAACTGGGACTTCCATGCAGACCCCGGCCTGCTGATCTACGACTACGCACCGGATGTGCGGCAGGTGGGCAATTACCTCTATTTCTGCGCCAGCCGCAAGGGGCGCAACTGTCCCATCCTGCGCACCACTGACCCCCTGAGCGAGCCGTTTACCGAAGTATCTGCGCCCTTTGCTTTCTGGGACCCGGACCTGTTCTGCGATGATGATGGCCGGGTGTACTTCTACTGGGGCTGTTCCAATGTGACCCCCATCTATGGCGTGGAGCTGGATCCGGACACCATGACCCCCATCGGTGAAAAGCAGGAGCTGATCTTCGGCAATGAAACTACCCTTGGCTACGAACGCCCCGGCAACAACGGCATTGTGGACCGGGAAGCCAGCGTGCTGTACCAGTCCATGAAGCAGTTCTATGACCCCAAGACCGGCAAGCTGAACCTGCCGCCGCAGATGGCAAACATTCCCGGCCTGAGTGCCGAAAGCCTGACTGCCATGTTCAACGCCATCGGCAAGCCCTACATTGAGGGTGCGTTCATGACAAAGCACGGCGACACCTACTATCTGCAGTACGCCTGCCCCGGCACCCAGTACAACACCTACGCCGACGGTGTATACACCTCCCGTTCTCCGCTGGGTCCTTTTGTGCGGCAGGCATCCAACCCGTTTTCCGCAAAGCCCGGTGGATTCATCACCGGCGCAGGCCACGGCAGCACCATTGCCGACATCTACGGCAACTGGTGGCACGCCTCTACCATGCGCATTTCCGTCAACTATGACTTTGAGCGCCGGGTGGGGCTGTTCCCTGCCGGGTTCGACAAGGACGGGGTTCTCTACTGCAACCAGAACTTTGCCGATTACCCGCACTGCATCCCATCTGGCAAATTCGATGCCGCCAGCCAGCAGCCGGAATGGATGCTGCTGAGCTACAAAAAGCCGGTCACGGCTTCCAGCACGGCAGAAAACAGCAGTCCGGAACTGGCAGTCAACGAGGACTGCCGCAGCTGGTGGAGCGCCGCTGGTACAGAGCCGGGCGAATGGCTGTGTGTGGATCTTGGCAAAGAGAGTGATGTCCGCGCCATTCAGGTAAACATGGCGGATGAAAAGCTGGTGGTGGACTTCCCTGCCGACAGCTACGGCGACGACCGCAAGACCCGCCACATCGAGACTCGGCCGCAGATCTCTCATTACACGGTAGAGACCAGTGTGAACGGAGCAGACTGGACGACCCGCGAAACGATTGCCCGGGAGTGCTCTAACGGCTACTACGAATATGCCGACGGCATCCGCGCCCGGTACGTACGGGTCACGGGAGGCGAACTGCCCTATGGACAGCCGCTGCGCATCAGCGGCCTGCGGGTATTCGGCAACGGCGAAGGCCCGAAGCCCGCACAGGCCGAAGCCGCCGGGGCTCGCGTAGATGCACTGGATGCAAAGATCACTTGGAAGCATATCGAAAATGCACAGGGCTGCAATGTCCGCTACGGCGTTGCGCCCGATAAGCTCTATCTGAGCTGGCTGGTGTATGACACAGACGAAGTGACCCTTTCCACCCTGACCGCCGGGCAGGAATACTACGTCTGCGTGGACAGCTTTAACGAAAACGGCATCACGCCGGGTAAGATTTTCAAACTGGAGGGGTAACGTATGCCCATCAAAGCCGTGCAGCAATTTATGCTGGGCACTGTACTGAGCAACGAGCAGCAGGCCAAACAGACCCTTGCTGCCATGAAAGCCGCCGGGTACGACGGCATTGAACTGTGTGGATTTATGATCCATCCCATTGGCTTTGTGGTAAAGCTGCTGACCAAAGCCGCCGGTATGCCGGTGGGCAAGGGCGGTAATCTGGACTGGCACAAGCTTGTGCAGGAGGCAGGCCTTCAGGTGGTCAGCCTGCACACCGACCTTGGCTCTCTGGAACGGGATGCCCACGCAGTGGCTGAGGAAGCCAAGAGCTTCGGCACACAGTATGTGGTCATCACCGGAATGTATCGGTTTGATTACGGCGATGAAGCCGCCATGCACGAGCTTGCGCAGCGGCTGAACAAAGTCGGTAAAGCCTTGGCAGCCGAGGGCATCCACCTGCTCTACCACAACCACAACTGCGAGCTGCGCCGTGTGAACGCAGAGAAGCGCGCCTACGATATTCTTTTAGAGGAAACCGATCCCGAATTTGTCAACTTTGAGTTTGACAGCTACTGGTTCACCGAGGGCGGTGCAAACGCCTTGGCGTGGATGCAACGGCTTGGCCCTCGCATGAAGCTGTGGCACATCAACGACCGGGGCACCCGCATCACCGGCAGCGCCATTACCCCCATTCTGAAAACCGACAGTATGGAGCTGGGCACCGGCAACATGGATCTGGACAGCCTGATGGCACAGGCCCTTGCCATGGATGTGGATGCCGTCATTCTGGAAAGCCACCGCAACTGGGTGGACAATTCCCCTGTTAAGAGCTTTCAGCTCAGTGCAAAATACCTTGCACAAAAATTCTGATCTGCCATTTTCTCATCATTTTCTTCTTCATTATCCCCATAAAAGCAACGCCCCGCACCGGTTACCCCTTCCGGTGCGGGGTGTTGTGTTTTTGCGGGGAATTTTCTCTTAATTTACAGGGTATGTGTGCCCGGCTGCAAGGTGAGGCATCTGCCATCCGGGAGGGTGACTTCTGCTGTCCTGTTACAGGGCACGGTGATGGTATAGGTCACGGCATCGCCTGCATACTGCCAGCCGCTTTCTATGCGCCCCACCGGGGAATCGTACACTGCTTTTGCCCAGCCCAGAGCCGGGTTCGGGGTGGGGGCGATGGTCAGGGTCTCCCCTGCCAGATGGATGCCGCACACGCCACCGAACAGCCAGCCGCAGATGGCACCGTAGGAGTAATGGTTCAGGGATTCGCTGGGGTGGCCGTTTGCGTCAATGCCCGTCCATGTCTCCCAGACGGTGGTAGCGCCCTGCTTGACCTCATAGAGCCAGCTGGGAGCGGTGTCCTGTAACAGCAGCTTATAGGCGGTGTCGGCATAGCCGTACTTTGCCAGCACCTCGCAGAGGAAGGGTGTAGAAAGGAAGCCGGTGTTCAGGTGATAGCCGTTTTCCGCCACCATCCGGTTCAGGGTATCCGCAGCGGCTTGGCTCTCCTCCTCGCCCAGCAGTGCAAAGGCAATGGCGCGGACGTATTCGCACTGGCGGTCAGAAGTGATTTTCCCATTGTCAGTAAAGGCGGCGCGGTACGCCTTTACCGCCTTTTCTGCCGTGTCGCGGTACTGCGCTGCGTCCTCTGCCTTGCCCAGCGCCTGTGCAATTTCTGCCAGAAGCCGCCCGGAATAAGCCAGATACGCCGTACCCACGCTTTTGCGCGGGTTCATCATCGCCTGCATGGGAGTAATGCCAGGCTCACACCACTCGCCGTAGTCCAGACCGTTCAGCACCGTGTACTTGGCGTATGCCCCGGTCTGCTGTTCCTCGGTGGTCTGCTGTGCACGGCCAAGCAGGAACGCATACCACTTCTGCATCATCTCGTAGTTGTCCGCAAGGATCTTGCGGTCGCCGGTGCGCTTATAAAGGACGTAGGGCACCAGAATGGCGGCATCGCCCCAGCCCGCCGACATACAGAGCATGGGGGTCATGTAGCCGGGGCGGCTGGTGGGCGGCGCAATGTTCGCCATGCGTCCATCCGGGTACTGGTTCAGGCGGCATTCTGCCAGCCATTTTTCCACCACCGGGTAGCAGTCCATCAGGGTCAGGCCGGTCTCGATGAACACCCCCATATCGCCAGTCCAGCCAGCGCGCTCGCGGGTGGGGCAGTCGGTGGGGATATCGCAGAAGTTGCCCTTCTGGCTCCACACACTGTTTTTCACCAGCTGATCCACATCGGCATTGCCGCACGCAAAGCTGCCGGTGACCGGCATCTCCGAATAGACGGCGTGGGCAGTAAACTCTGCGCCGGTCAGGTCGATGTCCGTTTCCACCTTTGCGTACCGGAAGCCCATGATGGTAAAGCTGGGCTTGTAGTGATTCTCCCCCTCTTTGCAGATAAGTTCCAGCAGCTGCGCCGTGCCGCCCTCCTTGTGGCGGTTCCGGTCCTGAAAGTTCTCCTGCGTAAAGTTGCCGTTCTCGTCCAGTGCTTCGCCGCACAGCAGCTTGATTTTCTGCCCGGCGTGGGCGGTCAGCTTCATCTCCACATAGCCAGCCACGTTCTGGCCAAAGTCCAGCACCGTTTCACCATTGGGGGTGCGCAGCAGCCTGCCCGCAAAGGCCTCCTGCTCCCGGATGGGCACGGTGTTCATACCGGTGATGGGCAGGGTGTTCGGCTCGGTCTTGACGCCATGCCAGCCGGAAAGTTCCCCTTCCAGCCGGGCATCGTACACTTCGCCCTGCTGCAGATCGTTCTGGCAGATGGGACCCTGCTGGGTGGCCTCCATACTGCTGTCCGAAACACAGACCGCCTTGCCGTCCACTTCCAGCTGGAACAGGACAGCCAGTTCGCTGCCGAACAGGTCACGGTCACCATCCACACCGGAGGTGCTGCGGTACCAGCCGTCGCCCAATGCGATAAGCAGTTCATTTTCACCGTCACGGACAAGCGCGGTCACATCGTAGGTCTGTGCCCCAAGGTGCTTATCCGCAGTAAAGCTGCCGGGGGCAAGCACCATGTCGCCGACCCGCTTGCCGTTCAGCCATGCCGCATACAGCCCCCTGGCAGTAATGTACAGCCGCTTGCCTTCTCCCGCCGGGGCGGTGAACGTTTTGCGCAGATAGCTTGCCGGGCGGTGGGGCTGATAAGGCTGCGCCTGCCCCTTGCCGGAGGCTTCCAGCGCCGCCTGCTTCTGCTCCCAGTTGGGCTTTGCAAAGGCGTTGATGGCATCGGTGCAGTCGATGTCCGGCTCTTCTGTTTCCGGGCAGACCCACACGCCCTGCCAATCCGACTGCGCAAGACCCGTTTCAAACTCAGCTTCGCTCCATGCGCCGGGCTGATCGTTTTCATCCCACAGGCGGATGCGCCACTGTCCCTGCGTCTTGGGCGGTACAGCGGCGGGCGTTTCGGTGTGCATCCCACTGCCCAAAACCTTTCCGCTCGTCCACAGCGTTCCGGCTCCGGCGGTCACTTCAATTTCGTAGGCAGTCTGGCGCACACCTCCGGCGCACTGCCACGACAAAAACAGCGTCCCGGCATCCATGCCGAGCGGCGCAGAAAGATGGTTCGTTTTCAGATTTGTTGCTTGCATCATCTACATCTCCTTTTTCCGGTTGATCTCTGCTCTTATTATAAAGGGAATCCCACGGAGTATGGGTGCGAAAATTTGTGTTGTCGGTCAAAAAGTCGTGTCATTTATTATAATCCAAAAATTTCATCTTACTTCACGACTTTTCATCCGTACTGTCTCCGGTTTTCCTGTTATACTTTGGGCAAGAAAACCAGAGGGCTGCGGACTGCCCTCAAACGAAAGGAAGGCATTACAGAATGGACATTGAAAAGATCCTCCAGCAGATGACACTGGAGGAAAAAGCAGACTTCTGCTCCGGTTCGGATTTCTGGCATACACAGCCGGTGGAGCGGCTCGGTGTGCCTGCCGTGATGATGAGCGACGGCCCCAGCGGTCTGCGCAAACAGGACGAGCAGGGCGACCATCTGGGCATCAACGAAAGCATCCCTGCAGTCTGTTTCCCGTCCAGTGCGGCGGTGGCTTCCAGCTTTGACACCGCTCTGGCAGAAAAGCTGGGCGAAACGCTGGGCAACGAGTGCCGCGCCGAGAATCTGGCCCTGCTGCTTGGCCCCGGTCTGAACATCAAGCGCAGCCCGCTGTGCGGACGTAACTTTGAGTATTTCAGCGAAGACCCCTATCTCAGCGGTGAGATGGGCGCGGCACTGGTCAACGGCATCCAGAGCAATGGTGTGGGCAGCTGCATCAAGCATTTTGCCGCCAACAATCAGGAGACCGACCGGATGGTCAGCGACAGCGTGATGGACGAGCGCACCCTGCACGAGATCTATCTTCCCGCCTTTGAAACGGTGGTCAAAAAGGCAAAGCCGCTGGGCGTGATGGCCGCCTACAACAAGCTCAACGGCACCCACTGCTCGGAGAACAAGGAACTGCTGACCGACATCCTGCGCAAACGCTGGGGCTATGAGGGCATGGTGGTGACCGACTGGGGCGCAGTAAAAGACCGCGCCAAGGGCATCGCCGCCGGACAGGATCTGGAAATGCCCGGCGGAAGCGGCCGCGGCACAAACTCGATCCTTTCTGCCATCAAGGCAGGAACGCTCTCGGAGGAGGAGTTGAACGCTGCCGTCCGCAACCTGCTGCGGTTCGTGGATTCTGTGACCAAAACTGAAAACGCGAGCGCCGTATTTGACCGGGACGCAGACTACCGGATGGCAGTTTCTGTTGCAGAGAACTCTGCGGTTCTGCTGAAGAACGAAAAGGGCGTACTTCCTCTGGCAAAGGGCTGCAAGGCGGTGTTCCTTGGCGAATTTGCGCAGCACCCCCGGTATCAGGGCGGCGGCAGCAGCCATGTCAACAGTGCGAAGGTCAGCTGTGCGCTGGAGCACGCTCCCGGTGTAGCCTATGCACAGGGCTACCGCACCGATGAGGATACCGTTGATCCTGCGCTGGAACAGGCCGCCGTGGCTGCTGCTGCAGACGCAGAGGTCGCCGTGATCTTTGCCGGACTCCCGGAGCGGTACGAGAGCGAAGGCTACGACCGCACCACCCTTGCCATGCCGGAAAATCAGAATCATCTGATCGCCGCAGTCGCTGCGGTACAGCCGAATACCGTGGTCGTCCTGCACAACGGCTCTGCCATCGAAATGCCGTGGGTCAACGATGTCCCGGCTGTTCTGGAACTGTACCTTGCCGGTGACGGTGCCGGAGAAGCCGCCGTGAATCTGTTGTACGGCGCTGTCAACCCCAGCGGCAAGCTGGCAGAGACCTTCCCCCGGAGGCTGAGCGACACCCCGGCTTATCTTTCCTTCCCCGGCGAGCGGGAGACCAGCGTTTACTCTGAGGGCGTATTTGTCGGCTACCGCTACTACGACACCACGGAAGCAGATGTTCTGTTCCCCTTCGGTCATGGCCTTTCCTACACGATCTTTGAATACAGCGTACTCCGGCTGAGCCGCAGCACCGTCCGTGAGGGTGAAGAAGTGCAGGTCACCGTCACGGTAAAAAATACCGGCGCAGTCGCCGGCAAGGAAACGGTGCAGCTCTATGTAGCACCGCCCAAGGGTGAGCGTCACCGTCCGGTCCGGGAACTGAAAGGTTTTGCCAAGGTGTCCCTGCAGCCCGGTGAGAGCAAGGAGGTGCAGTTCACACTGGACAAGCGCAGCCTTGCCTATTATGAGCCGGAACTGCATGATTTCTATGCAGAAAGCGGCACTTACCAGATCTGCGTTGGTGCATCCAGCCGGGATCTGCGCCTGACCGGCTTGCTGGAATGGCAGGCAGCGCAGCCGCTGCCGGTACACTTTACCGCAGCCTCCACTCTGAAGCAGGTCATGACCCACCCGGTGGGTGCTGCCATCATCGGACCGATCCTGCAGCATATGGCCGCAGCCGCAGGCAGCGCCACCGGAAAAAAGGACGATGATGATTCTTCTCTGTCCATGATGATGGGAATCCAGCTCAACACGCTGATTGATTTCCACGTCCTGACCGAGGAGCAGCTGAACGGCATCCTGAGCCAGATCAATCAGGCGTAAGGCAGGGATTGCGCGATAAAATAAGTCCTACTCTCTCCACTTTATTGCCATAAATTTTCCAAAAACCTCTTGACGCATTCTACATACAGTGGTATTTTTCTTG
>ENA-OYZG01000344-OYZG01000344.1-human-gut-metagenome-genome-assembly--contig:-NODE-344-length-13705-cov-5.097729_pt1 | contig 13705 bp, 13 predicted proteins | sample MGYA00244071_ERZ653466 | MGnify/ENA primary metagenome ERZ653466 (study PRJEB26926, sample SAMN06165150) | human gut metagenome | biome: ENVO:00009003; feature: ENVO:2100002; material: ENVO:00002003...
CTCCCGCCGGAACCGAAAGCATTCTGCTTGAAGTCGCCCCGTTGTTGGTGACAATAACGGCTAATGCCTTTCCGTCCGTTACGGGAATCAGACTGATACGCTTAAACCTTGCGTTTTTTATCTGCGGGGTTTGAACAACAGAAGTATATTTCGTGATGCCCGAAAGCATTCTTGCCGTTTCACGAATCACTTCGCCGACCTCGTTAACGCGTGTGTTCAGATGACGTCTGATGTATTCCGCTTCTTCATCGGTCAGCTTTGCTCTGTCCATAATGGAGTTCACGTAGAGTCTGTAAGCTTTTTCGCTCGGAATCCTGCCCGCACTCGTATGCGGCTGTTCAAGAAAACCGAGCTCCGTAAGGTCGCTCATCTCGTTGCGAATCGTTGCGGGTGAAAGCTCGATATCGTCACGCTTTGACAAAGTTCTTGAGCCGACCGGCGAAGCCGTGAGAATATAGTCATCAACGATCGCTTGAAGTATGCGCATCTTGCGAACATCCAAAACTTCCGTCATATTCTCACACTCCTCTGAATCATCGTCGCCCCTTTGGGGCATCTCATCGGGAAGCACTTGTTGTTAGCACTCATTCCCTTTGAGTGCTAACATTATAGCTCCGTTCCTTGTCACTGTCAACAGTTTTTTCCGCTTAGTGAAAAATATATTATTTTGAGGTTGAAATTCTGTCTCCCAAAGTCTAAAATACAAACACTGCCGACACACATCGGCCGACCGTGTCGTCCGCAATAACAGTTTCGGCATTAAACAAGGAATTTTATCTATGGAAATTAAAGGAATACAAAAGGTCACTCTGCTCGATTACCCGGGCAGGGTTGCGTGCACTGTTTTCACGGGCGGGTGCAATTTTCGCTGCCCGTTCTGCCATAACGCGCCGCTGCTCACCGCAGCGGACGAAGACGGCATGGACGAAGACGAGCTGCTGGCGTTTTTGAAAAAACGGCAGGGGCTTCTCGACGGTGTTGCCGTTACCGGCGGAGAGCCGCTTCTGCGCCCGGACCTGCCGCAGCTGCTGGAAAAGATCAAGGCACTGGGCTATGCGATCAAGCTGGACACGAACGGCGCGTTTCCGGAGCAGCTGAAGGCAGTCGTGTGCGCGGGGCTGGCAGATTACGTTGCCATGGATATCAAAAACAGTCCGGCGCGCTACGCGGAAACAGCTGGTGTTCCGGGGCTTGCCCTGACGCCCATTTTCAGGAGTGTTTCGTTTTTGCTGCGCGGCACGGTTGATTATGAGTTCCGGACGACCGCAGTTGCGGAGCTGCATGACGACGCATCATTTGTACAGCTGGGAGACTGGCTCATGGGCGCAAGGCGGTACTATATCCAGCGCTTCCAGCCGCGCGATACGGTCCTGCGGGCAGGCCTCAGCGCTCCATCTGAAATGCAGCTTCATTGCTGGGCGGAACTGGTACGGCCCAAGATTCCCGCTGTGGAGATCCGCGGGATATAAAAAACAATATATTGTTATCTTTATTCTGCATAAACACAATATATTGTGCAAAACTATTGACAAACCACAAGCTTTCAGGTTAGAATGGAATGCAGCGCAAGGCGCGGCATCCCATTTCGTTTCACACGAAGGCGTACAGAGGAGGATCAGCTATGTACCGGGTAACAAAAAGAGACGGAAGCATCACAGAATTTCACATTGCCAAGATCGGCAATGCCATCACAAGAGCCTTTGAAGCCGTTGGCCGGCAGCAGCATCCGAGCGTGATCGAGCTGCTGGCTCTGCGTGTCACGGCGGAGTTTGAGCCGAAGATCCGGAATGAGCTGATCTCAGTCGAAGATATTCAGGACTGCGTCGAGCGCGTTCTGAGCGAAGCGGGCTATTCGGATGTGGCAAAGGCCTACATTCTCTACCGCAAGCAGCGGGAAAAGCTGCGCAACGTCGGCAGCACCCTGCTCAATTATAAGGAGCTGGTAGACAACTATCTCCGGATCAACGACTGGCGCGTGAAGGAAAACTCCACAGTCACCTATTCTGTTGGCGGTCTGATTTTGTCCAACTCCGGCGCGATCACGGCGAATTACTGGCTGAGCGAAATTTACGATGCGGAGATCGCACAGGCGCATCGGAATGCAGAGCTGCACCTGCACGACCTCAGCATGCTCACCGGCTACTGCGCGGGATGGAGTCTCAGGCAGCTCATCCAGGAGGGGCTTGGCGGCGTGTCGGGGAAAATCAGCTCCGCTCCCGCCTCCCATCTGTCCACGCTCTGCAACCAGATGGTGAACTTCCTCGGCATCATGCAGAATGAGTGGGCAGGCGCGCAGGCATTTTCCTCGTTTGACACCTATCTCGCGCCCTTCGTCCGCGTGGATAAACTGACGCAGCGTGAGGTCAAGCAGTGCGTGCAGTCGTTCGTCTACGGCGTCAATACGCCGTCGCGATGGGGTACGCAGGCGCCGTTTTCCAACATCACGCTCGACTGGACGGTGCCGAAGGATATGGCAAACCTTCCTGCCATCGTCGGCGGGCAGGAGCAGCCGTTCACCTACGGCGAGTGCCAGAAGGAAATGGATATGGTCAACCGGGCGTTCATCGAGCTGATGATCGAGGGCGACGCAAATGGGCGCGGCTTCCAGTACCCCATCCCGACCTATTCCATCACCAAGGATTTTGACTGGGGCGAGACGGAAAACAACAAGCTCCTGTTCGAGATGACGGCCAAATACGGCACGCCGTATTTCTCCAACTATATCAACTCTGACATGGAGCCAAACGACGTGCGCTCGATGTGCTGCCGCCTGCGGCTTGATCTGCGGGAGCTGCGCAAAAAATCCGGCGGCTTCTTCGGCTCCGGCGAGTCGACCGGTTCGGTCGGCGTTGTGACGATCAACCTGCCGAGGATCGCGTATCTTGCTGAAGGCGAGGCGGATTTCTACAGGAGGCTCGACAGGCTGATGGACATCGCCGCGCGTTCGCTCAAGACGAAGCGCATGGTCATCACGAAGCTGATGGAGGGTGGGCTCTACCCCTATACCAGACGCTATCTCGGCACGTTTGAGAATCATTTTTCGACGATCGGTCTTGTCGGCATGAATGAGGCGGGGCTGAACGCGAAATGGCTCCGGAAAGATCTGACCCACCCGGAGACGCAGGCGTTTGCCAAAGACGTACTGAACCATATGCGGCAGCGGCTGAGCGACTATCAGGAGCAGTACGGAGATCTCTACAATCTGGAGGCTACTCCGGCAGAATCTACAGCCTACCGCCTTGCAAAGCACGACAAAATGCTCTACCCTGATATCATCACGGCGAATGAAAACGGCACGCCGTATTACACGAACTCCAGCCATCTGCCGGTCGGGTACACAGAGGATATCTTCTCTGCGCTCGATGTACAGGATGAACTGCAGACGCTCTATACCTCCGGCACGGTATTCCATGCCTTCCTCGGAGAAAAGCTGCCGGACTGGAAGGCGGCGGCAAGCCTCGTTCGGAAAATCGCAGAAAATTACCGCCTGCCGTATTACACGCTGTCGCCGACCTACTCCGTCTGCAAAAACCACGGCTATCTTGCAGGAGAGCAGCCGGTCTGCCCCTTCTGCGGCGAGAAAGCAGAGGTCTACAGCCGCATCACCGGTTATTACCGCCCCGTGCAGAACTGGAACGACGGCAAGGCGCAGGAATTCAAGGATCGCAGGACATACGACATCGGCGCGTCGAAGCTGACGCACTGCGGCGTAAAGGAGCAGGCGCAGACGCCGGAGCCGCCGGCGGAGCAGCCGTGCGAAGCGGTCGAACTGTTTGCGACAAAGACCTGCCCGAACTGCAAGCAGGCAGAGCAGCTGCTGGATGCGGCAGACATCCGCTATACGGTGCGGTTTGCAGAGGAAAACCGCGACACCGTCCGCGCCCTTGGCATCCGGCAGGCACCGACGCTGGTATCCGGCGGGCAGAAGTGGACCGGCGTGAGCGGTGTGCGGGAGTTTATTGCCGCAAAGGAGAACGCAAATGTATGAGATTCTGATCGTTGGCGGTGGCCCGGCCGGTCTGACGGCGGCAATTTATGCCGCCCGTGCCGGTAAGCATGTGGCTGTTCTGGAGAGAGGATCGACCGGCGGACAGATCATATCCGCACCGCTGGTGGAAAACTATCCGGGCATTCCTTCGGCTTCCGGCACAGAACTTGCCCGGCAGATGACCGAACAGGCGTGCACATTCGGCGCGGAGATCGTTTATACAGAGGCGGTGGGGCTTGAGAAAACGCCGACGGGCTTCCGGGTCCTCTGCATGGATGGCGTCCGGGAGGCAAAAGCGGTCATCCTTGCGACTGGTGCGGCGCACCGGTCACTGGGGCTTGCGGCGGAAGCTGCGCTTACCGGCTGCGGCGTATCCTACTGCGCTGTCTGCGACGGCGCGTTTTATGAGGGACTGGACGTTGCGGTCGTGGGCGGCGGAGATACGGCAGTTCAGGATGCACTGCTCCTGGCAAACATCTGCCGCAGCGTGACGCTCATCCACCGGCGTGACGCCTTCCGCGCAAGCCCTCATCTGGTTAGCTGTGCGGAGCGGCAGGAGAATATCCGGATCCTTCGGAACTATACGGTACAGAAGCTTCTTCGGCTTGGAGATGTCCTGCAAGGTGTGGAGCTTCTGAATCTCAAAACCGGGGAGCCGGAGCGGCTGGATATGGACGGTTTGTTCATCGCAGTCGGTCAGGCCCCGCAGAGTGCTCCTTTTCAGGAAGCCGTTGCGGTAGAGAACGGGTATTATCTGGCGGGCGAGGATACAAAAACAAGCCTGCCTGGCGTCTTTGCAGCCGGAGACGGACGCAAAAAGCAGGTGCGTCAGCTCACAACCGCTGTTTCGGATGGTGCAGCAGCCGCGCTTGCGGCGTGCCGCTATCTGGAGGAGCAGGGACAGTCGGAATGATGCAGCACACCGCAAAAAGGCCCGAACCATACTTCCAGACCTGCCGCGGCTCAGCCAGCGGGTCTGGAAGTCTTTTATGGGCGGTTTCTTGACAAGAACGGCGTTTGCTGGTAAAGTGGAAATATAAATAAGACAAAGACCTAATTATAAATTTGGGAAGAGGAGGATGCAGACGATGAAGAAGAGAATCATTCGCGGATGTTTGCGGATCGCAATTCTGGCGGTCGCGGGCGGTGTGCTTGGATGGCTGAGCAGCATCCTGTTCGGTGAGCGTGCGCTCATTACAGAGCTCCCCGTTGTGGTGACCCTGGGCGCGAGCATTGGCATTTTGTCCGGTGTTGTGTTGTTCCCGGAGAAAGCATAGCTGCAGGCTGCAGAGCTCTGGGGAGCAGAAGATAGGAAGCAGACAGAAGAACTGGCGCGAAACGCCGGGAAAGGAGCGGGATATGGCAATCAAGGCAATTACAACAGACAGTTTCCGGGATGATGTGTTGAAAACGAGAAAGCCGGTTCTGGTGAAGTTCTGGGCACCGTGGTGCGGGTATTGCCGCGCACTCGCACCGGCGCTGGAGTCAATTGAAAAGCAGTATGAGAATCTGCTTTCCGTTGGGCGTATCAATTTTGATACGGAAACAGCTGTGGCGCGCAGATATAACATTCATAAGCTGCCGACCCTGCTGCTGTTTATCAACGGAGCCGTGGCTGGATTCCTGATCGATCCTTCTTCTGAGAAGGAGATCGACGCATTTTTAAAGAAAATGCTCGGACTGAATGTAGGAGGTCTGTATGGCAAATATGTATGATATTGTGATCATCGGCGGCGGCCCCGGCGGGTATTCGGCTGCATTATATGCCGCGAGAGCAGGGTTGCATGTGGCTGTGATCGAGAAGCGGGCCATTGGCGGGCAGGCAATCCGAAGTGAAAATATTGAGAACTATCCGGGCTTTGATGCCGGGATCGATGGGCTGCGTCTGAGTGAAAAAATGCAGCGCGGCGCGGAGCGGTTCGGTGCAGAAATGGTGACAGATGAGGTACGCCGTGTACAGCTGATGCAGCCAGTCAAGGTGATTGAAGCGGCGAAGCAGACCTATCATGCGCCCACCGTCATTCTGGCGACTGGTGCGCCGCCCAGAAAGCTCGGTGTGGAGGGCGAAGAGGAGATGCTGGGACGCGGTGTTCACTATTATGCCGCTTGCCGCTCTATGATGTACCGGCGAAAAACAGTTGCAGTGATCGGGGAGGGGGAGCAGGCTGCCGAGGCGGCGATGCTCCTTTCCCGTATCGCCAAGCGAGTCTGTCTGGTGCATGGGGGCGAGCACATGGAGATCAGTCCGGCCTATGCGGGCAAGCTGAAAATGATGCGAAACATTGAACGCTATGCAGGAAGCGAGGTTCGGGCATTTTTACATGCAAACTGGGTCACCTGTATCCGTATTCGGGAACAGCGGAGCAGTGAACTCTGGAATCTGCCATGCGACGGTGCCTTTATCTGTCTTGGCGGCGTACCGGAAACAAACCTGCTTCATGGACAGATCGCGCTGGATAAACAGGGTTACATTCTCGCCAATGAAACGACCATAACCAATCTTCCGGGTGTTTTCGCGGCTGGTGACGTTCGGACGAAGCTGCTCCGGGGCATTCTGACTGCCGCAGCAGATGGCGCGGCGGCTGCACAGCAGGCGGAGCGGTATATTGTAGAAAACATCTGATCTGAAAAGCAGGGAACAGAATTTGATCTGCTGCACGGAAAGTTCCTGATGGTCACAGACGGTCAGCGCATTGAGAAAAAGGGGCGTGCGCGAAAGAAGGAAGTCTTTGCGCAGCTTGTAGAGGCGGCACAGCGGCTTGTCGCGGTTGCGATGGCCTGCAAGGAACAGTCCAACCAGCGGCTGCGGCGGTTCACGTCAGAGATCGAGCTTCTGATCGATACCTGGAAGGACTGAGAAAGACCGGCAGGCGCAAAACCATGCAGCTGCCGGTCTCTCTGAAAGAAGCAAACTTTACTTTTTGACGGCGTCTCCATTCGCTTCCGCGTCCGCGATGCGGCGGTACATATCCTGCATCTGCTGGTCAATTTCGGCAATCTTTTCCGCACAGGCAAACATTTCTTCATCGATGCCCGCCGGGAGCTTTGCCCGGTCCGCCTTGTAGTGGATGTCATGCTCCAGACTGGCCCAGAAATCCATTGCGATCGTGCGGATCTGGATCTCGGCGACGACGTGTTCCGTCCGGTCAGAAAGATACACGGGAACACGGACATCCAGATGCAGCGAACGGTAGCCGTTATAGTTCGGCGTTTTGATATAATCCTGCCGCTTGACGATCTCCAGATCCTCCTGCCGCTCCAGCATCCCAGCGACTCGGTAGACATCATCGATGTAATTGCAGACGACGCGGACGCCTGCAATGTCGTTGATATCCTGCATTGCCGCTTCGAGCGTAACCGGAGATCCCTTCCTCTGGAGCTTGGCGACGATGCTTTCCGAGGATTTGACCCGGCTTTCAATATGATGGATGGGGTTTCGTGCATACAGCGTATTGAATTCACTGTTCAAAATCTCAAGCTTCAGCACAAGCTGTTTTACAGCGGACTCGTACAGATTCCGCATGACAAAGTAGCGGTGCGGGCTTTCATGAAACGGGAGAGACGAAGAGGCTGTCATATCGGCGTAACCATCCTTTGTGTCAGAATCAGCTTCCCGGCAAAATGAAACTGCAATCCGGTAAGCTCACTGCCATTTTAACACAAAAAGAAACATGTGACGTAAAAACTTTGTGTTGAGAATGACAGCCGGGGCAGAGCCGTCCGTGTTGCCAAAAAGTCAAAAGGGGGCCGCCCCTGTACGGGCACAGGGGCGGCGGAGGAAGGAGCACAGCAGGCATAGGGGAACCTGCCATAGGACAGGGATGTCATACAGCAGATACTGACAGGGTAGTATCCGCCCGCAGCCAGTATCTTGTGCATTGGGAAAACCAGAAGATCAAAGCTATGAGATCGGAGGAGAAGGGATGTTCCCGCTGTCTCCAAGGGTGTTGCATTCGTGGTTCCCCTGTATCTATATTATACAGGAGAAAGCAGGCTTTGGCAAGACTTATTTGATATAAAGTCTTAATATTATTTCTGGTAGAGACGAAAAAGTGGCAACGCAGGACAGATAGTTCCCATGTAAACAACGAATATGGAAAGAACAGGATTGGAGGCGGATTATGAAAAGACGGATCATTACAACCGTAGCCGTTTGTGTATTTCTGGCACTTGTGCTGGCGGTGCGGCTCTCCGACAGAGAAAAAATCGACAACAGCATTCCATCCAAAGAAACCGTGGCCGCGTATATTCTGGAAAAGGGTGAGCAGTACGCAGCGGAGCAGCTGCGGGCACAGGACAGAGACAGTCTCCGCCGCAGCTGGGGAGAGCCGGACGCCACGCCGTCCGGGATCTGGGCGGATGTGTGGGACCTTGATGCGGACACAACGATTCTTGTATTCTATGATGCAGAAAATGATGACAAGGTAGAGCGTGTTGTGATCGGGCAAAAGGGAGGATAGTAAATAAGCGGGTTCATTTTTGTAGAAAACCGCGTAAATTGATAATGATTTATTATGGTAAACATAAACGAGGAGGACGAACAATGACAAAACGAATGCTCTCCATCTGTCTTGCGTTTGTGCTGCTGCTCGGCACACTTGCCGGGTGCAGCAAAAACAAGACGAAGACAGACAATTCAAGCCAGAATACACAGCAGGAGACGATACCGGAGCTGGCGTCTCAATACGCCTATCAACCGCAGTATTTTGATCTGCCGGAACCGATCCAGTGGATCAGCCGGAGCTGCGTTTCGGGCAGTACACTTTATTTTACTGCCAGTATTCTCAGTGGACAGGATACCTACATTGACGAAGACGGCAATGAGGTTTCTTATGACACCTATTCCGAGGGCCTTTTCCGGTTTGACCCTGACAGCGGAGAATGCGTACAGCTTGTCAACTACGTTGACAAGCCTGATGTGGAAGATCTGGACGACGGTACACAGATTTTCCGCAGCAGCAACAGCAGCACCGAGATCCATGCCCTCGCGGCCGGCACAGACGGCACGCTCTGGATCTATCGCCGGACAGACCTTTACACGGATGACGGCGAGATGGGGCCCTCCCTTTCGGAGCTCATCCAGCTGGATGCGCATGGCACGCTGCTTCGCACCATCATCCCCGCAAACGAGGAAGATCCGAACAGCACAGGGGACTGGGGCTATTCGCACCTTGACACCCTGCTCTCCGATGATAAGGGCTACGTCTATACCTACGATTATCAGACAGTCAATGTTTACGGGCCGGATGGCAGCTTCGTTTTCAGCAAATCCGCTGACGAGCTTTCCGGCCATCTCTGCCAGCTCTCTGCCGGTGAAGTCGGCGCACTGACTACTTACAATGACGGGAAGATGGCCTTCAAACAGCTTGACCCTGAAACGAAGAACTGGGGAAAGGAAACACCGGTCTCTTCCCGCGCATGGAGCCTGCAGCCGGGCAATGATGTCTACCGGTATTTCTTTATAGACGGTGGTAATATCTTCGGCGAACGCAAGGACACCGGCGAGGTGGAAAAGGTCGTCGACTGGCTGGCATGTGATGTGGACAGCAATACCATCCGCTACAATCGCCTCGACTTCCTGGCTGACGGTCGCATTGCCACTGTGACCCTTGGGCACAGCTATGACGGAACGCGGGAGCGGCAGCGGATCCTGGTGCTGAGCCGCATGGATGCTGCCGATGTGCAGCAGAAAACAGAGCTGACGCTGGCCTGCTTCAGCCTTGATTATAACCTCCGCAGCCAGATTGTCAAGTTCAACCAGACCAGCACCGACTGCCGCATCGTGGTCAGGGATTATGCGGAGTATGCAGACGGCGAGGATTACTATGCCGGTCTTACCGTGTTCAACACCGAAGTTCTCGCCGGCAAGATACCGGATCTGATCGTTGGCAATATGATGCTGCCGATCCGGCAGTATGCCGCCAGGGGAATGTTGGAGAACCTCTGGCCGTATCTTGACGCCGACCCCGGCTATTCGCGCGACAAACTCATGACCCGCCCGGTCGAGGCCGCGCAGGTGGATGGAAAGCTCTATCAGCTGCCCATCAATTTTGGCATCACCACGGCAGTCGGCCTCGGCAGGATCGTCGGTGATTACACGACATGGACGCTGGCTGACGTCAAGAACGCGCTCAGCAAGCTGCCCGAAGGCGCGATGGTATTCAACCAGTATTACACCCAGTCGGAGATGCTCATGTATTGCGTCGCCATGAACGCGAAGGACTTCATGGACTGGCAGAATGGCACCTGCAATTTCGATTCTGACGAGTTCCGCGCCCTTCTGGAGTTCGTCAAGCCGCTCCCGGCAGAGTTCAACTGGCAGAGCGACGGAGAATATGAAAGCGACTTTACCCGCATGAAAAGCGGCAAACAGCTGCTGTATCCTATGAACCTCAACGACTTTGACAACATCTACTATACCTTTGCCGCGCTCGATCACGATATCCGGTTTGTCGGTTTCCCGCGGGAAGATGGCTCCAGCGGCAGCGCCTTTACTGCCAGCGTAACGCTCTGCATCACCACGGCCTGCAAGGATAAGGCAGACGCCTGGGCGTTTATCCGTTCGACGCTCTCTGAGGAATACCAGAAAAACCTCTGGAATTTCCCGATCCTGAGGTCTGCCTTTGACGCCATGGCCGGGAAAGCCATGACGCAGGAATATCAGACCGACGCCAACGGCAGCCAGGTGCTTGACGAGAACGGTGATCCGATCCCCATTTCCTCCGGCGGCATGAGCTATGGCGACGAGCCAATGATCGAGCTCTATGCTGTCACGCAGGAGCAGTACGACACCGTCATGGAGCTGATCGAATCTACGACCAACTTTTTAGACTACGACCAGAGCGTCCTGAGCATCATTACCGAGGAAGCCGCAGGCTATCTTGCCGGTGACAGAAGCGTCGAGGAAACCAGCCGTCTCATCCAGAGCCGCGTAAGCCTCTATATTCAGGAGCAGAAGTGATGACCTGATAAGATTTCCCGCGCAGGCCGGTGTAGCTTGCGCGGGAGTTTGAACCGCAGAAAAGAACAGAAAGATGCCATGGCGGCGATCACTCATAAGCTGCGTTTGGTTCCGGAAGAGACGCCCACGCAGAAGTTCCTTTTACCAGCCCCAGCAGGGCTTCCACCGTCTTCATAAAGCAGGCAGCGTCCGCATCTGTCTGTGTATAAGCTGCCGCAGTCATATCGCCGCAGATCAGGTACTGCTCCGCATTCTTTGTGACACGGATCTCATACCAGCAATTTGGCATCACCGCGACCAACGTATCATCTGTTGTCAGCTCCTGCGAGATCATTGGCCGCCGAATATCCAGGAATCCATCCTCGCAAACAAGCGCATACAGCTCCTGCAAAAACGCTGTATCCGGTCGAAACTCCACAGAGGCGGTTCCCTCAGTGACAAGATCTCTTTGCAGCAGACCCTCCTGCGTGTCCATGATATTCTTTCGGTCGGTATCATACCACCATGTGAACCGGACTGCAAAATCCTCCGGCATGTTTTCCTGTACGACAGTCAACGGCGCATCCCTGCCGGAGTCCTCCGGCGTTTTCTGCATAGCTGCCGATGTGCAGCCGCTCAGCAGGGCCAAAAGCAGCAGCCCTGATACGATCCTCTTCATAACCAGACCCTCCTTTCTTGTTATCTATCAATATAGACGATAAAAAAGAAGAACGGTTGCACTGCGCCGGGAAATAGAGCTGCTCCGGCAAGCTTTTGTATCGCCGACGTTGGAACAGCGCCATGAATATGATAAAATAATAATAAACACGATGGCTTCATTTGTCCTAGTATGGAAACATGGAAAGAAAAGAACCTATGTTGGCACCAAGGTTAGGCGCCAACATAGGCTCTTCGTTTGCAGGGGATTGGAATCAGGAAAGAAGACGAAAACCATCCCGGTATTTTATAGAATGCTTTAGATCCCGCCCATACAGGCAGTGCGTCAGAGGTTCGCACACAATTTATTGCACCGGCAGCTCTACCGCGATGGTGGTGCCCTTCTCCGAGCTTTTCTCCACCCAAATATAGCCGCCATGGAGATTGGCGATCTCCCACGCCAAAGAAAGCCCCAAACCAGCGCCGCCGTACTCCCGGCTGCGGGACTTGTCCACGCGGAAGAATGGCTGGAAGATGCTCTGCTGATACTTCTCCGGGATGCCGCAGCCGGTGTCGGAGACACGGATCCGGAGCTTTTCCGGCTCCTGTGTGACGCAGACCCGCACCGAGCCGCCTGGGCGATTGTATTTGACGGCGTTTTCCGTCAGGTTGAAGAGCAGCCGGTAGATCAGCGCGTCGCTGCCGGTCATGACGCCGTCGCCATCCGCTGCCAGTGTGATGCCGCGCTTATCTGTCAGCGGCGCGAGGTCTGTGAAGATCTCCTCGACCATGGGCGCAAGCTGGATCCGTTCGTTCCGCGCCACCTGCTGCAGGCTGCTCAGTTCCAGCAGTGTTTTTGTCATCTGAGTCAGCCGCTCCGTCTGCTCCCGCAGCAAAGAAAGAAATGCTGCTGTTTCCGGCAGTACGTCGGGGTGCTCTGCGGAGAACAGCTCCAGCTGCGCCTGCATCAGCGCAAGCGGCGTGCGCAGCTCGTGGGCAGCGTTGCCGGTGAACTGCCGCTGGGCGGCAAAGGCGTTGTTCAGCCGCTCCAGCATCTGGTTGAACGAGCGGCTCAGCTGCCGGAACTCCGAAATAGCGTCTTCATCGATCCTCATATCGGCAAGATTGTTCAGCTGCACCTGCTCCACCTGCGAGGCAAAGCTGCGCAGGGGCTTGAGAGCGCGTCCGCTGACGAAATAGGCGAGGATGCCGCTGAGCAGCGTTACCGCCGCCGTGATGTACCAGTTGGTGGTGCGGAAGCGTCCTTGCGCCCCATCGACAATGATTGTCAAATCCTCGTCAGGTGCTACGAGTTGCGGGTCAAAGCTCACTTCGCCTTCAACATCGATAAGAACAGTGCCACCCTGAATAGTGTTCGCAATCGTGTCCATATAGTACATACCGGAGGAACAGAGCAGCAGATTCATGGAAATACAGGTAACTCCGATGAGCAGGACGCTCATCAGCGTGATGCGCCACTGCAAAGAAAGGTGCTTCATGCTTCCTCGCCTCCCATCAGATAGCCTTCGCCGATGCGGTTGCGGATGGGGTCATAGCCCAGTGCGGCACGCAGTTTTTTGCGCAGAGCGGAGATATGTACCCGGATGGAGTTGCTAAAGCTGTCCACGCTGTTGTCCCAGACATGATCCATCAGCTCCTCCTGACTCACCGGTCGCCCCTGATGTACCATTAAATATTCCAATATCCCCGTTTCCTTGCGGGTCAGCGTCAGGGCCTGAGCATTGACGGAAGCGGTGCGGGAGCGCGTGTCGAAGGCTAAATCCCCGCAGGTCAGCAGCACGTCCTGCTGCGTGAACTGCCGCAGGGTCAGGCTGCGGATACGGGCCTCCAGCTCAGCCAGATGAAAGGGCTTTGCAAGATAGTCGTTGGCGCCTGCGTCCAGTCCCTCCACCTTGTCCTCTACCTCGCTGCGGGCGGAGAGAATCAGGACTCTCGTCTCCCGGTCTGTCTGCCGCAGGGTGCGCAGCACCGTCATGCCGTCCTTGCCCGGCAGGTTCAGATCCAGAAGTACCAGATCGTAGCGCTCCACGCCAAGAAGCTCCAGCGCCTTCTCCCCGTCGTAGCAGCAGTCTACACTGTATGCCAAACGCCGCAGGCTG
>ENA-OYZG01000347-OYZG01000347.1-human-gut-metagenome-genome-assembly--contig:-NODE-347-length-13638-cov-5.278804_pt1 | contig 13638 bp, 14 predicted proteins | sample MGYA00244071_ERZ653466 | MGnify/ENA primary metagenome ERZ653466 (study PRJEB26926, sample SAMN06165150) | human gut metagenome | biome: ENVO:00009003; feature: ENVO:2100002; material: ENVO:00002003...
TGCCCGTGCCGCGCGGGGCGCTGCTGCGCGCCGGCGAGACGGACTGCGGCATCCCGCTGCCGTGCGTGGTGAAGCCCTGCTGCGGCGGCTCGTCCATCGGCGTGGCCATCGCGCGCACGCAGGAGGAATACCGCGCGGCGCTTTCGGACGCGTTCCGCTATGAGGACGAGGTGCTCGTGGAGGAGTATATCGCCGGGCGCGAGCTGTCCGCCGGCGTGCTCGGCGGCGCGGCGCTGCCGCTGATCGAGATCATCCCGCGCGGCGGGTTTTACGACTATGCGCACAAATACCAGCCCGGCTGGACGGAGGAGATCACCCCCGCCCGGATCGATGCGGAGACGGCCGCGCGCATCCAGGCGCTGGCGCTGCGCGCCTGCCGCGCGCTGGGGCTTACGGCCTATGCGCGCGTGGACTTCCTGCTCGCGCCGGACGGGCGGCCCTACTGTCTTGAGGCGAACACCCTTCCCGGCATGACGCCCACGAGCCTGCTGCCGCAGGAGGCGGCCGCCGCAGGCGTCGACTATCCGGCGCTGTGCGACCGCATCGTGCGCCTTGCCCTGGGGGAGGCGCAGGCATGAACCCGTTTTCGCTCGGCGAGGCCGCGGCCGCGTGCGGCGGCGCATATACGGGCGACGCGGCGCTGCTCGCCGCGCCGGTGCAGGACGTGTGCATCGACAGCCGCCGCGCGACGCCCGGCGCGCTGTACGTGCCCATCATCGGGCAGGTGCACGACGGGCACGCGTTCATCGACGGCGCGCGCCGCGGCGGCGCGCTGTGCACCCTGACCGACCGGCCGCTGCCGGAGGGGCCGTACATCCGCGTGCCGGATACGCTCGAGGCGCTGCAAAAGCTCGCCGCGTTCTACCGCTGCCGGTTCGACATCCCCGTCATCGGCGTGACCGGCAGCGTGGGCAAGACCTCGACAAAGGAGATGCTCGCGGCCGTGCTCTCCTCGCGCTTTCGCACGTTCAAAACGCCCGGCAACCTGAACAACCAGACCGGCGTGCCGCTGACGCTGTTCCGGCTCGAGCCGGAGCACGAGCTGGCCATCATCGAGATGGGCACCAACCACCCCGGCGAGATCCGCCGCCTGTCCGCCATGGCGCAGCCGACCATCTGCCTGATCACCAACGTGGGCGTGGCGCACATCGAGTTTTTCGGCACGCGCGAGAACATCTTCCGCGGCAAGGCGGAGATGCTCGAGCACATGCGCCCGGGCGGCGCGGTCATCGTCAACGGGGACGACGACATGCTCGTGCGCCTGCCCGGCGCGGTGCGCTTCGGCTTCCAGGAGCACAACGACGTGCGCGCCTGCGAGGTGGAGGATCTGGGCCTGTCCGGCAGCGCGTTCACGGTCTGCGCCGGGGGGGAGCGGGCGCGCATGCAGGTGCGCGCGCCCGGCCGGCATATGATCGGCAACGCTCTGGCGGCCGTCGCGGCCGGGCTGGCGCTCGGCATGCCGCTTGAGGAGCTGCGCGAGGGCGTGGAGCGCTTTTCCCCCGCCGCCGGGCGCATGCAGGTGCGCCGCGGCGCGCACTTCACCGTGCTCGACGATACCTACAACGCCAACCCCACCTCCGTCATGGCCGCCATCGACGTGCTCGAGCGCGCGCCCGGGCGGCGCGTGTGCGTGCTGGGGGACATGCTGGAGCTGGGCGCGCAGACGGAGGAGTTCCACGAGGTCGTGGGCATGTACGCGGCGCTGCACGGCGTGGACCTGATCGTGTGCGTCGGCACGAATGCGGAGCAGACCTTCCTCGGCGCGCATGCGCTCGCCCCGCAGCGCGCGCGCTATTTTGAAACGCAGGAGACGCTCCTCTCCATCCTGCCGCTGCTGCTGCGCGACGGGGACACCATCCTGGTCAAGGGCTCGCGCGGGATGCACCTGGAACAGACCGTTGAGGCGCTGCTCGCCCTCTGAAGCGCCCGCGGCCGCGCGGCGGCGCACGTTCTGCCGCGGCGCGCTCTCCGGCCGGACGCGCCCGCATCCGCCGCCCCGATGCGCTGAAGCGCCCGCGGCCTGAGTCGTTTACGGGGTTGTTTTTTGCAGGGGCGCGTTGTACAATATCCCCCGTGGGACATGGGATGACAACCGGAAAACGGGCAGGGGCGCGCCGCGCCGGGCCGCGCGTTAAGACGATCGACACGCGGCATGTGGACGTGCTCGACGGCGTGCGCGCCGCGGCCATCCTCATCGTCGTCTGGTTCCATTTCTGGCAGCAGAACTGGCTGATGCCCATCTTCGATACGCCATGGCTCTCCTTTTTGGGCGTGACGCAGATCAACATCGACAACATCCCCCGCACCGGCTACCTGTTTGTGGACCTGCTGCTCCTGCTGAGCGCCTTCTGCCTGTTCCTGCCGTATGCGCGCGCGGCGCTGCTGGGCGAAGCGTACCCGTCGGCGCGCGCGTTTTACCGCAAGCGGATTGCGCGCATCGTGCCGTGCTATTATCTCAGCGCGCTGCTGATCTTCTTCTGCGTGGCGCTCCCCTCGGGCGCGTACTGGAGCGCCGGCAGCGCCGTGCGCGACCTGCTGGCCACGCTCACCTTCACGCAGACGTTCAGCGTGGAGACGTATCTGGGCACGCACATCAACGTCGTGCTGTGGACCGCGGCGGTGGAGATGCAGTTCTACCTGCTCTTCCCGCTGCTGGCCAGGGCGTTCACGCGCCGGCCGCTGCTGACATACCTGGCCATGGCCGCCGTGTCGGAGCTGTACCTGCGCGCGCTCGCGCTGCCCCATCCCGAGTCGCTGCGCATGACGCTCAACCAGCTCCCCGCCTTCTTCGGCGTGTTCGCCAACGGCATGGCGGGCGCGTACCTGTTCGTGCTGCTTGCAAAGCGCGTGCGGCGCGGCGGCTGGCTCTCGGCCGGGTGTACGGCCGCGTTTTTTGCCGCGCTTGCGCCGCTTGCCGCCATCCTCAACGCGCAGGCGCACGCGCCGGTGACGCAGGTGTATCAGGCGCAGATCCGCTTTGCGCTCTCGCTCCTGTTCCTGGTGATGATCCTTGCGCTCGCGCTCTCGTGCCGCGCGCTGCGCGCCGTGTTCAGCAACCGCGCCGCGCGCTTCATCGCGGCGATCTCCTATAACCTGTACATCTGGCACCAGTGGCTGGCCGTGCAGCTCAAGCAGTGGCGCATCCCGTACTGGGCGGGGGAGACGCCGCCCAACATGACGGGCGACCTCTCCTGGCAGTGGCGGTATACGCTGCTCTTGCTCGCGCTCTCGTTCGGCGCGGCCATCGTGCTGACGTACTGCTTTGAGCGCCCGGCCGCGCGGCTGCTGCTGGGGACGGGGCGGCCGTCCGGGCGCGCGGCCAAAACACAGACGGAGGGATACTGATGCATTACGAATGTACGCCGCGGGGCGTGTGCGCCTCGCACCTCTCGTTCGACATCGAGGACGGGAAGCTCCAAAACGTCGTCTTCACCGGCGGCTGCAACGGCAACCTCAAGGCCATCGGCCTGCTCGTGGAGGGGCGGGACGCGGCGGAGGTCGCCGGTACGCTGCGCGGCAACCGCTGCGGGCACAAGCCCACCAGCTGCGCCGACCAGCTCGCGCAGGCCATCGAGCAGGCCGTCGCCGCGCGCTGACGGGGCGCGCATCGCCCGGCGTCCCGCGCGGGCGGCCGGGCCTTTCGGCCTGCCGCAGGCCGGCGCGGACCGGGCCCCGGACGGCAAATTTCCCTGTTTACAAACGCGGCCGGACGTGATAGAATGAACCATCTGTGAACCGGCTACTGGGTTTTGCGACTCTCCGACGCCTTACTCTGTTGCCGGGGATACGAAATAATGGAGGGAAAAACCATGACCAAACAGGAAATCATCGAGAAGTATGCCCGGCACGAGGGCGATACCGGTTCGCCCGAGGTGCAGATCGCGCTGCTGACGGAGCGCATCAACCATCTCAACGAGCATCTCAAGCTCCACAAGAAGGATCACCATTCCCGCCGCGGCCTGCTCAAGATGGTCGGCCAGCGCCGGGGGCTGCTCAACTATCTCAAGGAGAAGGACATCGAGCGCTATCGCGCGATCCTGGCGAGCCTGAACCTGAGGAAATAAGAAACGGGCGGGGCTGGCCCCGCCTTTTCTTTTTTTTCGATCGCGCGGCGCTGCGGACGCACGGCGCGGGCCGCGCGGCCCCCAAAATGGTTATAATGAACATGAAGATAAAGGAAAGAGAAGGAGAAAACAAACACCATGCAGAGAACGTTTGAAACGGAGATCGCGGGCCGTAAATGGACCGTCGAGACCGGCAAGTATGCCGAACAGGCGGGCGGCTCCTGCCTCGTGCGCTGCGGCGAGACCGCGGTGCTCGTGTGCGCGACCGTCGCCAAAGCGCCGCGCGAGGGCGTGGACTTCCTGCCGCTGAGCGTGGACTTTGAGGAAAAGCTGTATTCCGTGGGCAAGATCCCGGGCGGCTTCATCAAGCGCGAGGGGCGCCCGTCGGAGAAGGCCGTGCTCACGTCCCGCCTGATCGACCGGCCGCTGCGCCCGCTGTTCCCCAAGGGCTTTTACAACGACGTGCAGGTCATCGCCACGGTGCTCTCCGTGGAGCAGGACGTGGCGCCGGACGTGGTCGCCATGAACGGCTCGTCCATCGCGCTGTCGATCAGCAACGCCCCCTTTGCCGGGCCGACGGGCGCGGTCAGCGTCGCGCTGGTGGACGGCGAATACATCCTCAACCCCAACTGCGAGCAGCGCGAGAAGAGCCGCCTGAGCCTGACGGTCGCCGGCACGCGCGACGCGGTGATGATGGTCGAGGCGGGCGCCAAGGAGGTCAGCGAGGAGGAGATGCTCGGCGCGATCCTGTTTGCGCATGAGGAGATCAAGAAGATCGTCGCCTTCATCGAGGGCATCCAGGCCGAGGTCGGCAAGCCCAAGCTCGAGGTATCGATCCACCAGCCGGACGCGGAGCTGGCCGAGCAGGTGCGCGCCTATGCGTTCGACAAGGTCGCCTGGTCGCTCGACACGTTCGACCGCTACGAGCGCGAGGCCCGCAGCCAGCAGGTCAAGGAGGAGACGCTCGCGGCCTTTGCCGAGGCGTATCCGGACGCCGCGAAGGACATCGATTCCATCCTGTACAACATCACCAAGGAGATCGTGCGCGACAAGATCATCAACCGGCACATCCGGCCCGACGGCCGCGCGCTCGACGAGATCCGCCCCATCTGGTGCGAGGTCGGGCTGTTTGGCCGCACGCACGGCAGCGCCGTGTTCACGCGCGGGCAGACGCAGGTGATGACCATCGCCACGCTCGGCACCATGCGCGAGTCGCAGATCCTCGACGGCATCGGCCTTGAGGACAGCAAGCGCTACATGCACCAGTACAACATGCCGCCCTACAGCGTGGGCGAAACGCGCCCGATGCGCAGCCCCGGCCGCCGCGAGATCGGCCACGGCGCGCTGGCCGAGCGCGCGCTCGAGCCCATGCTGCCCAGCGAGGCGGAGTTCCCGTACTGCATGCGCCTGGTATCCGAGGTCATCAGCTCCAACGGCTCCACGTCGCAGGCGTCCATCTGCGCGAGCACGCTGGCGCTGATGGATGCGGGCGTGCCGATCAAAAAGCCGGTCGCGGGCGTCGCCATGGGCCTGATCAAGGACGAGGCCAACGGCAACATCGCCATCATGACCGACATCCAGGGCCTGGAGGATTTCCTGGGCGATATGGACTTCAAGGTCGCCGGCACGCGCGAGGGCATCACCGCCATCCAGATGGACATCAAGATCAAAGGCATCGACCGCGAGATCCTCACCCGTGCGCTCGAGCAGGCGCGCCGCGGCCGCCTGTTCATCCTCGACCGGATGATGGAGACGCTCGACCAGCCGCGCGCCGAGCTCTCGCCGTATGCGCCGCGCATCCTCACCTTCACCATCCATCCGGACAAGATCCGCGACGTGATCGGAAGCGGCGGCAAGACGATCAACAAGATCATCGCCGACACCGGCGTGAAGATCGACATCGAGGACGACGGCACCGTGTACATCGCCTCGCCGGATGCGGCGGCGGCGGCCGAGGCCAAGCGCATCATCGACGGCATCGTCAAGGACATCGAGGTGGGCGACGTGTACCTGGGCACCGTGGTCAGCATCCAGAAGTTCGGCGCGTTTGTCAACCTCACGCCGGGCAAGGACGGCCTGCTGCACATCTCGCGCCTGGCCAACAAGCGCGTGGAGAAGGTGGAGGACGTGGTGCAGCTGGGCGACCAGATCCTCGTGCGCGTCATCGACATCGACAAGCAGGGCAAGATCAGCCTGACCCGCAAGGATCTGCTGCCGCCCGAGCAGGAGAAGTAACCGGCACCCGACCGGCGAGCGGGGCGCAGCAGGCCGCTGCGCCCCTTTGCATAAGCGGCGGCCCCGCTGCATACGCTGGAGCATAGCAAGCTCTGGAGGTGCGTATGGGCAGGGAGCGCTGTGTGGATGGGCTGATGAACGCCGTCAACGTCTTCATTCTGCTGATGATCGTGCTGCTGTACGTGGTGACGGGCACGGGGCTTGGCGACGACGCGGTAGCCGCGCTCTCGTCCGGCACGATCTACCGCGGCGGCGGGGAGGGGCTCGTCGCGCTCGAATGTGCGGTGAGTTGGGACGCGCAGGCGCTGCCGGACATGCTCGAGCTGCTGCGCGAGCGCGGCGTGCGCATCACGTTTTTTGTCAGCGGGGAGTGGGCCAGCCGCAACGAGGCGCTGCTTTTGCGCATGGCCGCCGACGGGCACGAGATCGGCACCATGGGCTACATGCCCATGCTCGACGGGGATGAGACGCTCATCCGCTCCGATCTGGAGGCGTCCGCCGCCGTCATCTCGGCCACCACGGGCGTGCGCCCGGCGTATTACTATTCCGGCCTGCGCGACCGCGCGGTGTCGCTGCGCGCGGCGGACGCGCTGGACATGACGCATGTGCTCTGCTCGTGCGACCTGCTCTCGGCGCGCGGCAGCGCGGCGCAGATCGCCGCGCGCGCATCGGAGCGGCTGTTTGATGGAAGCATAGTATTGTTCCAGCCGACCGCCGCGGCCGCGCAGGCGCTGCCCGCCATCCTCGACGCCATCGAGGAGCAGGGGTATGCGGCGGCGACCGTCGGCGAGATCCTGTTTGGCAAGGAGAAGGTATGACAAAGATCGTAAAACTGCAAAACGGCGTGCGCGTGGCGATGGAGCGGATGGAACACGTTCGCTCCGTTTCCGTCGGCGTCTGGATCAACACCGGTTCCGTGCGCGAAGGGGCGGACGAGGGCGGCGCCTCGCACTTCATCGAGCACATGGCCTTCAAGGGCACGCCCACGCGCACGGCGGAGCAGATCGCCGCGGAGATGGACGCGGTGGGCGGGAGCATCAACGCGTTCACGTCCAAGGAGTGCACCTGCTTTTACGCCAAGGTGCTCGACGAGGACCTGCCGCTGGCGGTGGACGTGCTGCTGGACATCGCGTTTCGCGCCTCATTCGACCCGGAGGAGCTCGAGCGCGAGAAGCGCGTCATCACCGAGGAGATCCTGATGACGGAGGACTCCCCGGAGGATCTGACGGCCGAGCGCGCCAACGCGCTCTTCTTCGACGGCCACCCGCTGGCCCGGCCCATCCTCGGCACGCGCGAGAGCGTCGCCGCGTTCGACCGCGGCCGGCTGCTCGCCTACCGCGGCGCGCACTACACCGCGGCCAACACGGTCGTCGCCTGCGCGGGCCATTTTTCCGAGCAGGCGCTGCTCGCCCTGCTCGAGGACAAGCTCGCCCTGCCCGACGGCGCGCCCGCGCCGCAGCTTGCCGGTGGCTTCCCGGGCGGCGCTCGGGCCGAATGCCTGCAAAAGGACATCGAGCAGGTGCACCTGACGCTGATGCTGCCGGGCTTTGCGCGCGAGTCGGACGGGCAGTACCCGCTCGCAATCCTCTCCAACATCATCGGCGGCAGCATGAGCTCGCGCCTGTTCCAGAACATCCGCGAAAAGCGCGGCCTGGCCTACTCGATCTATTCCTACCCGCTCTTTTGCGCGTCCACCGGCGCGCTCGCCCTGTATGCCGGCACGGGCGGGGAGCAGGCGGTGGAGGTCGTCTCGCTCATGCGCGAGGAGCTCGAACGCATCCGCCGCGGCGGCGTCGAGCGCGCGGAATTCGAGCGGTGCAGGGCGCAGCTGCGCGTGAGCTACCTGCTGGGGCTGGAGAGCAGCGGCGCGCTGATGAACGTCATCGGCAAGACGGCGCTTTTGCAGGAGCGCGAATATCGCATGGAGGATACCCTAAACCGCATCGAGTGTGTTACAATAGAGGATATCATGCGGATCATCCCCCTCGTGCTGGACGAGTCGCAGATGTGCGCCTCGTTCGTTGGCCGTGTGGACGGCCAGCGCGACGCCCTGCTCGCCGCGCTGCGCTGAGGCGCGCGGCGGTCCGCGGAAAGGAGCCGGTATGGACAGGCTGGAACAGATATTCGCCATGCAGAAGGCGCTCAACGACGACATCGAGCGCCGCCGCGGCCTGCATTTCACCCAGGAGGAATGGATCGAAAAGACCATCCTCGCCACCCTCGCCGAGCTGGCGGAGGTGCTGGAGGAGTCCAACTACAAATGGTGGAAAAACGATAAGCCCATCGACGAGGCGGCGCTCAAGGAGGAGCTCGTGGACGTGCTGCACTTTTTCGTGAGCCTGTGCCTGCGCAGCGGCATGGACGCCGAGGAGCTCTACGCCCGCTACCTCGACAAGAACCGCGAGAATTTCGACCGGCAGTACGGCCGCTCGGCCAGGAAGGGGTACGAGGTGGAGGAGCATGGCTAAGGCGCGCGTCCGCCTGCGCGGCAGGTTTTTCCTGCTGCTGCTCGGGCTCATCGGCTTTGCCTCGCTGATCATCGTGCTGATCGTGCGCGGCGGCGGCTTTGCGGAGGCGCGCTTTGGCGACGTGACGGGCACCATCGCGACCACCGGCGCCATCGTGCGCGACGAAAACGCCGTATACACCGAGAAGTATGAAAAGATCATCTTCTCCGTCGTCGAGGGGCAGACCGTGGATACCGGCGCGCAGATCGCGCAGGTGTTCAAGCGCGGCTATCAGGATGAGAGCACCGTGACGCTGCTGCGCCTGCAGCGCGAGATCTACGAGTATCAAAAGAGCGTCATCGGCGCGGATGCGGCGGCGGGGCTTGCCGATATCGAAAACCGCATCGCGGCCGTCGAGCAGCAGATCCGCGACGCGGCGCGCGGCGCCGCGCAGGCGGACATGCTCGCGCTTGAACAGTCGCTCAAGAGCCTCCAGGCCGAGCGCACGACATACCTGAAGAGCGCCGTGCCGGCGGACGGCACGCTTTCCGCGCTCTATGCAAGCCTGGCCGAGCAGGAGCAGGCGCTGACGAGCTGGACGCGCAACATCGTCAATTCCGCCGGCCCCGGCATCGTCAGCTTCTATTTCGACGGGTATGAGCGCGTGCTCAACGCCACGCAGCTTTCCAGCGTCAACGCCGCGCTGATCCGCAGCGTCATCAGCGGCGGCAACACCGTCACCGCGCTCGGCACGACGGCGGAAACGCCGCTCTACCGACTCGTGCAGGGCTCAAAGTGGTACCTTGCCTTCATCACCGACGCCGCGGAGCCCATGCGCACCGCCGAAGGCGAGCAGTACTACGTCGTCTTTGACGATTATTCCACGCTCACCTATCAGGCGACCGCGCTCGCGCCGGTCGTGACCAGCTCGAGCGTGGTGAACATCCTCGAGTTCAACGTGGACATCGGCAACTTCCTCGATGTGCGCACCGTCAAGGCGACCATCACGCACGCGGCGCAGGGGGTCATGGCGCCGCTGGAGTTCATCGGCTTTGAGGAGGGCGCGCCCTACGTCGAGGTGCAAAGCGGCGACGCGCGCGTGCGCGTCATGGTCAACGTGCTCGCCGCCGATGAGGACAACGCCGTCGTCGCGCCGGTCAACGCGCAGGATACGCTCGTGTCCGGGCAGCGGCTGGTCAAGCCGTAAATGGGCCAAGGAGGCTGAGAAACGGTATGAACGGACGGGATCAGGCGGCGCCGGCCGCCGATGAAGCGGAAGCGATCGCCGCACGCCTTGCCGATGTGCGCGCGCGCATGGCGCGCGCCTGCGCCGCCGCAGGGCGGCGCGCGGAGGATGTGCGCCTCATCGCCGTGACCAAATTCGTCGAGCAGGCGCGCATCGCGCCGGCCCTTGCCGCGGGCGTGACGGACGTGGGGGAGAACCGCGCGCAGGAGCTTACGGAAAAGTTAACTTTTTTTGAACAGCACGGCTGCACGGTCCATTTCATTGGACAACTGCAAACGAATAAGATAAAATACGTTTGTGGCGCGGCGGCGCTCATCCATTCGGTGGACAGGCTTCCGCTTGCGCAGCAGCTGCAGCGGCGCGCGGCCGCGCTGGGCGTGGTGCAGGACGTGCTGCTGCAGGTGAACATCGGCGCGGAAGCGCAAAAAGGCGGCGTGGCGGCGGATGAGGCGCTCCGGCTGCTCGACGAGGCGGCCGTGATGGATCACCTGCGCGTGCGCGGCTTTATGTGTGTCCCGCCGGCGCTGCCGGAGGCGGACGCGGTGCGGCCGTACTTTGCGGCGCTGCGCGGCCTGCTCGAGCGGGCCGGCGCCGTGCATCCCGAACTGCCGCTTACGGAGCTGTCCATGGGCATGACGCACGATTTTGAAGCGGCCATATGCGAGGGAGCGACGATGGTGCGCGTGGGCACGGGCATCTTTGGCCCCCGCAGGATGAGTCAGGTTTGATCCCACCGCCTCGGGCGGCGGGGGATATATGGAACGATTTGGATCGGAGGGGACTGGATGGCGAGCCTGTACAACAAATTCCTCGATTTCATCGGCATCGAGGAGACGGACGACGTGGACGACGAGGACGAATACTACCGTGAGGAGCCGCCCGCGCGCCGGGGGAGCGACAACGTCGTAAACTTCAACAACCGCTCCGCGGCCGCGCCCGCGCCGCGGCGCGCGCAGCATGACCGCGCACAGCAGCACCAGGCGGGCGGCCTGCCCGTCTCCGGCGGCATGAAGATGATCGTCTACCATCCCGTCAGCTACGAGGATACGCAGAACATCATCGACAACATCAAAAACCGCAAGCCCGTCATCGTCAACATGGAGGAGCTGGAGATCGAGTGCGCGCAGCGCATCCTGGACTTCCTCTCCGGCGCCGTCTACGCGCTCAACGGCACCATGTCCAAGATCTCCCGCGGCATCTTCGTCGTCGCGCCCAACAACTACGACGTGGTGGGCAACGGCGAGGACGAGTACGACATGTAAGCGCGGAGCCGCAGCATGATCAGCATCGACGATATCGTCAAAAAGGAATTTTCCCGCTCGTTCCTGGGCTATGACATGCGCGAGGTGGACCTGTTCCTCGACGCGATCATCGAGCAGCTCGAGGCCGACGAGCGCGAGCGGCAGGAGATGCTGACCGCCATGGAGTATCTGCTGCGCGAGCTGGAGCAGTTCGACGATATCGCGGGCGATGCGGACAGGCAGCTGCGCGAATCGGTCGAGGCGGTGCGCCGCGCCGCCGCGCCGCGCACGCGCGCGGTGCACGTCAACCCGGTCGTGCCCCCGGCGGACCCGGCCGCGGAGCCCGCGCCGGAGGAGGCGGGGGAGGCGGTCGTGCTCGAGGAATACGAGGTGTACGCCGCCGCGCCGCAGGACGAAGCGCCCATGGCGCAGGCGGAATCGGCGCAGCAGCCGGACGAACCCGCACCGCAGGCTGAAGAGGACGAACCCGTGTCCGTGCCGGAGCAGGACGCGCCTGCGCCGGAGACGGAGCAGGACGCGCCCGCCGCGCAGCCGGACGAACCCGCGTCCGCGCCGGAACAGGATGCGCCTGCGCCGCAGGAGGAAGCGCCCGCGCCCGCGGAAGCGTCCGCCGCGCAGGAGCGCGAAGCGCCCGCAGACGAGCCGGTTCCCGTGGAGGAACAGCCCGCGCCCGCGGAAGCGCCCGCTGCGCAGGCGGATGAGCCCGGGGCGCGGCAGGCGCAGGACGGCTGAGACAAGGAATGCCGCTTCGGCGCCCTCTGCCCGTGCAGAGGGCGTAATTTTGTGGCGAAGGCGGCACAAATGCTGTTGACAAACGGCGGCGCAGCCGATACAATAAGTGACGGTCGTATTTTGGAGGCATGCCGATGGAATTGCAGCTCGCAGCCGCGCTCAAGCAGCCGGGCGAATCGTTTTCCTTCGTGCTGGAGGAGCCGGTCGGACCGCAGCCGTTCGGCGGCCGCACGGTGGCGTTTGCCGCGCCGCTGTCGGTCACGGGGCGGTATGTGTTCGACGGCAAGGCCGTCGCCGTGGAGGGCACGGCGCGCACCTGCCTGCGCTCGGTCTGCGCCCGCTGCGCCGAACCCTTTGAGGAACCGTTCGCGTTCCGCTTTTCGGAGCGGTTCGTCAAGGCGTCCGAGCAGGGGGCGGACGAGGAGAGCTATCCCTACGAGGGCAGCGTGCTCTCGCTCACGCAGGCGGTGATGGACAACCTGTTCCTGCAGCTGCCGCTCACGAGCGTCTGCCGGCCGGACTGCAAGGGGCTGTGCCCCGTGTGCGGCGTCAACCGCAACCATACGGCCTGCAACTGCGCGCCGGCGCGGCCCGCCGGGCCGTTCGCCGTGCTGCATGACTTTGGCAACGAACGATAAGGAGGTGGGACCATGGCCGTACCCAAGAGAAAAACTTCAAAGGCCAGGCGGGATTCCCGCAGGGCGAACAACTTCAAGCTCGCACAGCCGAACCTGACGGAGTGCCCGCAGTGCCACGCGCTCAAGCCGTCGCACACCGTCTGCAAGACCTGTGGGTACTACGATGGCAAGCTCGTCATCGATATGGACGCAAAGGAAAAGAAGAACGCGTGAGCGCGCGCCTTTTCCCTGCGCCCTGACCCCTTTTGCACAGAGACTTTCATCCCGCGGGTGAGGGTCTTTTTCCATTTGTTTGCCCACCGGCCGGCGGGGCGGCCGGCCGGGGTCCGGAGGAGGGACGGAGCATGAGGATTGCCATAGACGTCATGGGCGGCGACCACGCGCCGGACGCAACGATCGAGGGGTGCCTCGCCGCGCGCGCGCATCTGCGGCCGGATACGGAGCTGCTGCTCTTTGGCGACGAGCGGGCCATCCGCGGCGGCCTGGGCGGCGGGTTGCCGGATGCGTTCCGCGTGACGGCCACCAGCGAGGTCATCGGCTGCGACGAATCGCCCACGCGCGCCATCCGCGCCAAGGCGGATTCCTCCCTCGTGCGCGCGGTGCGCGCCGTGGCGGACGGGGAGGCGGAGTGCGTCGTGTCCGCGGGCAGCACGGGCGCGCTGCTTGCGGCGGCCACGCTCATCATCCGCCGCATCGAGGGCGTGAAGCGCCCGGCGCTTGCGCCGCTGCTGCCCACGGTGACGGGCGGGCGCGCGCTGCTGATCGACAGCGGGGCCAATACGGACTGCAAGCCGGTCTATCTGCAGCAGTTCGCGCTCATGGGCGCGGCGTACATGGCCTGCGTGCAGGGCGTGGAAAACCCGCGCGTCGGCCTGCTGAGCAACGGCGCCGAAGCGGAGAAGGGGAACGCGCTCACCCGCGCGGCCCACGCGCTGCTGCTGGAAACGCCCGTGCGCTTTACGGGCAACTGCGAGGCGCGCGAGGCGCTCATGGGCGGCGTGGACGTGCTCGTGT
>ENA-OYZG01000348-OYZG01000348.1-human-gut-metagenome-genome-assembly--contig:-NODE-348-length-13621-cov-4.550789_pt1 | contig 13621 bp, 15 predicted proteins | sample MGYA00244071_ERZ653466 | MGnify/ENA primary metagenome ERZ653466 (study PRJEB26926, sample SAMN06165150) | human gut metagenome | biome: ENVO:00009003; feature: ENVO:2100002; material: ENVO:00002003...
GTCCGCAGCTGCGGGCGGCACATCGACGGCATCCATCTGAACATCCTCGCCGCCATCGCCCTGTACCGAAGCAGGGACGAAGCATGGCGGCAGCGCCTGATTGGCGCATTGAACGCCGCGGCGGAATACCACTTCATCCGAACCGTCAGCGTCTACGGTGCGGCGGTGCTACCCCTGCTGGAACGGCTGGATTGGAGCGGAAGCGCCCGGTGGAAAAAGCAGCTGATGGACGACGTGCGCTTGCAGGCGGCGTATTACCCCCGCTTTCTGGAACCGCGCCTCGCGCCGGGGGAAGCCCTGACGCCCACGGAGCTGCAAATTCTGCACCTGATCTGCGCCGACAAGAGCAACGCGGAGATCGGGCAGATCATGGACATCAAGCTGCCAACGGTGAAAACCCACGTCAGCCACATTCTGGATAAGCTGGACGTCAAGCGCCGGACGGAAGCCAAGACAGCAGCGAAGAAGCTGCATTTAGTGCAGGACGACCTGTAAAAACAACATCCGGCAGATGTCGGATTTCCATATAAAGGCAAGATGATTTTTCAAGGAGGAAAGTTATGAAAAAACGAATTTTGAGTTTGGCCATGGCGCTGGCACTGTGCCTGACCCTGCTGCCCGCCGCCGCTTTTGCGGAGGACGCAGAGATTGCGGAGAGCGGAGCCGCGCAAGTGACGACAGCCGGGGACACAGAACAGGTTTACGGCTCCTTCAACGATGCATGGTCGGCAGCCATCAAAAGTGAAGGCTCGACCCTAAAGCTGCTGAGCGATGTTGAACTGTCAAATGAAGTGGGAGAAAACGGTCTTTCTGTCAGCGAAGGCAGTTTCACCCTGGATTTGAACAACAAAACCCTCAAGGGAGCCATTTGGAATCAACTGCTGGAAGTGAGCGGCACAGCGAATATCACCATCAAAAACGGCAGTCTGGTCAACACACAGACTGGGCCCGCAGCGACTGCATCATCGACAAATTTGGTCGCTCTGAAAATTTCCGGCGGAACCGTTGCTCTTGACAATGTGAATTTGACCAGCGGCATTAATTCGGAGGGTAAGCATTCCTCTGCACTGTATATCACTGGCGGCAGCCTTACGGTAACCGGCAGCACCTTCACCGGAGAAGTCGGGGTGTTCTGCGAAAATTCCGGCACACGTCCTGCATTAAGCATCGCAGATGCAACTCTGAACAACGGAATTTTCTATTGGGTGGCGGATGCCCAAGCGAGTGATACTGCCGGGTTGGAGGCAATCTTTGCCGCTGACAGTATGCTGTTTGACCAAAACAGTAAATATATCGACCTTGCCAGTAAGGAGTATTGGCATATTGAAAATGTTGGAGCCATTTTTCTCTACACCGAGGGATGTATCGTCAAGCCGCACACTCACAAGGTTGTGAACGGAGCGTGTAAATGTGGAGCAACCTTTGCCGCCAGCGTGACGCAAAACGGCACGGTCACCTATTATAAAGATTTTCACACCGCCCTCAATGCCGCCAAGGCAGGCGATACGCTGAAGTTGTTGAGGGATGTGCCAGGCGACGTTACGGTGACCATCGACAAGGCGATCACCTTCGATTTGAACGGGCACAGAATCTATGACCTGACCGTGAGGTGCAAAATCACCCTCAAGGATTCCGCCGGAGGAACGGGCAAAATCGCCGAATGGCTGAGAGTTGAGAATGGTCTGAACATCGGCGACCTGTTGGAGGAGGGTTATGCCCTCCGGAATGCTGGAACCGGCGCGTGGTACGGTGAGACGGAGCAGACGGTGGGCAATGTCACTGTGCAGCAGGCGCCCATTACGAGTGTCACACTGACTGCCCTGAACGCAGATGGTACAGCTGCCTCAACGTCCATACCCTATGGAACAACAGGCGGCATCAAGCTGTCCGCAAGCTGCACCAGACAGGGCGCGGGCGAGCTTTCGTGCCAATGGTATACAATCGGTGGTACACTCCAGCTGATCGATGGGGCAACGGAGCCGGTTTATCAACTGCCCGCCGATCTCTCTGTGGGAGAGTACACCTACCGCGTCACCTTCACGGCGGACGGCTATTCCAAGAGCGCCGACATCACCATCACCATCACCGCCACCAACAAGATCGTTCCCACCGGCGAGCCGACACTGAGCGCGACGACGCTGACCTACGGTCAGGCGCTCTCCGCCATCAAGCTCTCCGGCAAGCTCCACGACAATGTCAACAACAAGGATGTCGAGGGCACGTTTACGTGGGCGGACGGCACGGTCAAGCCCAGCGCGGGTTCGTATGAAGCGGCGTGGAAATTCACTCCCACCGACGGCAATACCTACGCCGAGACCACCGGCACGGTAAGCATCACCGTCAACAAGGCGAAGCCCACCGGCGATCCCATCTACACCAAGATCACCGCCGCGAATAAGACGCTGAAGGACGCCAACCTGAAGTCCAACACCAGCTGGCCCACCGGCACGATCCAGTGGGTGGACAAGGACGGCAAGGAGCTGCCCGACACCACCGAGGTCAAGGCGAACACCACCTACAAGTGGATCTTCACCCCGACCGGCGCGGACGCGGGCAATTACACCACGGCCACCGGCGAGCTTACCCTCTACTCCGTCAGCACCGGTGGCGGTGGCGGAGGCGGTTCCTCCTCCGGCAGCACCAGAAAGACCGAGACCACCACTAAGCCGGACGGCACGAAGGTGGAGACGGTCACCAAGCCGGACGGCACCACCATCAAGACCGAGACCAAAAAAGACGGCTCTGTCTCCAAGACCGAGACCAAGAAGGACGGCAGCTCCGTCACCGAGACCAAGGCCGCTGACGGCTCCACCGGCACGGTGAAGACTGACAAGCACGGTCAGACCACGGCGGAGACCACCCTCAGCAGCAAGGCCATCGAGGATGCGAAGAAGTCCGGCGAACCGGTCAAGGCTCCTGTGGAAGTCGAGGCTTCCCGTGATTCCAACACCGCCCCCACCGTCAAGGTGGAGCTGCCCAAGAATTCCGGCGACACCAAGGTCGAGATCCCCGTTTCCAACGTGAAACCCGGCACGGTGGCAGTCCTCGTCCATCCTGACGGCACCGAGGAGATCGTCAAGAACTCCCTGCCCACCGAGGACGGCATCCAGCTGACGGTCAACGGCGGCGCGACCGTGAAGATCGTTGATAATTCTAAGGATTTCGCCGACACGAGAAATCACTGGGCGAAGGACGCCATCGACTTCGTCAGCGCCCGTGGGCTGGTGAACGGCATGAACGATTCCATCTACGCCCCCAACGCCTCCACCACCCGCGCCCAGCTGTGGACAATTTTGGCACGGCAGAATGACGCAGATCTGAACGGCGGCAATACTTGGTACGAAAAGGCGCAGTTGTGGTCCAAGGACAAGGGCGTTTCCGACGGCGCGAACCCCAACGGCACCATCAACCGCGCCCAGATGGTCACCATGCTGTGGCGGGCCATGGGTCAGTCTGCGGCGGGCAGTGCGGCGAACTTTACCGACGTCCCCGCTGACAGCTACTACGCGCAGGCCGTGGCTTGGGCCGTGGAGAACGGTATTACGACCGGCACCGGAAACGGGAAGTTCAGTCCGGATAATACCTGCACAAGAGCACAGATCGCGGTATTCCTCTATCGTAATTATCAGAGCAAGTAATTTGTAATCGAATCACAAACCCCGCAATAAGAACGGCGGCAAAGGATCACCATGTCCTTTGCCGCCGCCTTTTTATCTTTTGGAGCAAAAAAGAAGCAGGGTGTAACCCCCACTTCTCCGTTACTGATCTTTCTTTTTCTTCATTTTCTCTACCTGACGACAGAGATCGATATAGTCCCTTGATTCAGTATCGTCTTTTCCAGAGAAGAACTCCAGAACATCGGCGCTGACGGAATTCGGACGAGAGGTGCCAGCGTGTGCTATGGCATCCAAGCTGATGTGCAGCTCACGGGCAATAAGGAAAATAGTTTCGCCCTTCGGATTGCTGCGACAGATCTCCAAATCCATGATCGTTCTTGTATTCATGCTTAGCTTGCGGGCTAATTCTCGCTGAGAAAGACCCCGTTCCTCTCTGGCCTCTCTCACAGCCTTTGCCAGAAGATCGAGCGCAACATACACATTCATCACCTCTACTACCATTTTAGTGTGTACTTCAGCTCACTTAAATCGGTATGTAGGGCAGTATTGTGATGTACTGTAACTCACCATTGGAAAGGAGTTGTATTTCTTGAAGCAAATCTCTAAATTAAGGAATTTCCAGTAAAAGACCGCGTTTGTTGGTGCGATGCGGATAGCGGACCTTAGTCAAATTGATAGAAGCACTGCTATTTATCATATAGCTTTTACGGTTCTAAACGGTGTATTCAACTACACCGCTTTGTATTGCTTAAATTACCATATTTTCTTTTTCCATCGGCTCATTGTGCCGTTGGAAAATTTTTTTGAAAATTTTTGCCGAAACTTTGCCAAAACCGCACCTTCCATTCGGGATAGAAGCGAAAGGGGAAGAAAGCCGACCTCTCGGTGCATGAGAGGAGGTGAACGACTCTTGGAGCTGACACCATCCCAAAAGAAAACCGTTAGACATCAGTTCGACAGCTTTTGCAGGAAGGTTCTGCGCGAAGAAGCCCGCGATTATGAGCGTCATATCGCGTGGCGTTCCAACCATGAGGTATCCCTTTCGGAGCTGTCAGAGGAGCAGGAGCGCCAAATGTATGTGCTGGACGAGTATCCGTCTGAGCAGACGCATTTTCATGTGCAGGGCTATGATGTGGCAATTGAAAACGAAAATCTCGCCAACGCCCTGACGGTGCTGCCGGATGATAAGCGTGACATTGTTCTGCTTGCGTATTTCCTTGATATGACCGATCAGGAAATTGCGGACAAGCTGGACATGGTACGCCGTACCGTGCAATACAAGCGCGCTCAGTCCCTCAAGGAATTGAAAAAAGAAATGGAGGTTACTGAAGATGGCGCGCAATCTGAGTAATGCCGCTGCATCTCTGCTGCCTTACTCGACCATCGAAGCGGCAGCGTCCGGCAATGTGGACGCGATCAATGCTGTGCTGAAGCACTATGAGCGTTATATTGCGGCTCTGGCAACCAGAACCCTGTATGACGAAAACGGTGTTCCGCACCTTTGCCTCGATGAAGAAAAGGTATGCAGGATGCGAACCAAGCTGATTACCAAGATTCTTGACTTCAAGGTAAACAAAACAGCCTAAAACCCATAGCAGCCCGTGCAGGAGCGTGTCCCCCTTTCCACGCTTCTGCAACGGGCCATTCGTGCATCCGCGAGGAAAGGTTCTTATCACCCGATAGGAGCCTTTCCCGGCTGATCCACAGCCAAATATCACACGCGCCTGAAAGCGCGGATCTGCTGTACCTTGAAAATTTCATAGGCAACCGGATAACGAACCTGAACGGAGCAAAGCCCAGCAAATGGCGCGCCATGATCCGCACGGAAAGGAGGATTTGGGCGAGCGATTCAGCCAGTTTGCATCTGTGTGTGGCATCACAGATGGCCATGACCTCCGTTCAGCTAACGATACTCCCGCGTTGAACGCCCTCAAAGCATTGCGCGGCGCACCCATCAGCATGGGCCGGGGTGAGACTCCCGTGGGCGGCTGCCAGCCACCGTCCGGTTTTGCCATCATTTATAGCGAGATAATAACAACCTATAATTTTTACTATTTTGGGAGGTATCCCCATGACAGATAAAATCGGCTTAACGATTGAAGAAGCCGCAGACTATACAGGCATTGGCAGAAACACCATGCGGAAGCTCGTGGAATGGGAGAAGATTCCCGTACTGCGGATCGGGCGCAGATACATCATCCGCATAGATGTCATTCATAAGTTCATGGAAGCCAACCAGGGTGCAGATCTTCTGGTGCGGGAACAGGTCCGTGCGGTCAGATGAAGGACAGGACAGTGCGGAGCTTTTTATTTGCCGGTTCATGTGAGGTCTGCTATAATAGCAGACAACACATCATAACAGCTCCGTTTGCCGCTATGAGAGGAGAAGCACTATGGCAAAAGGTTCTGTAAGAAAAAAGGGAAAGAAGTGGTACTATCGGTTCTATGTAGAGGATGCCAGCGGCAACAGCGTTCAGAGGGAGTTTCCCGGTTCTGAGAGCAAGAGCGAAACGGAAGCCATGCTCCGCAAGGCCATGGCGGATTATGAGGAAAAGCAATTCGTAGCAAAATCCGAAAATCTAACCCTTGCAGGGCTGCTGGACAAGTGGATTGAGGAGGAACTGAAGCCCGGTTCTCTGAGCAACGGCACGGTGGCCGCCTACATCGACACAGCCAGACGCATCAAGAAGCACCCCATCGCCGACCGCAAACTGAAGAAGATCACACCGGATCATCTGCAAAGCTATCTGGACCTGCTGAGCCTTGGCGGTGAATGGCCGGACGGCACGGTAAGGAAAGCGCTGAGCAGCGGCTCCATGCGGCAATACTCCGCTGTGCTGCAAGGTGCGTTCCGCTTCGCGGTGTTCCCGAAGCAGTACCTCTCCTTCAATCCCATGCAGTATATCGTGTACCGCAAGAGGACGGAGGATTATGACCTGTTTTCGGAGGACGGAACGGATGAGGATGTTCCAATTATCCCGACGATCTCCTACGAACAGTTTCTTGAATTGAATGAGATGCTGTTCAAAAAGAAAAACCCCGCCCTTCTGCCTATCCAGATCGCGTACTACACCGGACTTCGCATTGGCGAGGCTTGCAGCCTGACCTGGCAGGACATTGACCTGAAGGAGCAGCGGCTGACGGTGAGACGCAGCATCCGCTACAACTCGGCGCGGCACAGGACGGAGATTGGCACCACGAAGCGCAAAAAGATCCGCTCAGTGGATTTCTGCAACACACTGGCGGAGATTTTGAAAGAGGCAAAGAAAACGCAGATGCTTGACCGCCTTGCCTGCGGGCCGCTATACAGCCAGAATTACTACCTGAGCATTGAGGAAAAGAACCGCACCTACTATGAGGTCTACAGCCTGCCGGTTTCAGAGCATCCTCCAGAGGGCTATCAGGCGATCAGCCTTGTCTGTGTGCGGCAGGATGGCAGGTATGAGTCTCCGGCAACGGTTTCCAATGTGTGTCGGGCAGCAAAGAAAAGAGTGGACGGTATGGAGAGCTTTCATTTCCACCAGCTTCGCCACACCTTCACCAGCAATCTGCTGTCCTACGGCGCAGCGCCGAAGGATGTGCAGGAGCTTCTTGGTCATTCGGATGTGACGACCACAATGAATATTTACGCACACGCCAGTAAGGAAGCCAAGCGAGACGCCGCGAAACTGCTGGACAAGGTGCAATAAGACTTTCCCTTGTTCTTTCCCGGCAAGGGAAAAAACAAGGGAAATTGAGAGCAGAGAAACATCCAGATGCCTTGAAAAGCAAGCAATTTCAGGACTTCCAAGAAAAATGATTTATAAACCTTGGTTTGCTAACATTTGCTAACGAGATTTGGCCTTTTGCTAAGAAAGGCGGTAAGTCAGAGGTTCGATTTTTACCAAAGGAACTTGCAAACATTTGTTAGCAGAAATTAGAGGAAGTTGCAAACAAAATCGCGAATTTGCTAACATCGCTCAAAAATGCTTTCAGAACCTTGCTAACAAAAAAAGTGTTTGGTCACTGTGCAAAGTGGTTCAAACGAAGAAAACCTCTCACAAAGTGAGAGGCGTTCTTCTGTGGGAGGGACTTTATAAAGCTTTTGCCAGCTGCTTGAGCAGTGCGGCAGTTTCGGGATTTTTAAGCAGTTCCAGTATCTTCGCTGCATCGCTTTCATCACTTTCAGTGACGGCAGTATCCGCAGTTTCTGGCTCTGTATCTTCAACGGGATCAGGAGTCTTAGAGGAATAAAATGCTTCCTCCAATCGCTGAGCGTTTATGCAGCGATCCTCGTCGATGATGTGAGAATAGACATCTGCAACCATTTTTACCTGAGCATGACCGGAGTCGCCCTGGACGGATTTCATATCGCCGCCATTGAGTTTCAGCTTGTAGGTGATGCTGGAGTGGCGGAGAGAATGGAATACAACATGAGGCAGTCCGTTTTCTTTGATAAGTTTATTGAAAGCACGGTTAATCACCTGGCTTTCCATCGGACGGCCATTGCTGGAGCAAAAGACCAGGTTATTGTCGATGTATTCGTCTCCAAACAGATCCATCAGCTCGTCGATTTCTTTTTTTCTCTCTACCAGCATATAGGCAACTGTTTTCGGCAGGTACACACGGCGAATACTGGTTTTGGTTTTAGGCTCTTTCAGGACCAGAGCAGTATGGGTACTGGCTATGCAAGGTGGAAACTTCTTAATAACACCTTTGTCGCTCAAATCGTCTAATGCACCTCGTGTAACCCGTTGCAGCTCTTTGTTGACGAATATATAAGCTGAACCATTTTCTATGCTCTGTGGTGCAATATCAATACAGTCCCAGGTAAGGCCCAGCATTTCGCCAATGCGTAAGGAGCAGGAGAACGCCAGATTTAAGGCAAGGGAGAGGATAGGATCATCACAGACTTCCATAGCCTTGCTCAGAGTTTCGGCAGTCCATATATCCCGTTCTTTATGTTCTTCTTTGGGAAGTGTCGCATTCAGGACAGGGTTACGGCTGATTAGTTCCCAACGCACCGCCTGATTAAAGGCACTGCGAAGTAGCTTGTGAATTTCTCTTACTGTATGCGGGGTCAGATATTCGCTTGTGGGTTTGCGGTTGTTGACGCTTACCGTTTTCACAGAGAGCAGATCACGGTAATACTTATCCATCATCCTTGGAGTGATGTCGGATAGTAACATATCTCCGATAATAGGAGTTATGTAGTTTCTCGCCAGGCCACGGCGGCTTTCATATGTTGACATTGCCCAGGTATTTACACCATAGATGGACATATATTCATCGAGCAGATCGTTCAGGGTCTTTGCCGTAGGAATAAAGAAGGTTCCAGAGTCCTGCTCATACTCAATTTGCTTTTTTCGTTTTTTTGCTTCTGCATTTGTGCTGAAGGTTTCCCAACGCTGTCTGCGTTTTCCGTTTTCATCTGTGTAATCATACACCACAGAATATTTGCTTTTACGCTTCACGATAGATGCCATTTTCATTGCTCCTTTCTGAGATTTTCACATAATGAGTTTGCTTTTGATACCAGGCTTCAAAACTGCTGGTAATGATACGAATTCTTCGATCAATCAAGGTCGTCTCAAAATAGCCCCTTTTAACAAGGTCATAAGCTGTGCCAGATTTCAGCCCCAAAAGATCCGCCATTTCCGGTACTGACATCGTAGTATGCCGCCATTTCTCTCCGGGCGGTGTACCATCCACTTTTTTATAGTGGAACTGGCCGGCATACCAATCTTCAAAGCTATCCAGCATAACTCTCATTCGTCCGGCCACTTGAATTGTTTTGAAATAGTTCTTTTTAACCAACCAGTAGGATTCTACTTTACCAAGCCCAAGCATTTTGCCCATCTCTGGTACAGACATACTGGTCTTTACTCTTTGTTTCTGCATGGCTTTTGCCTCCTCTATAAAGTTTTTCTTGCTATGGCCTCATTGTAAGAGAAAGCAGAAAAAAAGTTAAGGATGTCGATTTGGAGATCGGCATCCTTGACAAATCATTCATCTGTGTGATCCAGCCAGTCATCAAAGCTCTTTTTGGAAATGCGGATATGACCGCCGACTCTGACGCTGTGGAATACACCTTGTTTTACCAGATTATATGCTGTGGGACGACTGATACCCAGAATGTCCTGAATCTCATCGACCGTATAGGTCCTTTTGTCATAGCTGACAGGATTTTGTTCATTAAAGCGGTTCAATTCCGCAATTCTTGCTTCAAACATAAAAACGCCTCCTTTATCCGGTAAGTGGCCTTACGGAGCCTCCATTTCCTCCGGAATATGAATATCTAAACTAACTTGCAGGGCATCATCAATCGCTCTCATTTCTTCGCGAGATACGCGCCCAATGTACGATAAAACACGCCTTTTATCAATCGTTTTAATTTGCTCCAGCAGAACAACAGATTTCAGTCCAAGCTCTGGAACGCTCTCCAGTGCATAGTGTGTGGGCAGCTCCTTTTTCTTGATCCATTTACTGGTGAGCGGAGCTACGATCAAAGTGGGGCAGAAAAAATTCCCCACATTGTTTTGAAGAACCAGGACAGGACGGGTGCCGCCTTGCTCTGATCCAAAATAAGGGTTCAAATTGGCATAATATAAATCCCCACGCTTATAAATCCAATCTTCTTTCATGTTCATCCTCCTATGTTTTGAGATTTGATTATGTAAGAAGGAGGCTCTGCAAATTACAGAGTCTCCTTCAATTTAGCGCCTGTTTTATCCCTTACTTGTCCACGACACCCCAGGGATTTGGGTAATCATTAAGCCGCAGGTGGCTGGCCTGCTTCTCAGGAATTTCACCTCCACTTCGTTTGGTCTTACCCATGGCCTGCGACGGTTGTTATCACGCTCGGACTAGGACAATATAAAATCTCGTTCTGCTGGACTCAGTTTCAATAGAGCTTGGTGTAAATCCTCAAGAAGTAAATTCTGAATAGCTTGTTCCGCAGTATCAACAGATTCATCCACAAACAAATCTGTATCCTGATAACCTTCCTCTGTGCCGTCACGATCTCCCACATGGGAAACTGGGAATATAGAGCGACTTTTCTCATGTTCCTGGAGATAGCGGCTGTGGCGGTCCTCCTGTTGGTATTTTTCAAAATCTTTGCGAGAACATTCCATGATAATGCGGTCATCTTCATCACGGAACATTTTGACTGTTTCAACAAAAAAGCGCCCAGTAAAGCAACCATTGCGGCGTGCCTTACTGAACGCTGAAAAACTGATTTCCTCCCATTCCTGTGGGCTGTTATTTTTCCAAATGAATACTCTCGTCATATCCTTTCCTCCGTTCAAATTCTTGGTAGTCAGCGAATTTGAACGGTGTCATGGATATTTTGCTATGTACGCCTCCCAGCGCATACCGGCCTCCTAATACCGGGCAAAGAAAAAGGCCGGAAGTGTTTTCACCTCCAGCCATGTTCCTGCCGCCATATTGCAGCAGGAATGAAAAAAGCCCGGTTAATGCCGGGCCTTATGTAGAAAAGTATTCAATTTAGCGCATTCCTGCCACTATACCAAGTATAGCAGGTCGGAAGTCGGAAGGGAGTAGGGATTAGGTCGGGGATTTGTCGGGATTTAGTCGGGATTTAGTCGGGATTTAGTCGGGGCAGCTCCTCCAGGACTTCTGGAATAGAATATCCAAACAAGCAAACAGAAAATAAATAGATGGCTTCTCGTTTTCGGTCATAAAAGACACTGCGCTCTATATTTAGTTCTTCCAGCAATTCTTTCTCTGTACTGTTGAACCGATAGATGAATTGCTTAGTCAAAATTTCATAGTAAAGTTCTCCTCGATCTGGATACCGTTTCAGACGAAGGAGTGCACGGTCAATAATATTGACCAGCATTTGATTTTGAACAAGGCAGCAAACTTTTTCTTCAAAGGATTGCAGTTCAATATCTGGTGCAAAATTTTCAAGATAGCAGAGGCCAGACTCTATATCTTGTTCTCCCATAATCCAAGCAGTTTCTTGTAATTCTTCTGCCCGTTCACTCAGAACCCAGACTACATCACGGTAAATCTTTAGAATCAGCTTACTTCTATGAAACGCAGCGTCGCTGTTAAGCCCCAAAGCTGTTAGCCTGCTGTTACATTTTTGGATTGTTGTACTTTCTTTTCTCATAGAACATCCCTCCTTGTTCGCAATATTGCGAACATATTAGGTACAAAATAGCATAGCAGAGGAGAGTGAGAGAGGGCAGTGCCTCCCTCTATTCCCCCCTTTGGTTATATCAGGTTCCTGGATTTTAGACGAATCTGCATTGCTTGCTTGGAAACCTCAAAAATATTTGCCATTTCTGCAATGAGCTGTTCATCTGTCCGGCCTATTCTAATCCGGTAAAAACATTTTTTGATCTGCGGTAAAGGCATCAGCAGAGCAGAGGCCAGAGTATCCGCCTGACGCTCAATTATGCCATGACTTTCGTCGGAAGAAACATTTCCGTTATACGCAGCAACATCTCCTGTACCGGAGTATAACTTCTTATGCAGTACCCAATGAGCCAACTCATGGGCACAGGTAAAACGGAGCCGTCCCAATTTTGACGGATCACAAAGCCGTTCATCAATTAAGATTGTACCGGCTCTTACTGCAATCATTCGATACTGTCTCTGTATCTGGTCATATAAGACAACAGCACCGTCATCGAAAATGGTTTCCCCTAATATATTTGGTTTTTTTCTTAGTGTATGAAACTCCAGGATTAGGTCAAACTTTGTCTCGATGATGGTTTCGATTGGCACAGGACATGGTTGCCCGGATAGCAGAGAGGGATCATATTCCATCAAGATTTTTCGCCCTACCGCTTCGATTGCTTCTGTACGGATTTGTGGAATTGACAAAGCTCTCCCCCCCTATCGTTTACGCTCCTTTAGCATTTTCATAAATGTCTGCCATTCTTCATCGGTAGCGTCTACTTCTTTTGCCACACGCAAGGCTGCCCGAACAATATCTTTTTCCATGATATAGTCTGGCAAATCAGCAGATACTGTATTGCGTGATTTTGCGGCCAGATCCAAAAGCAACTCATGTTCTGATTTATCCAAATTCAGAAAGGCGGAGATGCGTTCCACAAAATCTCCATTGGGTGCAGGACGGCGGCTTTGTTCAATATCACACAGATAACCGTAAGCAATATTCAAATGCTTGGCTGTATCGCGTAAATTGAATTTGTGCGCCTTGCGTTTCTCGGCTATAAATGATCCAAAAGTTATATTGCCCACAGCATTCACCTCTCATTTGTTCGACGAACTGCGAACATCTTGCTTATATTGTATATCGAACAACTGTTCAGTTCAAGGGTAAAAATTGAATTTGAAAAGAGGTGTTAAAAATCAATAACACCTCTTTTGCGCTATATAAATTCCTGAGCGATTTGCTGCATTTCTGTAATGCACTCTTTGGGGGATAGAATCTTTATTTTCCCCTTGAATTTGAATATCCAGCCATAAAAGGTTCCACTGGGGTTTACTTCAATTCTTGCTGTGAAGTGTGCGTCATCATATTTCTCAACAGGTACATCTTCTCCATAATGATCTATGATTACACGCATCAGTTCGTTTTCACATACCAGGGTTACTTCTTTCGATGACTCTGAGGTAAACATATCCACCATTGTGTTTGTATAAGGCCGTTGCGATAATCAGAGCCGTAGTCATCGAATCGACCAGTAATGATATACACTTCATCGTCAGCCCCACCAATACCATCTATGTCAACTTTCTCAAAGAGCGTTCCCTCACCTAAACTACCCTTTACCCACTCTGGTATATCTTTTCCCGTTGCATCTTTAGTGGAAAGTTCCTTACTTACAACTTGCTCGTCATTATTTACATTTCGCGTGGTCTTTGCACAAGATGTAAATATCATCAGGCAACACAAAGTTGCCATCGCAACCGACTTTATCTCCCGCTTCATGATTCCTCTACTTTCTTTTGTTCTAAATTTTTCGATAAGGGATATCCCTTATCGCTGTCTCTTATACACATCTGACGCTGCCGACGACTAG
>ENA-OYZG01000364-OYZG01000364.1-human-gut-metagenome-genome-assembly--contig:-NODE-364-length-13230-cov-5.050930_pt1 | contig 13230 bp, 10 predicted proteins | sample MGYA00244071_ERZ653466 | MGnify/ENA primary metagenome ERZ653466 (study PRJEB26926, sample SAMN06165150) | human gut metagenome | biome: ENVO:00009003; feature: ENVO:2100002; material: ENVO:00002003...
TGGGCTCGGAGATGTGTATAAGAGACAGGCCATAGATGGCGCCGATGTACGAGACGAAGCAGCCCATCAGGATCATGCCCTCCATGCCCATGTTCAGCAGGCCGGAGCGCTCCACAAAGATCTCGCCGAGCGTGGCGATGAGCAGGGGCACCGCCAGCGAAAAGCTGCTGGCCAGGAGCCCGGTCACAAAATCTACGGTCAGAATAGAACCCATTGTACGGCCCCCTTCCCTACGCCTGCGCGGCCGCCGCAAGCCTCTTTGCCGCAGCCTTGTTGTTGATCGCCTTGCGCGTGCGCTTGACGATGTACTCGCTCATGATGAAGAACAGCACCGCAAGCCCCTCGATCATGTCCGAGAGCATGGCCGGCGTGCCCACGGCGCGCTGCATCGCGGCGCAGCCGACGGTGAGGCTTGCAAATACCAGCGCCGACACGGCGATGCCGATGGGCCGGTTCTTGCCCAGCTGCGCGACGATGATGGCCGTAAAGCCGCAGCCGCCCGTCACGCCCTCGATCAGGCGCAGGTGCACGCCCGTGGCCTCAAACGCGCCGGCGATGCCGGCAAAGCCGCCCGAGACCATCATGGACAGCACCATGACCGACGTGACCGGAATGCCGGCGTAGAGCGCCGCACGGCTGGAAAGGCCCGTCGCCTTGAGCTGATAGCCCACGGTGGTGCGGTCGAGGAAGAACCAGACCACGAACACCAGCGCCAGCGCAATGACCACGCCCAGATGGATCTTCGTGCCGGCCATCAGCTCCGGCAGCTGGAAGTTTTCCTGCATGATGGGCGACTGGTGGATGGGCGTCATGGGGTCCTTCATCGGAACGCTGACCAGATAGGAGACGATGCCGGAGGCCACCTCGTTGAGCATGACCGTCATGACGATCTCGCTTACGCCAAAGCGCGTCTTGAGAAACGCCACCGGCATGGCCCACAGCATGCCGAACACCGCGCCCGCAAGCACGATGAGCACCACCGCCAGCGCCACCGGCGTGCCCTCCGGCAGGTACAGGCCCACCAGCGCCGCGCCAAGCGCGCCGGCAAACATCTGCCCCTCGCCGCCGATGTTGAACATGCCGCTGCGCGCGCCCACTGCAAAGCCGAGCGCGACGAGCATGAGCGGCGCCGCCTTGGAGAGCGTCTCGCCGATGGTATATTTGGTGCCCCAGGAGCCGCGGATGAGCGCCGCATAGGCCGTCCCGAGGTCGGCGTCGTACAGCCTGAGCAGCAGGCTGCACGCGATAAACGACAGCAGCGCCGTGAGCAGCACGACGAGCAGGCCGTCCGCCGATTTGCGGTATTTTTCCTTTTCCTTGCGCATGGCCGTCACCTCAGTTCGCCTCAGCGCCGGCCATCATCAGGCCGAGCTTGTCCATGTCCAGATCCTCCCGGTTCTCCAGCACGCCCATGATGCGGCCCTCGAACATGACGGCGATGCGGTCGCTGAGCGAGAGGATCTCCTCCATCTCCGTGGAGATGAGCAGCACGCCCGTGCCGTACTTGCGCGTTTCCAGGATGCTGCTGTGGACGTTTTCGATCGCGCCCACGTCCAGGCCGCGCGTCGGGTTCACGCACACGAGCGCCCGCGGGTCGCGGGCCAGCTCGCGCGCGAGGATGACCTTTTGCAGGTTGCCGCCGGAGAGCTGCTCGGCCGGCATATCGGGGCTGGCGAGCTTGATCTCATACCACTTGCGGAAGCGCTCGGTCGCCTTGAGCGCCTCCTCGCGGTTGAGCACGATGCCCTTTGCGTACGGGCTCTTGCCAAAGTCGCGCAGGATGACGTTGTCCGCAATCGACATCTGCCCGATGGCGCCGATGCCGTTTCGTTCCGCGGGAACGGCGCTCAGGTGCTGCCCGATGCGCTGCGCCACGCTGAGCTTTGTCACGTCCTGCCCCGCCAGCTCGATCGTCCCGGCGGAAGGCTTTTCCGTGCCCATGATCAGCTCGGACAGCTCCGTCTGGCCGTTGCCGTCCACGCCCGCGATGCCGAGCACCTCGCCCGCGCGCACCTCCAGGTTGACCCCGTCCACCACGACGCGGCCGTATTTGTTGCGGAAGGACAGGTCGCGCACGCGCAGCACCGTCTCGCCGGGCGCCAGCTCGTCGCGCGCGACGCGGAACACCACGTCCCGCCCGACCATCATGCGCGAGAGCGAGACCTTGTCGGTATCGCGCGTGAGCACGGTACCGATCTTTTTGCCGGCGCGGAACACCGTGCACACATCGGCAAACTCCAGCACCTCCTCGAGCTTGTGGGTGATGAAGATGACCGTCATCCCCTCGTCCACCAGCACGCGGAGCACGCGCAGCAGCTCAAACGTCTCCTGCTTGGTGAGCACAGAGGTCGGCTCGTCCAGGATCAGGATCTCGGCGTTGCGGTAGAGCGCCTTGATGATCTCCACGCGCTGCTGCTCGCCGACGGAAAGCTGATAGATATATTTGTCCGGATCGATCTGCAGGCCGAACTTGTCGGAGATCTGCCTGATCCGGGCGATGAGTTCCTTTTTGTTGATGACGCGGCGGTTGCGCGCGTCGCCGCTGATGATGTTTTCAAAAACCGTCATCTGCTTGACCAGCATGAAGTGCTGGTGGATCATGCAGATGCCCTTTTCGATCGCCTGTTTGGAGGAGGAGAAGCGCACCCGCTCGCCGCGCACGTAGATGCTGCCCTCGGTGGGCTGGTACAGCCCGTAAAGGATCTTCATGATCGTGCTCTTGCCGGAGCCGTTCTCTCCCAGGATGGCGTGGATCTGGCCCTTGTGTATCTCCAGATCGATGTGATCGTTTGCGACGTTGTCGCCAAAGCGCTTGGTCAGGTTTTCAAACCGGACGATACATTCGTTGTTCATACTCATTCCCCGTCTGCGTCCGTTTCCCGCCCGGAGCGGGGGGTTCCCGCTGCGGCCGGAGCCGCAGCGGAAACAAGGGTCGCCGGCCGATTGCCGGTCACTCGCTGATCTCGGTCTTGGCTTCGATCACCAGCTCGCCGCTGACGATCTTCTCCTGCGTTTCATACACAAGCTGCGCCAGATCGTCCGGCACCAGGCCGTGGAAATCGGACAGATAGGCGACGCCGTCCGGCATGCCGTAATTGTAATTCTTCCCGACGACGGTGCTGCCGCTGGCGCGGATGTCCTCAATGATCAGCTCCAGCGTGCGGCCAATGTTGTTGCAGGTGCTCGTGAGCAGCAGCTCGGGCGCGAGCTCGTTCTGGTCGGACACGTCGCCAAAGCAGTACACGCCATTCTCGATGCAGGCCTGGAAGCAGCCCAGCGCGATGCCGTCGCCGCGGCCCATGAGCACGTCCACGCCCTGTTCGAACATGGCGACGGCCGTCTGCTTGCCCAGCTCCGTATCGGACCAGGTGCCCGCGAACGCGTGCTTGATCTCGATATCCGGATCATAGGCGCGCGCGCCCTCCTTGAAGCCCTCCAGCGCCGCGATCATGGGCATGGTGTCCATGCCGCCGATGTAGCCGATGACGCCCGTCTCGCTCATGCCGGCGGCGATCATGCCGCACAGGTAGGCCGTCTCCTGCAGCGGAGCGGACACGGTGGCCATGTTGTCCAGCGTCATGTAGCCCTGCGACCAGACGAACTTCGTATCCGGATAATCCGGCGCGACCTTCATGATGTAGTCGCCCATGTCGAACGACCAGCCGCAGATGAGGTCGTACCCCTGGTCGGCATAGTCGCGCAGCGTGGCTTCGGCAACGGTGGTGGTGATGTTCTCGATGTAGGTGGCTTCGACGTTTTCGACGTTCTCGTTGAGGTACTCGGCGCCATAGTAGCCGCCCGCGTTCCAGCCGGCGTCGCTGATGAGGCCCGGCAGCAGGATCGCCACGCGGAAGGGCTCTTGTGCGGAATCGTCCGGTGCGGCCGTCGCGTCGCCTTCTTCAGGTTGTTCGGTTCCAGTCGAGGGGGCGTCCGTCGGGTCGGACGCGGGGGGCGTCGTGTCCGACGCGCAGGCCACGGATACAACCATGACCAGCGCGAGGGCAATGAGGAACAGCCGTTTTTTCATGGGTTTCCTTTCCTTTCGCATGATCTGTTTTTGTGCGGTCCGCCGCACAACCTTGTGGATGCTACCTGGGAATCCGTCCCATTTCCTATGGATTTGTAAACAGCGCCCTGCCGGGACAGGACCGGGGGCGCGCCGCCGTGGGAGGTTGACGCGGCGGCGCAGGGATCCCTCCGGGATCAGATCTCCCACTCGGGACGGGCGTCGCCGACGATCTCGCGGCCCGCCTTCATGATCTTGGCGACCTCCGCCACGCGGCGGCCGACGCCCAGGACCTTCTCCACGCCGATCGGGTCGTCAAAGTCCTTGGGCAGCTTGTCCTTGGACCAGACGCACGCGCCGCAGTAGTTGCCCGCCGGGCCGCCGGTGACGACGATCTCGTTGGCGAGGAAGAAGTTGTTGATCATGGCGACGGTCGTCTCCTGGCCGCCATGGCGCGTGCCGCCGATGGAGATGGAGCCGCCGACCTTGTTCTGATGGATGCCGCGGTAGCAGCGCCACAGCGGGCGGAAGCGGTTGAAGAAGATGTTCAGCATCGGCGTAACGTTCATGTCGTAGACCGGGGAGGCCACGATGTACCCGTCGAATTGCAGCCAGTATTTCATCAGCTCGTCCATATCGTCATGGAACGGGCGGCAGTAATGCTCATACTTCTCGCCCGGGGTGAGCTTGAGGCAGGCTTCGCACTGGATGCAGTGCTCGATGTGCTTCGTGCGCAGGGGCAGGAACTCCGTGGTCACGCCGGGCACCTTGGCCGCTTCCTCAAGCGCCAGCTGCGTCAGGTGATCCGTCAGGCCCTTGCGCGGGCTGCCGGACACGCCGAGGATCTTCACGGTGACATCGTTCGGTTTGTAAGGCATCGTCGTTTCTCCTTTTCTGTTTGTCCGCTGTTCTGTTTATTCGTTGTCAAGCCGGGCGATGAAGCCCTCCTTGTCAAAGCCGCCCATCACCTGCTGCGACGGGAACCACTGCTCGTCCAGATCGCCGCACAGCAGCATGCGCGCCGCCTTCATGATCTTGGCCGCCTCCGTCACGCGCTTGCCGACGGACTGCGCCGACTCGAGGAACTGCTTGTCGGCCGCGAGCGCCTCCGGGTTTGGGGAATGGCCCAGCGCGCCGATGTAGCACTCCGGCATGTTGCCGGAGATGGGCATGCAGTCCAGCAGCACGGTGTGGTTGAGGAAGAACTGGCACGTGAGCTCCTGCCCGCCAAAGCGCGTCGCGCCATGCACGACGGCGCCCACGGCCTTGTAGAACTTCGGATAGATCAGGCCGCAGCCCTTCTTGTTCATGCGGTCGTGCACGGCGCCAAACTCAACCTCGCTGAGCCGGTCGAGCACCGCGCGCACCTTCGACGGCGGGCCCATGTGGTACACCGGGCTGACCCATACGATGCCGTCGGCCCACAGCCACTTGGCCTTGAACTCCTGGAAATCGTCCTGGAAGATACATTCCTGGTGCTCCACGCAGTAATGCGCGCGGCAATGGCGGCAATACTCGATCTTCTTGTTGGCAAAGCTGAAGGTATCGATGTTCGCGCCGGGGATGCGCTCCACCGCCTCGATCACCGCGGCCACGGGCACACGGGAATTGCTCTTGACCTTCGGGCTGCAATTGATCACGAGGATGTTGACCTTGACGTCCTCGCCCTTGAGGACGTTGACCATCTCTTTGTTCGTCAGAGCCGCCATGTTGTTACACCTCCGGTCTCAGGTTTTCTGCAAAGCTGTCCGGCGAGCAGAAATAGTCGTCGCTGAGCGAGTCGGCAATGGCGTATTTGCCGAGCTTGAGCATCTTGCCCACCTGCGCCACGCGCAGGCCGATCTCCCGGCTCTGCGTCATCAGGCCCTCATGGTCGTCCGGCCGCTGGCCGTCCACAACGTGGCCCGCCACGCCGATGTGCGAATGGGGCATGTCCGCGCACACCGGGATGCAGTCCATCGTGATGAGATGGTCGATCATGCCCTCGATGACGATCTCCTGGTTGCCAAAGCGCGAGCTGCCCTGCACGATGATGCCGCATGCCTTCATAAAGTGCGGCAGCGTGCCGCCGGCCTTGACCTGCTCGATGCGGTTGCCGAGGAACACCTCCCCCAGGCGGTCGAGCACGCCGCGCACGATGGCCGGGCCGGACATCGTGTACACCGGCAGCGCCCAGACGATCGCGTCCGCGCGCAGCCACTTCTGCGCAAACTCCTGGAAGCCGTCCTTGTGGACGCAGTCGTGGTTCTTGATGCAGAAGGCGTTGCACGCCGTGCAGCCGCTGATCTTCTTGCCGTCGAACGTATAGTGCTCGACCTCGACGTTTCCGGCGCTCTTTGCGCCCTCCACCGCCAGATCCAGCAGGATCTGCGAGTTGCTGTCGCGGCGGGGGCTGCCGCAGATGGCAAGGAGCTTCAGCGGTACGCTCTCAAGCGTGAGCTTTGGGATCTGGTTGCTCAAATCATTCTCCTCCATTCGTCATGCTGGTTGCTTGTCCGATCCGTCCGTTGTGCAACGGGGCGGGATGCGCATATCATACGGGCCGTCCGTCCGCCGGGGGTCCCTTCCAGGGGTTCGTCTCGGCCGCGAGCAGCTCCGGCGAGAGCGGCAGCTCCGTAAAGTGCGTGCCGAGCGCGTCGTTGACCGCGTCCACGATGGCGGGCGCTGTGGGCGTGGTCGCGTTCTCGCCCATGCCCTTGACGCCGAACGGATGCGCCGGCTCCGGATATTCGAGGATGTGGTTCTCGATCACGGGCGGCGCATCCAGCGCCGTGGGCAGCACATAGCTGGAAAACGACGGGTTCAGCGGCCGGCCGGCCCGGCGCTCCACCTTCTCCAGCAGCGCGTAGGAAGCGCCCATCACGACGCCGCCCTCGCTCTGCCCCTCCACCTGCTGCCGGTTCATGCAGCGGCCCACGTCCACATAGACATGCATCCGGTCCACATGCGCCATGCCGGTGGCCGTATCCACCTCGACGAGCGCAAGCTGCACGTTGGAGCTGTAGAGCACGTGCGGATGGCCCAGCGCGCCCTCGCTCGGCTGGTCGGAATACTTCGTGCGCACGCGCGTGCGGCGCACGATATCCGCGGGGCAGCCCGCCGCGACGGACGCAAACGGGATCAGCCGTCCCTTGAGCAGGAAGCCGCCCTGCACATGCTGCAGCGCGTCCTCCGGCACGCCGTGCGCCCGCGCCGCCGCCTCGCGCAGCGCGGCGACGAGTTCGTTTCCTGCGGCGGCCACGGCGAGCCCCACCGCGTGCGTCACGCGGGAGGATGCGGTCGCGCCGGTCTCCTCGTTCAGCTCGGAATTGCACAGGTCCATCAATTCGACCCGTTCGGGCGGGATCTTCAGCGTCTCGGCAAACATCTCCGCCATGGCCGTGAAGCAGCCCTGCCCCATCTCGATACAGGCGACGGACAGGCAGAAGCGCCCGTCGCGCGTGGCAACGCCCTGCGCAAAGCTGAAATCCGGCGCGCCGTTGATGCCGACGCTGTAGCCCTTCATGCCCGCGGCGACGCCCACGCCGGTGCGGACGCCGCCCCGGCTGCTCCGGTAAGCCGCGCGCCCTGTCCAGAGCGGGTCCCTGCTGGCCTCGCACAGCGTTTCATACATGCGCGTGTCGGACAGCAGGATGTGCCCAAGGCCCTGCCGCTCGCCCTGGCGCAGGCAGTTCCTGATGCGCAGCTCGATCGCGTCCATGCCCATCCTGCGGGCCAGCGCGTTCATCTGCCCCTCGAGCGGGAAGCAGCCCTGCGCCGCGCCAAAGCCGCGGAACGCGCCGTTGACGCCGTTGTTGGTGTATACGTTATAGGTATCGACCCGGATGTTGGGGAAGCGGTACGGCCCGGCACAGCACTCCGTGGCGATCTCCAGCACCACGTTGCCAAACACCGTATAGGCGCCGCCGTCGAGCACGGCGTAGACCTCGTGCGCCTGGATGACGCCGTTCTCGTCCGCGCCGGTCTTCATGCGTACCTTGCCGGGATGGCGCTTGACGCCGTTGATGAAGCGCTCCTCCCGGGAAAAATGCATCTTGCAGGGGCGGCCCGTATCGAGCGTGACAAGGCCGATGAGGCACTGCACGCTGATGTCGCCCTTGCCGCCGAAGCCGCCGCCGGTATACGGCGCGATGACCACGACCTGCTCCTCCGGCAGGCCCAGGCCCTCGGCGATCTGTCCGCGGTCGTAATACACGTTCTGGCTGCCGGAGCGGATGACGAGCTTGCCGTCCTCCAGCGATGAGACGCCGCACTCCGTCTCCAGAAAACAGTGATCGACCTGCTGGAAGGTATATTCGTTTTCAACGATGTATTTGCACTTTGAGAATGCCGCGTCCACGTCGCCGCGCGCATAATGGATCTGATGGCAGATGTTGTTCTCCATCTGGTCGTGCACCTTGCCGCGCTCGAGCGAGAGCGCCTGCTCGACCGTCTCGATGAGGGGCAGCGGCTCGTAGGCGACGCGCACCAGCCGGGCCGCGCGGCGGGCGATCTCCTCCGTCTCGGCGGCCACGACCGCGACGATGTCGCCATAGAAGCGGACCTTGTCGTCGCAGATGACGGGATGGTCGTGCAGGTAGCCCACGCGGTTGCAGGGCACGTCGCGCCCGGTGTAGACCTTCACGCAGCCGGGCAGCTTCAGCGCCTCGGACGCATCGACCGACAGGATGCGCGCGTGCGCCTCCGTGGAGAGCACCGGCACGGCATACAGCATGGACGGCAGGACCATGTCCGACGAAAACTTCAACCTTCCGGTGACCTTTGCAACGCCGTCGAGGCGCCTGAGAGAACTCTGCATCATGACTCCGTACCCTTGAGGTTTTGGGAAAGGCCCGCCGCGCCGCGCGGCGCGGCGGACCCGTTCGGACGGGAAGGACCAGTCCTTACTTGCTGCCCTGGACGAACAGCTTGTAGGCGACCTTTGCCACGACCTCCGCCATGGCGGTGTACGCCTTGACGCCCGCGTCCGCGCTGGCGCCGCTTGGATCGCCGGTCTGGCCGGGGTCCCCGGCCTCGTAGCTGTAGCTGCGGCCCTCGTTGGCGGGATTGTAGACGCCGCCGCCCAGCAACGGCGGTTCGCCGCCGAGGATCGGCTCGTCGTCCACCACCGCCTTGGCGGGGTCCCAATGGTCGTCCTGCGCCCGGTCGATATAGACCAGGTTCGGATGCAGGCACAGCCCGCGCGAGGTCTCGCCGGCGCCGCCGTGCCCGTCCGGGCGCGGGTTCTTGTCCAGCTTGAGGTTCTGCCGCTCGCTGGCCTTGAGCGCCGGCATCGGGTTGAGCACGACGACCTTAGCGTCGCTGTGGCGGTCCACCACGTTCTGCGCCGCGACCATGGAGGAGGCATAGTTCTCGTCATGGCCGAGGAACAGGATGATGTTCTTGAAGCCGTGGTGGTACAGGCCCTCGCATACATCCTCGAGCACCGCGATGAGCGTCGAGGTCCGCAGCGTGATCGAGCCGGGGTAGCACATGGCGCCGGGGCAGATGCCGAACTGGATGGTGGGGGCGATGAGGCTCTCCACGCCGTACTTCTCGAGCAGGATGTCGTGCGCATAGCGCAGCGATTCGGTGCTCTGGATCGTGTCGCAGCCCAGCGGCAGGTGATGCCCGTGCTGCTCGACCGCGCCGGTGGACAGCATCGCGATGTCCGTCTTTTTGCGCAGCGCGTCGACCTCCGGCCAGGTCATCTCCAGCAGGGTCTTTGGCGCGCGCACCTCATAGAGCAGTTCCCGATTTTCCCGCATGTTGGTCATCTCCTTGCCCGTTTTTTGCGCCTTACGCCCACTTGGGCGCGTTCCAGAGCGTCAGCTCGGTGCCGATGCCCTTCTCGACGGCCACGTCGTAGATGCGCTTCATGACGATCAGGTCCGTGATGCCCATGCCGATGGAGGTGAACAGGCAGATCTCCTTGTCGCTCTGGCGGCCGGGCGCCTTGCCGTTGATCACGTCGCCGATCTGGACGCAGTCGTCCGGGTTGAGCAGGCCCGCTTCCTTCATCAGGCCCATCGTCACCGGGATGCCGAACTGCTTCTTGCTGTCGTAGCAGATGCGGTCCATCTTCTTGACGGCGTCGAAGGTATAGTCGTTGTCGGAGATGTTCGCGCAGAACGCGCCGGGCTTGAGCCACTCGGCCTTGATGTAGGAATTCTTTGCGGAGACGAGCGTCGTCGGCGCGATGACGTCCGCATCCTTGAGTGCCTTCTCGGCGCTGTCCACGACGGTGATGGTCTTGCCGATGATCGGCTCCATCTCGGCCTTGAACGCCTCCGCCTTCTCCTGATAGATATCGTAGAGGCGGATCTCCTTGATGTTCTTGAGCTCGTGGCAGATGGCCATGATCTGCGGACGGCCCATGACGCTCGCGCCGCACAGGCCGACGACCTCGGAATCCTTGCGGGCGAAGTAGCGCGCGCCGACGCCGGTGGTCGCGCCGGTGCGGTAGGCGGTCATCAGCGTGGAATCGCCGATGCAGAACGGGCGGCCGTTCTCCGGGCTGATCATTTCCACGATGGAGGTGATCGACGGCATGCCGACCTTGCGGTTCTCGGGCGCGCGCGCGCCAAGCTTCATGCCGGCGACGTTCACATCGCCCGCGACCCATGCCGGATGGATGGCAAAGATATTGCCCGCCTGGTCGCCCTGGAAGTGCACCTGCGGCGCGACCGGGTCCGCGCCCTCGCCGTTGGCGATCAGGGAATAGGCTTTGATCTCCGCGTCGATGATCTTGCCGATGTCATCATCGAGCACGCCGGTCGCAATGACGTCTTCCTGGGAGAGCCAAAGGAGCTTTGCGGATTTGTCCATAACAGTCTGATCCTTCCTTTTCTGTGTTTTTATCTGCGGCAGACGGTCCGTCTGTCACACCCTTGAAAAAACAAAAAGATCGTTCCTTTTGGTGCCCGCCGCGCGCCGCATGGGCGCGCCCGACAGCGGACGCCAGTCAGAATGATCTTCTTTCCAGGAACGGGCGGGGCGGACCGCTCCCGCTCTCCCGAGTTCAGTTGAAACGCAATACAAAAATAATGCCGTCCAACCCAGCGGCGGCCCGTGTCACGCGCAGTAAACGCCGCGCGATGGCCGTCGGTCGGAATGGTCTCTTTCCAGGATCGAGCAGAAGCGAAACGGCTCTCGATGCTCTCCCGAGTGATTGGTCGTTATGGGGTTCTTTCCAAGAACATGCGGCGGTCGCGCACTCTCGAGCTACAGGAATTCCAAGGGTAGAAAGATAGCGGTCTTTCGGACATCCGCGTTATGTGGATTTCTTCTAAAATAGATTTGCATGAATCGAGGCATGCATTTCATGGTTGAGCCAATGCTCATAAAAGATAAGGGATGCCCTTCTGGGAACATTTTACACAATCCGCGCGCTCCTGTCAACAGCCTTTTTCCTCCGCCGCGGGGCGGACGGGGCGCAGCCCTCCCGCGACCGGGCGGCCGGCCTTGAGCACGATTAGGCGCGGCGCGTTCTCGATCAGGGCGGTCTTTTCATCCGGCGCGTCCAGCAGCACGAGATCCGCCGCCGCGCCCTCGCGCAGGCCATAGTCCGTCAGGCCGCTCGCGCGCGCCGCGTTTTCGGTGATCATGGCCAGCACGTCCGTCATGCCCCGCGCCGTCCCGCGCGAGAGCAGCTGGCACGTCAAAAGCGCCTCCTCCAGCGGGTCGCCGTTGCCGAAGGGGCGGAACGGGTCGCGGATGTTGTCGGACGCGACGGCGACGTTCACGCCCGCGCGCTCGAGCTCCGCGATGCGCGTGATCCCGCGGCGGACGAGGCCCCGGTCGCCGCGGCCCATGAGGAACATGTTGCACGAGGGCAGCGCGATGACGCTGGCCCCGGCGCGGGCGCACAGCGCCTCCGCCGCCTCCGCCTGATCGTCTGGCACGGCGGCCAGCGCCGTCACATGCGAGCAGTTCACCCGGCCCTGCAGCCCGTGCTCGATCGTCTGCTCGAGCAGATAGCAAAAGCACGCCACGTTCGCCTCGTCGGATTCGTCCACATGCAGGTCGAGCGGGAGCGCAAACCGCTCCGCCAGCGCGATGAGTTCATCCACCGCAGCGCGATAGTCGGGCGAGATGGTGGGATACCCGGCGATATAGTCGATCTGTCCGCTGCGCGCCGCCTCCTCCCACGGGCCGGCATACCGCGCGTCGTACGGTACGGACAGCTGCACATCGAGCCGCCCCGCATAGCGTGCGCGCAGCTGGCAGCTGCCATAGAACGCCTCCATGCCCCAGATCCCGTCCACGCTGACGTGGCTGCGCACAAGCCCCGTCCCGTTTGCAAGCTCGCGCGCGAGCACCTGCTCCCCCCGGCGCGCGACGTCCTCCCGAACCTGTGAAAGGGGCAGGCTGCGCTGGTACTCCTGCGTCAGCGCCACGGCGTCCATGAGCCCCTCCGCCTCGCGCGGCGTTTCCAGAAACGCCTTGTCCAGGTGCGTATGCGGATCGATGAACGAAGGGCAGAGCAGCCGTCCCCCGCCGTCGATCACATCCGCGTCCGCTTCGGCGTCCGCATGGCCGACGGCCGCGATGCGCCCGCCGCGCACCAGCACGTCCGCCTGTTCCCCCCTGCCCGCCAGGCGGACGTCTTGGAACAGGATCGCCCTCTCGTCCTTCATCTGCCTTCACCCTGCCTTTCGTTTTGCTGCGGCCGCAGCCGCGCGGTCAAGCAAAAAGGGGGCTTGCGCCCCCTGTTTTTCCCCGTGTCACTCGTCCTTGCCGCGTCACTCGCCCTCGCCGCGCGGCGGCAGGGGTTCGTCCTGCGCCGCGGCGTCACGGAACGGAGCGGCGTCGTTTTGCGCCGCGGCGTCATGGAACGGAGCGGCATCGTTTTGCGCTGCGGCGCCATAGGGCGACACGCCGCCATCGGGCGTGCTGCCGTCGTAATGCGCCGCCGGGCCGCCGTCGTTCTGTCCGTACGGGTTCGCCTGCTGCCGCCGGTGCAGCAGCTGATAGAGGAACACGCCCAGCACCAGCAGGCCGTTGTTCAGCGTCAGCAGCACCAGCAATCCCAGGAAGGTGCCGAACATGGTGCCGGTACCTCCGGTCATGGCGATGCCGCCCAGCACCACTGCCGTAATGGCGTCCGTGTCCACATTGGCCGCCGCGCCCGGTTGGCCGGAATTCATGCGCGCCGCAAGGATCACTCCGCCCAGCGCGGCAATGGCGCCAGAGATCATAAACAGCTGCACCTTGATCTTATTGACGTTGATACCGGCCAGACG
>ENA-OYZG01000371-OYZG01000371.1-human-gut-metagenome-genome-assembly--contig:-NODE-371-length-13013-cov-6.166307_pt1 | contig 13013 bp, 16 predicted proteins | sample MGYA00244071_ERZ653466 | MGnify/ENA primary metagenome ERZ653466 (study PRJEB26926, sample SAMN06165150) | human gut metagenome | biome: ENVO:00009003; feature: ENVO:2100002; material: ENVO:00002003...
AAAGTTCAATGCCAGAGTTTTGCTGGCATGCTCTCTCAAGATTCCGAGAGATCATGTATTCCATTTTCAAGTTGATTGTGGTATAATAGTAGTGCTTATTAAAACTACTTTATATATAAAGTACTGCAAATGCAAAGAAATGTCAAGGAGGAAACCGCATGTTATCAAAGCCTGCTACTATGCTTTTAGGTCTTATTTATGAAAAGCCACTTAACGCATATGAGATAATAAAACACTTAAACTACATGAATGTAAAATGGTGGTTTAATATCGCTGATTCAACCGTATATTCTACGCTGAAAACCCTTGAAAAAAAGGAATACATAATAGGCACAGCCGAGAAAGTCGGAAATATGCCAGACCGTACCGTTTATAATCTTTCTGAAAAAGGGAAAGACGAGTTTATATCTACATTAAAGGCATCTATTCTACAATTCAATTATGATACAAATATCTTTTCTATTGCCGCATTTTTCTTGAATACATTTACGCCAGAGGAACAGCAGAAGCTTTTGCAGGAACGCCTTACAGTTCTGCAAAAATACCGTACAGGAATTGAAAAGCAAGTTAATCCATTATGGGAAAATGAGGTTTCTGCTACTCATTCCGCAAATGTTAAACGAATGATTGACTTAGTAGATGCGGAAATAACAGGAACAAATCGTTTGCTTGAAAGCTGCAATAAAAACGCATAGTCGAATTTATAAAGAGCCGATGAGCTGTGAGTTACCTCACAAGTTCATCGGCTCTGCGTCTTTGCGTCTGGCTCTTTAATGACTGTTATCTGCAAATTCTTTGCTTCAATCAAGGTTTCCTGCTTGCATTTCGGACAGTAGAGTGGATAGTTTTTTAAAATTGTATCCTCTCTTATTCTGTTACGAGTTTTATTGCCACAAACAGGACATAAAATCCATTGGGAATTTATACTCAGCATATTATCCTCGCCTTATAAGGTTATGCAACCGACTATCTGTAACAAATTTATTTTTTCTGGGATCGCCCTCTGCACGATAGATTACTAAGCTGTCCAAATCAAATATTGAACTCCAAACTGTTTCAAAATCTGGCTCATTATCATATTGGCACATAAATCCATAATCACCTTTTAAGAGATGTTGGGTAGTTTCAATGTATTCATCTTTTATGCGTTCCGAAGAAAAGCTGTCTATTACTGTCCTGTAACGCTTGTGTGAGTCATAATCATTCCCGTTTGCATCATCATATGGTTTCATCTCATTAGATGTAAAACTATTTACAGTACAAACAATACTGCCATTCACAAAAGCTTCTGCTGCCCGAACTTTTTTGAGAATTGGTGTACATTCAACCACCACCATATTGCCTTTTTTATCCGCAAGTAAAATATTGCAATTGGAAGCTACTGGCAAGCCCATAAGAAGGGAAACCGCCTGTTCGGTATTACCTGCCTTTTCAAGCAAATATCTTACAATAAAACAAGAATTGAAACCTGCTTTTATCTTTTCAAGGTCGGTCATAACAAAAGTCATTGCTACAGCAAGTCCGTGTTCATTCACTCCCTCTTCGCCATTAATGAAAGAGGAAGTAGTGATATTAAACCTGTTTCCATTTTTCGGTGCATAGATTTCACTTTTGCTTCCTCCACGCAGATAAGGCGGTAAATCATTATTTCTACCGTATATTGTTCTGCCATTGCTTGAATATGCAAAAGCAGTACAGCCCCTAACCTCAACGGGAATGTTGTTCTCCAAGTTATACATACAGCAGCCCATACACAACATCCAAGAAATGAAGTGTAGATAATCTGTTCCAATGGTGTCACTTACGCCTCTTACTTCCTCACATATCTCTGGGAAAAACTTTCTTAAAATTTCTTCGCTTCGTTTTCCGTGTTCCAATTGAAAATCATCCAACTGGAGTGGAAAGGAAATATGAGCTTTTTGAAATATGTTTCCTCTTTTTACGCCCATCTGATAATAGTCGCCTTTTAATCTTAAATGATACATACTTAAATCTCCTTTGCTTTTTTAATTGCAATCCATACCTCGGAATGTCCTTTGGATGGCTGCCCTTTGCAGACTGGATATATTTCAACATCAGGAAGTCCTGCATATTCATAACCAGAAAACGGTATAAATTCTGTCAAAAATCTGCGAAAAACACTCTGCACATCTTCCTTAAATACTCCATCGTTTTCAAAAACAACCCACATACCCTCTGGTATAATGTATTCTACCATTCCTTCTGGTACGGGGGTGTTGCTCGAAACAGCAATATAATAATATATATCCTTTGGATTATTATAAACGCTGACTCCTAAAATGCCGTCTGGATTTTCGTTTGATAGCTCTGCTAATTTTGAGATACTGCCATCCAATACTGACTTTTCCCAGAACGCAGGAACATTCCGCATATTTTCCTCTGCATCTTCAACAAGAGGTACTCTAATTCCTACGATGCGAATATTTTTCTTTTCTTCAATGTGATATGCCATTGCACTGCCTCCCAAAACTTTTATAGAAAATTGGATTGATGGATATGCACACAAGGTACATCCCATACTTTTTGGATTGTCAACACTTTTTTAGACAACTTTTTTAAGGTTATTTTCACGATATTGCACAGGTGTTTGATAACCCAGAGAGGAATGTATCCTGCAATGATTATACCAGTGTATATAGTCCCATAGTTTTAACTTTAATTCTTCCAAGGTGTGAAAGGTTTCGTTCCATACAAATTCTGTTTTTATTATTTTAAATGTTGCCTCTGCCACAGCATTATCATAGGGACACCCTTTACGACTTAAAGAGCGTTCCATGTCAAATGTTTCTAACAGTTCTTCAATTGTTCTGTTTTTAAATTCATTTCCACGGTCTGTATGAAAAATATGGATATCTGACAGTTTTCCTTCTACTGTCATAAATGCCTGTTTTACAAGTTCGGCAGTTTTATGTTTTCCTGCACTATATCCGATGATTTCCCTATTAAAGAGGTCGATAAGTACACATATATAATTCCAGTGTTTTCCTACTCTTACATATGTCAGATCACTTACCACTACATTTCGATACTGCTGATCGTCAAATTTCCTGTCCAGAATATTTTCTATCTTGGCTTCATTGCATTTGTCTTTTTGTGGTTTAAATTGTGCAGTTGTATAGGTTGATACTAATCCTTCCTGTTTCATAATCCGTCCAATTTTGCGACGGGACACTTGCTTTCCTTTTTCGGATAGTTCTTTTTTGATTTTTCGTGTACCATAATGATTACGGCTACTCTTAAAAACTTCTGTAATATCAGAAATCAGTTCTGTTTCATCGTTTTTCTGTTTTGCCTCATAATAATAAGTACTTCTATTTACCTGTAGGACGCGGCACATTGCTGATACTGAGTATTTGTGAGCATTTGCTTTTATCACATTTACTTTCGTCCTAAGATCAGCGCCGCCTGTTTTAAAATATCGTTCTCCATCTTTAACTGCTGATTTTCTTTGCGAAGCTTTATAAGTTCTTCCTGTTCCGGGGTTCTGTTATCCTTTTCATGGAAAGAACCGGAATTATCGGCTTGTTTTACCCATTTATCAAACAGAGAAGTGGAAATGTCATATTCTCTGCAAATATCACATCTGCGTTTCCCTGCGTGGTATAAATCTACCAGCTGCTGTTTAAATTCATCGGTATATTTTCTTGGCTTTCTTCTTTGCTTTTTTTCAGTCATAATAATCTACTCCTTCATCTGTTACTTTTATATTATATGACCTTAAAAAATCTGTCCAGTTTATTGTAGCCTATCCATTTTGCCGCTATAGGTGCTATCCCGTGTACGCTTTGAAAAGCACGGTTAAAGGATGTTGGGGATGAATACCCATATTTATGAGCAACATCAATAACCTTATTGTCTGTTCTTTGTAACTCAAATGCAGCTTGTGTCATTTTACGGCGGCGTATGTACTCTGATAGTGACACTCCTGATACATAAGAAAAAATCCGTTGAAAATAATATGTTGAACAACAAGCTATACGAGCTACTTCATCATAGGATATTTCCCTATCTAAGTTTTCCTCTATGTAATCAATGGCTGCTCCAAGTCTTTTCAACCATTCCATTTACTTACCTCCTCATATATAAGCATACAAGAATACGAGCATATTTTCCTCGCTTTTTATGTCCGCTTTTGTAAACTTATCTATAGTGTATCCGAATAAAAAATTAGTTTCAAGTATGCTAAGCGTGCTTTAATCTCTTGTTATAAGAGATTATATACCCTATTTCAAGAGATTTCACAGCGTTCAATCAGAAGCCTCATCTCTGTAAAATATAAGAGTAAGATTTTCAGAGGATAGGTGGTGAGCTTATGGACGCAAGAAACAACGACTTTGACTTCGATTTTACGCCGATAGGACAGGCAATTAAGAAAGCGAGAACATCTCAGGGTATGACCAGAGAGCAGCTTGCCCGCATCGTTGATTACGACCCTCGACATTTGCAGGCAATCGAAAATGAGGGGCAATATCCAAGTCTGGAGCTGTTCATTCAGCTCGCGACGATGTTTAATATATCGGTTGACGAGTACATATTCCCGCAAAAAGAAGTCAAAAAGAGTTCCGTCCGCAGACGCTTAGACGCACAGCTCGACATTTTAGATGATAGAGAGCTATCGGTAATCGAAGCAACGGTAAACGGGCTATGTAAGGCAAAAGAGCCAGAGGAATAAACCTCTGGTTTTTCTTTTGCCCATTTTTAATAGGCAGGAACGCCGTAGCCATAGATGGAGCTGCTTCCAACCGTATATTGATTTTGTCTGCAAGCATCGCCAGAATTACCCTCCACGGTGTAAACAACACCGTTTTCGCATTTCTCCACAATACCTACATGGTCGGTTTCTCCGTCGCCTTCCCAATCAAAGAAAATAATATTGCCTGCCTGCGGCTCGTAGTTTCGGTCTTGCCATTGCCCGTTACCCTTAAACCAATTTGCACCATCCACGCAGCCTGCGAATTTTGGGATAATCCCGCTTTCGATATAGCCACATTGGTCGGTACACCAAGATACAAAGCAGGCACACCATTCCACACGCCCCTCAAAGCCGTACCAACTCCAATAAGGCTGCCCGCCCTCATTTCCGAGCTGTGTCAAGGCGACCTCCACAATCGCCTGGTTGCCGCCACTTGTGAACGCCCGCCCGTATGGATAATACCGCAGCACATGGGCAGGATACTGCGTGTCGCCATAGCTGTCCCAACCTAACCGTGACGCCTGCATGGTAGAAAACTCCACCGCATTGGCATAGGAATAGCCGCCATAGTTGGTCTTAGCCCACGAGATATAGCCATTACCGAAATTGTAACCTTGCAAGGCAAATTTAATATGCTCCATATCAATCGGATTTTCTACCTCGGCAGAGATAATGGCAGCCTTTAATTCCTGCACCCCGCACTCAATCGAATATTCTGGGTCTTTAATCCCATTTGGCTCGTGGGGATACCTTGTGTTAAAGCTGCCTTCCGCCGCCTGCATGGGGTCAAGTCCACGCCCGCCAGATTCCTGCATCATTACCGCCTTGATAAGCTCCACATATTCGGGAATACCATACTGTTTGGCATATTTCTGTATGAAAGGCTCATAGGCTTCCACCTCTGCACTGACAGGGGTATAGGCGTTGCTCCCGCTTCCGCCGCCAAACAGGGAAACAGCACAGCCGAGCAGGACAACAATGAGAATAATCACAACTGCAATCCAACCTCCTGCAATTAAAGCGGAAATCAGAGCTTTTGTTCCTACAATAATCGCCTTGACCGCAGCTATGGTGGCTCTGACCGTAGCTTTCGTTGCTTCGGCGGTTGCCTTTGCGGTGGCTTTTGCCACCTGTGCTGCCTTTTGAGCAGTTTTCACAGCAACCTTTGCCGCTGCTTGTGCTGTTTTTACCGAGGTTTCTGTCGTTTTGATTGCCGCCTTAGAAGTTGCCTGTGCGGTTTTAATTCCCTTTTCGGTTGTCTTGACCGTTCCCTTAGCAGTTACTTTCACCGCTTTTTCTGCATTTCGGGCTGTGGTCTTAATCATTTTTTGCCCCTGCTGTCGGGTCTTTATCAACTGCGATTTTGCTGTCTGGGAAACATCGGTGGCAGAAGAACGGCTTGCAGCCCCGTGGCGGATCTGCAAGCCGTGTTGTTCTGACATATTCTGTGCAGCTTTCTGTTCTGCGGCTTTGACAGCCCGACTTTGCTTGAAATCGATTATTTTATCTTTTGCCTTACTGATATTCTCCTGCGTTGTCTTGACTGCCTTTTGCCCCTGCTTATTGAACTGGTGGATACCTTCGTCTTTTACACGGTCTGCCGCATAAGAAATCCTATCCGCAGCATATTCTGTGGCAGAGTTTTCATCAGCGTAATATCCCTGTTCCGCTTTTTCCTTTATCCCCACATAGGCAGACTTCATACGCTCACTGGCTATGGCGGCTTTATCTATGGTCTTTATCGTGCCTTTGACCGCATCTCTGGTTTTAATATCAGCCATAGAAAACCTCCTTTCCCAGAGGATTTGCGTTCAAATCAGCCGACCTTTTTTGCCACTACAACGAGTCTGCCGTTCTGTGCGGAGTATTCACAGGTGGAAAGGGTAATGAGCCTGTCGCCATATTCAGCGGTCACACCTGTATCATACAAAGCAAGCTCCTTGCACTTCCCGACATAGGAATTAAATTCTTCCTCATTCTCCGCATCAACAAAGTCGTAGTATCGGAAGCCCTCAGAACTGTACGCCACAGTCTTAAATACAGCGACGATTTCATACTCTGCCTGCTCTGTGAGGGTATCAAGCTGAATAGTCTTGTGTTCCTCATAGAAGCTCTTGGACTTGTAATCCTCCAACTCTCCAAACATCTTGCCACCCTTGATGTGATGACCGTAGATAACCAGATTGTCACTTTCGGCAATATCACAATTCTCCTGCACATAAGGCGTACCTAAGTCGCTGTACTCTTTTTCAAAATTGTGCTTCAGATAAAAATTCGGATTGTTCCTGCTCTGCATCACAGGATAATTGATTGTCGTGCCGGCAATGGAAATCCAACCGACCATATCCTCATTCTGTAAATACAATTCCAGATACTTGGCAAGCACATCTTCTCCCTCGCTGACAGGGGCATCGTCTGGCACGGTTTCCTCCGTGGGAGCCTGCTCTACCATCTCGGCAATCTCCTCAAAGGCTTCCGTCTGCTCGTCCACCTCTGCATAGTAATGATAAATGCGGAAGCCGCAAAAAGCCGCCGTACCTAACAGGCACACGGCGGCTACAACACAGATAATAGATTTATAATTCTTCATAGGCTTTTCCTTTCTTATCTTGAAATTTCCGTCTGTTTTCTGGGAGCAGGAAGCTCCCTGCAATATTCGGGGTATCTGACCTTGATACCCTCCATAAAGTAGGGAGCAAACTCACAGCAAAACAACTCCTCTGGCGTGAAATACCGTTCCCGCCCTTCCTCTGCATACCCGTTCCAAAGGTTAAAAGCAAGATGGCAGACCTTGACTGTTCCACTTGTCTGCCAGCCGCCGTGCATACCCTCTGGCTCGATGCAGTCCTCCTTGAAATTGAACATCTGGTTGATGTTCGCCCTCGTTTCCGAAGCGATACCCATCACATAGAAAAATGCCCTGTGATAACAGTCGTTCACTCTGCATTTCATCATATTTTCCAGAAAGAAATCACGATGAGCCGTATCACGGAATTTAATATCAGCCATAAAAGACCTCCTTTCTTAGACCTCACCGAACTTGGTAGTCATCAACTTGTAAAGCTCGGTATTGCGTGGGAACTTGTTTACAAACGGCACAAGGGAGCTGCCAACTTTGAGTAATCCCTGTCCTGCACCGACATTCGTGATATAACTCATCTGAAGGTCGGAGATATTAAGGAGCTTGGCAAGCTCAAGTCTGTCCGTAGATGCTTGGTTAAGCATAATGATAAATTCGCTGTTAGCAAGCATCGTCCTTGCCGTATGGCTCTGCAAAAGGTCGTCTACATTCTGCGTAATACCCGTACAGTACGCACCGTATTTACGCACACGCTTCCAGAGGGTAAAGAGGAAGTTTGCAGAGTATTCGTGCTGAAAGAGCAAATAGATTTCATCAATGAAAATAAAGGTATTTCTGCTTTGCTCCCAAGTTCGTGCCGCCGATGAGCTGTTCGCAAAGGAATAAAATAAACTCCGATTTCAGAATGACAGGGTTTGCACCGTCACCATAATCGGAGTTCATATCCATAGCATTGATGTGATTTTCACTTGTCGCAGAGATATGAATGACTTCTCCCTGCATTGCTTTCACAAGCGGGGAATACTCACGCTCTGGGTCAATGATGATTATATCGGCATTAGGGTCGGTCAGAATGATATTCGTCATTTCTTCCTTTGCAGTAAAGGATTTTCCTGCACCCGACACACCGAGAATAAAGGAATTGCCGTTAAGGAGCTGCCTGCGGTTGGCGATAATCATATTTTTGCTGATGACATTCTGACCGTAATACACACCATTTTCGTGGTAGATTTCCTGCACTCGGAACGGGATAAACACTGCAAGGCTCTCTGTTGTGAGGGTACGCAGGGCATCTATCTTCCGTACACCAAATGGCAGAGCTGTATTCAATCCGTCCATCTGCTGATATTTCAGCACCGCAAACTGGCACAAATGCTTTCTTGCGGTAGTCAAGAGAGCTTCTGTATCATTGTCGAGCTGCTCTTTGGAATCTGCCGTATGCACCATCGTCAGCACGGCAAACATCATTCTCTGGTCACGGGTCGTCAAATCGTCCAGAAATTCCTTGCTTTCCTTTCGCTGCTGTTCCAAGTCATAGGGAATAACGGCAGAAAAATTGTTGTTCTGGTTCTGCTTCCTCTGCCAATTCGTGATATTGGTTTCCACACCAAGCAGACGGTTTTCCACCTCCCGCACGGCTTCATCTGTGGGAACAGGGATAATGTCAACGGACAGCATCATATTCCTGTTCAGCTCACAAAGCTCCGCCACCATGCTGTCCTTGATATATGCCGCATACTCTCTGAGAAAAATCACACGCCCATATCTGTCACCCATTCTGAAGCAGTCGCTCTCAAATTCAAAGGTATCGGGACAGATAAAATCCTTGAAATCGTGACCTTTCCGCATCGTCTGGGTAATATCGAAGTGGAACGCTGTTTCTTCTCCTGTACGGTAGAAGTCGTGGAAGATACGCAGCTTGTCGCCTGCATCCAGTTCCACACACTTCGACCCCAGGCGGTTAAAGTGGGCGATAAGGTCAGCACCCACACGGGCGAAGTAGTTTCGGGCTTCCTCGATATTCTTCTTGCAGACAGATACGGTTACATACTTATCCTGTACGATGGAATTAGCCCCTGTCGCCTTATCCAGAAGCATTTTGTTGTATTCCTTACGGTACTTATCCAGACCGTCATCAGCCATTGGGATTAAAATGGTCTGTTCAAAATCAGCTTTGTTCAAGCGACGGTTGTTGATAGTGATTTTCGTGGTCGCACCGCTGTCAAGGGAATTAAGAAGCTCCGAGTATTCAAGGAACATCGCTTCCTTATCCTCACGGCTTGCCACGGCATAGTTTATATCCTCAAACTTAAAGGTCTTTGCGTACTTGTTCCTGCCTACAAGGAATATGCCGTCCTCCCAGATTGTCTTAATCGGGATAACATTCTGTACCGACTTCGGCACAACAAACTTTTCCCTGTCCTGCTTGAACAGATTTTTAAGAGTTCTCAGCATTGTTTACCTCCTTGCTGCGTTTCGCTTTTTTCTTTTTCGATTTCTTTGGTTTTGGTGTCCCGCCTTTCTGCTTTTTCCGTACTGTAGGCAACCCTTTTTCGTGGGCTTCAATGGTCGGCTTCATCGTTTCGTAATAGAGATTATCTGGCAGGAACATCAGCTTTTTCGGCATCAGAAATTCCGATTTAATCCACGCCCAGACAAACTGCTCTGCGGTCATACCGTTGTATTTGATAAATCCCATAGCCGCAAAGGGGAACGCACCTAAGATACAAACCCAACTGAGGGTTTCCGTACCAAACTGTGGACGGAGAAGGAAATACAAACCCACCGCCACGCCGCAGGCAAGGACAGAAAAAATGAACTGTCTGAGGGACAGTCCAAAAAACATACTCTCCGTATAATTACGGATTTCCTTATTTATCTTGACTTCCAATCATAGCACCTCCCTTACAAGCCCATCATTTCTCTTACAACACGGTCTGCCATTTTGACCGCACCGACAAGGACGAGCATATTGAACACAAGCTCCCCGATATAGCTCCATACCATTGTAACCGCCGCCGCATCGGGATTGACCACAGGCGGAGAAGAAGCAAACAGAGAAAAGATAATGCAGGCAAGCACGATAACCGCACCTTCAAGGCATACAGCAGCATAGCTCTTAATGAAGCTCTTGCCGATGCTCTGGCTCGGCTCTCCCGCAAAAGCGGAAAGGGGTACGGGTGCTATGGCAGTATAGATATACAGCTTGAAAAACCTGCCGTATACCGACATAATCATTATGAATGACAGCACCGTAATAAACAGTCCGCCTATCAGCGTGACCGCCCATAGCGGGATACTCTCAAAAAATCCGCAGTCTTCAACGGCTGTAACGATTTCCTGCGGCAACACCGTCTGCTGTGCCGAGCCAAATCCTGCGGCATTCATAATCGTGGAAATCATACCCTGCACAATCTTAAACAGTGCCATCATCAGTTCCAATCCGTAGGTCACTGCACCTTTTGCAATGGCAAAGCGGATAAACAGCTTCAAAGCCTGCTCTGGTCGCTTGACTTCTGCAAAATTTCCGCAGGTACGCATCACACCCACAACAAAGAACAGCACGAGCAGGGCAAGTCCGATAGCCTGCACCGCACCGTGAATATCCACGATGACATTCCATATCGTGCCTCCCTTAAAGTTCTCTGGGGATTGGGTAATGAGCTGCCATATCTCGGCTAATTTCTCATTCCAAGTGTTTAGGGCGTTCTCAAGATTTTGTACGCCCCAGTTATCTGACACTGTTCACGACCTCCTTTCATTGAATAATTTGTTTTCTGCATCTTTGACCTCCTTTCAGTTTTATTTATCAAAACAGGTTGAAAAGTAACATAAAAATGTTACAATATAAAAATAGCTTTTTAGCTCACATATATATGCAAAACCAAAAAGCTATGTAATTTGTAAAGGTGGAATTTCTATGGATATTTTAATAAATTTTTTTAAGAGTGGTATTCTGATACCTTTTTTTTTAATTCTGTTTGCTACATTTCTTTTTAGCATTCTTTGCGAATTAATAATTACTAGCAGCATAACTTTTTATTTTTGGATTCAAAATATTTTAATTGTTAATTCTAGTAGTTCAAACAAACTGATTATTAGCAAATTAATAATCAGTTTCTATAAAATCCATAAAATAATTATCTCATTTTTTGTACGAATAAGACCTTTTCAATTTAAAAGTTATGAGTCTTCCGAAACTTTTCATCCTAGGCTTTGTACAACAAAATCTAAAAGAAATATTATAAGTATATTGATTTGTTTTGGAATCACTATGGTAATCAACTTCGTTTTGAATAACATTAACATATTTAAAAAAGCCTATTTATGGTTTCTTGATGAACAAATCGCTAAAAATATATTGACTTTTATCTCCGAAAACAAATGGATGCTACTAACTACTTTTGGCGTAGTATTTCTTGTATATGAAGTCTTAAAAGACAGATTTACAAACAAGATTATTTCAGAAATTCATGATGAAGAATTGAAAAACATAATCATAACCCATAAAGAGCTCTTCATGGATTTTATTACTCTTAAGAATATTACAAAAACATTTAATGGTGTTGATGTTCTTAAAAATATTAATTTGAAAATCAAAGAAGGGGAAACTTTAGGTATTTTAGGACGTAGTGGTAGTGGAAAATCTGTATTAATTAATATGCTTAGAGGTACATTGGATTACAAACCTGATAAAGGTCAGGTTATCTTTAATCTTGCTATTTGTCCAGATTGTTTGGCTGTTGAATCTCCATCTCATGCAGGGGAAAAATGCTCCTGTGGTGGAACTTACGAAGCAAAAGAAGTTGATTTCTTCAATGCTGAAAGAAAAGAATTTGCAAGTATTAAAAGAAGAATAGCTATCATGTTGCAACGTAACTTTGCATTATACGATGAAGAAACTGTAATTGAAAATGTTATGAGGGCAATGAGTGATGAAAATGATTATGAAGACAATCTTTATGATGCTTTAGACTTGTTGGAAATGGTTCAGATGAACCACAGAATTACTCATGTTGCACGTGACTTAAGTGGTGGAGAAAAACAAAGAGTTGTACTTGCAAGACAATTAGCAAAACAGCCTATGATGTTTTTAGCTGATGAACCAACAGGTACTCTTGATCCTCAAACTGCTGAAAAACTTCACAATACATTAATTGAAGGTGTAAAAGATAAAGGAATCACTATGCTAATCACCTCTCACTGGCCTGAAATCATGAATGATCTGGCAGATCATGTTATCTGGTTGGAACATGGAGAAATTAAAGAGGAAGGAGAACCTGAAAATGTTGTGAATCATTTCCTTGATACTGTTCCAGTACCTGAAAAAGTAGAAAATCCGGAAATTGGAGCTCCTGAAGTTAGAATGGATGATGTTAAAAAACATTATTATTCAATTGAAAGGGGAGTAGTTAAAGCTGTTGATGGAATTGATTTAGCCATAAACAAGGAAGAAATCTTTGGTATTGTAGGTTTAAGTGGTGCTGGAAAAACAACACTTACTAAAATGTTAATAGGTCTGACTGAACCAAGTAGTGGTAAAATTGAAGTAAAACTTGGTGATGAATGGGTTGACATGAGTAAAAGCGGTCCTCTTAATAGGGGTCGTGTAATTCCATATATGGGATTATTACATCAGGAATATTCATTATATCCTCACAGAACTATTTCTGTCTCTTATACACATCTGACGCTGCCGACGACTAGTCGAGTGTAGAT
>ENA-OYZG01000376-OYZG01000376.1-human-gut-metagenome-genome-assembly--contig:-NODE-376-length-12892-cov-4.437953_pt1 | contig 12892 bp, 11 predicted proteins | sample MGYA00244071_ERZ653466 | MGnify/ENA primary metagenome ERZ653466 (study PRJEB26926, sample SAMN06165150) | human gut metagenome | biome: ENVO:00009003; feature: ENVO:2100002; material: ENVO:00002003...
CGTAAGATTCCTCGTGGGATTTTCCATTTTCTGGGGCTCTGCACACTTTTGCACATTTTCTACACATCGCAAGGATGGATAACAGGTGCAAAGACGTGCAAGCAATGCAAAGGATGCAATAGAATAACAACAGAAAAATAACGGCGGTTCGATTAAAATGACGTTTTGACGTCAAATGATAAAATGGACAAAATGCGCTGTTTAGTTCCTACGAATCAGTAGGCCGGGGTTCGAGTCCCTTCCATCGCACCAAGAAAACCGAGAGTACATTGTGCTCTCGGTTTTCTTTTTTGCGCTTTTTTGCGCATAAAAGATGCAAAAAGGCGGCGGCTGTGCAAAAACGTCCTCTCTTGCAAACTGTGAATTCTGCTGTGAAAATATTGAAATTTTGTGGTATTCATGCTAAAATATAAAAATAAATAGCCCAAAATGAAGAAGAGGGGGTAGATTTCGGATGGAATGGAAGGACTCTAATATCACTCTGCCTCTGCCCAAACGGAATGAACTGACCTCTCTCATTGAACAAAACGGCGTCCGGATGGAAGTTCCGGCCAAAAAGGTCTTTTTGAAGCCCGGCGACACCCTAAACGGCGTTTATTACATTGCCGAGGGGCGCACGCGGCACTTCATGTGCGCACCGGACGGTGCCGAAAAGCTGCTCTATACCCTGTCGGCGGGCTGGTTTTACGGCGAGACTCCCTGCGTGCTGCACGACTCGACCGGGCTGTTTTCAAAAACGGAAAAGCCTTCGGTGCTGTACCTGATCCCCATGCAGAATTATGATCGTCTGCTGGCGGAGAGCAGCCTGTTCCGCGAGGCGATCCTGCAGAGCTATTCTCAAAAAATGCGCATCCTCCGGCAGGAGATCGCAAACCTTTCTTTTACGCCCTGCAAGGACAGGCTCCGCCGCCTGTACTGCTCCACGGCAGACACCAGCCGCGTGATCGACGGCCAGTGGTACGACCTCAAGCTCAACTATACCCAGTACGAGATCAGCACGATCGTGGGCGGCGCCCGCGTGACCATTACAAAGCTGATCAACGAGCTGTGCGCAGAGGGCTTTATCCGGGTGCTGAACCGCAAGACTCAGATCAATATTGAGCAGTATAAGCAGGAGATCGAAAAAGACTGGGCATGAAACGATACTTATAAAGCAGACCTCCCACGGGGTCTGCAATTTTTGAGACGATAAACATACTACTTTAGTATGTTTGTTGGTGGTTGCAAATGGAACTTGAACAGACTGCCACGAAACTGTGGAATGTGTTGTATACTTTGCCATGAAAAAGTATTTTTTTAGCGAGAATTTGTAATGCTTTATACAAAGTTTCGGGCGCGACAGTAATTCATAGTATGTTGAAATGCCGTCTTTCTTTTGCTATTCTTGGCTCAGAAGAACCCATTCGTGTAAGCATTTTACAAATAATCGGTCATACATCACGCAAAAACGCATCGTTTGGAAGGGCTTGCTATGAATCAGAACGTCTATCGTGAATACCTCGCCATCCTGCGCGAGGAAATCGTTCCGGCGCTTGGCTGTACCGAGCCGATCGCTATTGCCTACGCGGCGGCCAAGGCGCGCAGCGTTCTGGGCAGACTGCCGGAGCACATTGATGTCCGGTGCAGCGGCAACATCATCAAAAACGTCAAAGCGGTCATTGTGCCCACCACAGGCAACATGAAAGGCATTGAGACCAGCGCGGTGCTGGGCGCCGTGGGCGGCAACCCGGACAAAAAGCTGGAGGTGCTTACCGACGTCTCCCCGAAGGATCTGGAACTGACGTGGGAACTGCTGCGCAAAAAGATCTGCAGCGTTTCCCTGCTGGAAGGCGTCTCCAACCTGCAGATCATCGTGGAGATGACTGCCGGGCAGGAGTCCGCTCTGGTGGAGATCGCATTCTCCCACACCAACATCGTGCGCATTGAGCACAACGGCACTGTGGTGATGAAAAAGGGCATGAGCGCCCAGAACGCCACCGAGACGAATCGTTCCCTGCTGAACCTGCACGACATCTATGACTTTGCCAACACGGTGGACATTGCCGAGGTGGGCGGCCTGATGGAAGACCAGGTGCGCTGCAATATGGCCATTGCCCGCGAAGGCCTTTCCAATAAGTACGGCGCAAATGTCGGCTCCACTATTCTGGAGCACTACGGCAGCGACGCCCGCACCATGGCGCGGGCACTGCCCGCCGCCGGCAGCGATGCGCGCATGAACGGCTGCGTGCTGCCGGTGATGATCAACTCCGGCAGCGGCAACCAGGGCATGACGGTAAGCCTGCCGGTGCAGGTGTTCGCCGATGCGCTGGGCGTGAGCCGCGAAAAAAAGATCCGCGCGCTGGTGCTCAGCAACCTGATCGCCATCTACCAGAAAAACGAGCTGGGCAAGCTCAGCGCCTACTGCGGTGCAGTTTCGGCGGCAGTGGGTGCCGGTGCAGCCATTGCCTACCTGCACAACGCGGACTTTGACGTGATCGAGGGGACCATTGTGAACACGCTGGGCAATGTGTCCGGTATCGTGTGCGACGGTGCAAAGGCATCCTGTGCCGCAAAGATCGCTTCCTCCGTGGATGCAGCGATCCTTGCCTACTACATGGCCAGCGAGCGCCGCGGCTTCCGAAACGGCGAGGGTCTTGTGAAGGAAAGTGCCGAAAAAACGCTGAAGAGCTACGGCCGCATGGGGCGCGAAGGTATGCGCGCCACCGACATTGAGATCCTGCGCATCATGCTGGAAAACTGATTACATTCTTCAAGGCAACCAGAGCATTACGGCTCTTTGCAATACACATCTTCAATTTTTTGAAAGTGAGGAAATTATCATGATGAATCTCCAAGGCTCCTGGGTAGCAATGCCTACTCCGTTCACTGAGGACAATCAGGTGGATATCGAGGGCTTCAAGCTGCTCATTGCCCGCCAGATCAAGTACGGCACCAACCAGCTGTTCATCCTTGGCTCTGCCGGTGAGGTCACCCTGCTGTCCATTGAGGAGAAGAAGCTCATCGTCAAGTCCGTGATCGCCTACATGAAGGATCGCGCAGCACGCGGCCTGAAGGTCGTCCCCGTGTTCTTCAGCGCAGCATCCTTTACCACCGAGGCAAGCGTGGAGTTTGCACAGTTCTGTGAGGCTGAAGGTGCCGACGGCGTCGTGTTCACGGTTCCTCCCTACGTCCTGATTACCCAGCACGCCGCAAAGACCCATCTGGACACCTGCATGAGCAGTGTCAGCATCCCCTGCGGCATTTACAACAACCCCAGCCGTCTGGGCGTGCAGGTGCTGCCGGAGACGATCAAGTACCTGTCTGAGAAGCACCCGAACTTTGTGGTGGACAAAGAGGCAATGCCCAGCGTGGAACAGCTGGTGCAGGTGCAGCGCCTGTGCGAGGGCAAGGTCAAGATCATGTGCTGCGACTACCCGCACTACTCCATCGTGATCCCCACTCTGGCCATCGGCGGCACCGGCACGGCCAACATCGGCGGCAACATCATCCCCGAAGAGGCTGCCCTGTACTCCCGCCCCTGGACTGACATGAAGGTCATTGAGGAGTGCCGCACCGAGTACTTCAAGTGGTTCCCACTGCTGCAGGAGCTGTACACCTTCTCCAACCCCATCGTCATCAAGGCTGCGCTCAACCTGCTGGGTCTGCCCGGCGGCCACCTGCGCAAGCCCTATGAGGACTACTCCGGTGAGAAGCTTGAGCACCTCAAGCAGACCCTGATCGAGACTGGCGTGATGGAGAAATACCATATCAGCAACGACCACATCGAGGTCTAACCGCTTTTTCCTGTACAGCATATGAAAGGGAAACGATCATGGCTGAAAAAGTGATTATCATCGGCGGCACGGCGGCCGGCCTGAGCGCGGCCTCCAAAGCCAAACGGGTAGACCCTTCGCTGGAGATCACCGTGTTCGAGCGCTCCGGCTACATCAGCTACGGAGCCTGCGGCCTGCCGTACTTCGTGGGCGGCATCATTGACCAGCCGGACGACCTGGTGAGCCTGAACGTGGATCAGATGACCAACCAGCGCGGCGTGCCCACCTTTATCCATCATGAAGTGACCAGCATCGACCGCACTGCACAGACGGTGACCGTCCGTGATTTGGACAGCGGCAAAAGCTGGCAGCAGCCCTACGATAAGCTTGTGATCGCTACAGGTGCCCACGCCATTGTGCCGGACATCCCCGGCGCAGATGCAGAAGGCGTTTACACCCTGCGCACCGTGGAGGACGGCATCCGGCTGAAAAGCACGGTGCATGGCGGCGAACACAAGGCCATTGCCATTGTGGGTGGCGGTTTCATCGGTCTGGAAATGGCCGAGGAGCTGACCAACAGCGGGCTGGAAGTACACCTGTTTGAGGTGATGCCCCGGCTGCTGCCCTTCCTTGAAGAGCGGTTTTCCGCTGCCGTGCTGGACGTGCTGCAAAAGCACGGGGTGTATGTGCACCTGAATGCCGAAGTAGCCGCGCTGGAAACGGCGGACGGCCATGTCTGCGGCGTGCAGACGAAGGACGGCGCGCAGATTCTGGTGAACAACGTGCTGCTGAGCATCGGCGTGCGCCCGGCCAGCGAGCTGGCAAAGGACGCCGGGATGGAGCTGGGGCTCAAGGGCGGCATCGTCGTGGACGACGAGATGCGCACCAGCGACCCCCATATCTGGGCCTGCGGCGACTGTGTGCAGATGAAGAACCGCATCACCGGCGGGGCAGCCTACGTCCCGCTGGGCACTACGGCCAACAAGCAGGGACGCATTGCCGGCGGCAATCTGGCCGGTGCGCACGAGACCTTTAAAGGCGTGCTCGGCTCCATGGTCACCAAGGCGTTTGAGCTGTACATCTCTGCTACCGGCCTTTCGCTGGCGCAGGCACAGGCCGCAGGTTACAATGCAGCGGCTTCGGTCATCACCAAGGGCGACCGTGCCTCCTACTACCCCGGCAGCCAGAGCAACACCATCTGCCTGATCCTGGACAAAGCCACCGGCCGCCTGCTGGGCGCACAGGCCATTGGCAGCGAGTCGGTGGCGGGGCGCATCAATGTGTTTGCCACTGCCATCACCTGCGGCATGACCGTAGCCGAGATCAACGAGTTGGATCTCGTGTACGCGCCGCCGGTCGCCCCGGTGTATGACCCCATCCTGATCGCAGCCAGCCAGGCAATGAAAAAGGTGGAGGGGTGACGAAGATGCCGGAGATCTTTGAAGTGACTGTCCGCAGCGGCGAGGATATCTGCAAGACCATCTCGGACTTTGTGACAGCCCACGGGTGGCAGAACGTGATGATCCCGGCCGCGATCGGTTCGGTGATCGGCATGGAGTTCACTGCTCCCATCCGGGACGAGCTGCCGCTGCGCTGCGCAGTGACACCGTACCACGCGGCGGCAGAGCTGCTTTCTTTCACCGGAGAGATCATGAAGCGCGAATGCGCCGACCCTGCCCTGCTGGAGGTCTACCCCGACAAGGTGAGTCCGCTGATCGTTCACATCCACGCCAGCTGTGCCACGGCAGGCGGGCATGTGGCAGGCGGCGGCCTGCGCGCCGGCAAAGCGTTCCGCTCGGTGCGGATATTCATGATCCCGCTGGACGGCAGCCCGGCCTGAGTTCCCCTTTTTCCGTGATTCCCCTATCCTGATGTCCCATAAGGCGGTGCGGCCGCCTTGGAATAAAAACTTGCCAGTAAAGGAGAGAAACCAATGGAAGCCACAACCAAGAAAAAGAAATTCCAATTTCCAGATGTGTATGCACTGATCTTTATCCTGTGCTGCCTAGCTATGGTTCTGACCTGGATCATCCCCGCCGGCACCTTTGAGCGCGTGACCGAAGGCACCCTGACCAAGGTCGTGGCCGGTACCTTCCAGCATGTGGACTCCAGCCCCCAGACCCCCTGGGCAATGCTGCAGGCTATTTATCAGGGCTTTATCAACAGCGCAGGCACCATCTTCCTGATCTTCTTCTGCGGCGCGTCCGTTGCCATGGTGGAAGAAAGTCACGCCCTGTCCGACTTCTTCACCTGGCTTGCCCGTAAGCTGAAGGGCAAGGAGATGCTGGCCATCGCCATCCTGATGTATGGCCTGGGTCTGGGCAACGCAGCCGGTGCTTTCGCAAACATCGGTGTGGCTCTGATGCCCATCGGCATCGTGATGTCCAACGCCATCGGCGGCGACGCTTTCTTGGCTTTCCTCATCATCTACTACGGCCTGCAGAGCGGTTTCTCCATCGGCTTTGCAAACCCCAGCATCCTTGGCGTGGCACAGACCATGGCCGAGATCCCCATCTTCTCCGGCACCAACGTGCGTGTGGTGTGCTGCCTGGCCAACATCACCTTCCTGTACATCGTCACCATGCTGTATTACCGCCGCATCCGCAAAGACCCCACCAAGAGCCTGAACTACGGTTCTGACTTCCACAGCGCTTTCGAGATCTCCTCTGACAAGGTGGACTCCAAAATGACCAAGCGCCAGATTCTGACTGCTGCTGTGTTCCTGCTGGGCGTTGTGCTGTGCGTGGGTCTGACCATCGCCTGCAAGTGGAACGCCAAAAAGATCGCTTCTTACTTCTTTGGCATGATGATCGTCATCGGTCTGGTCTCCGGCTTCAGCATGAACGAGATCTCCGATAAATTCATCAAGGGCTGCAAGCCCATGATCTACGCCTCCTTCATCACCGGTCTGGCCAGCGCCATTGCTGTTATCCTGAATCAGGGCAAAGTGCTGGATACCATCGTCTACGCCCTGAGCATCCCGCTGAATCAGGTGGGTGCCGTGGTGGGTGCCGGCCTGATGGTGGTCGTCAATGTTATCGTCAACATCTTTATCCCCTCCGGTTCCGGTCAGGCAGCGGTCATGATCCCGCTGATGACCCCCATTGCCGATCTGGTCGGCATTACCCGTCAGGTCGCCGTGCAGGCCTTCCAGTTTGGCGACGGCCTGTGCAACCTGCTCACCCCGCTGAACGGACCCATGATGGGCTGCCTGGCCATGGTCGGCATCAGCTTCCCCAAGTACATCAAGTGGGCATTCAAGTACCTGATGATGAACATCGGCGCTGCCATCGTGATCACCATGGTGCTGCAGGCTGTGGGCTGGGTCGGTTTCTGATCCCCGTTTGAACCCTGTTTGATTTTTGTCCGTTGTTTATTCCGAACACTGCATGGAGGAATGTAACTATGGTGGATGTCCGAAAGAAAGTGGAAGAGATCACGCCCGAGATCACTCAGATGCGTGTTCATATCCACGAGAACCCCGAGTTGAGTATGAAGGAGTACAACACCTGTGCCCTGCTGGAAGATTACGTCAAGAAGAACGTCAAGTATGACCGCCTGAAGCGGGTGGGCGAAACGGGACTGTTCTTTGAACTGAAAGGCACAAAGCCCGGCAACGGCCCCACGATCGTGTTCCGCGGCGATATCGACGCGCTGCCCATTCAAGAGGATGAGCACATGTCTCCCCGCAGCAAGGTGCCCGGCGTGATGCACGCCTGCGGCCACGATGTGCACGGCACCATCAATGTGGGTGCTGCCAAGATCCTGAGCGAGATGAAAGATCAGTTCTCCGGCTCCATCTATTTCTTCATCCAGCCGGCAGAAGAGATCCTGCAGGGCGCCAAGCTGTTTTTGAACGACCCGGAGATCGACTTTGACAAGATCGACGCCGTGGCAGCGCTGCATGTCTCGGCAGAGCTGGACGCAGGCACCATCGGCGTGCGGTACGGAGCCATCCTGGCCAGCGCCGACGGCATCCGCATCCGCATCAACGGCAAGGGCGGCCACGGTGCCCACTGCCACACCCTGCGCGACCCCATCGTGGCGTCGGCTGCGGTGATCAACGCCCTGCAGACACTGGTCTCCCGCGAGACGAACCCCGCAAACGCAGTGGTCATTTCCATCTGCACCATCCATGCTGGCGAGGCCAACAACATCGTGCCCGACAGCGTGGAGATGACCGGCACAGTCCGCACCCTGAACCCGGCGGATCGAGACCGCATGGAGGCCAGCGTGAAGCGCGTGGCTGCCTCGGTGGCTGAGGCCTACCGCTGCACCGCCGATGTGGAGTACAACCGCGGCGTGCCGCCCTTCATCTGCGAGGACGAGTGGGTGGATCGCGCTCTGCGCGTGGGCAAAAAGATGCTGGGTGAAGAGAACACCAAGATCATGCCTTACGCAGCCATGGGCGGCGAGGACTTTGCCTTTATCAAGGAAAAGAAGCCGGGCATCTTTGTCCGTCTGGGTGCACGCACCCCGGGCGGCGCGTATGGCTCTGCCCATTCGCCCACCTTCTACTGCGATAATGCCTGCATCCCGGTCGGTATGCTGACCATCATCGGCCTTGCCGCAGACTACCTTGACTTTGAGGTCTGAGCCGGGGCGTCACTGAAATGAAAAAAGTGGCTATTGCAAAATAGTTCCAACGAAAAAAATGAGATAGACTTCCCCGAAAGGGGGTGCCTATCTCATTTTTTGTTGTAAGCTGAGACTGCAATGAACCAACTACAACAGAAACAGTATACAGGAAAGGGCGGCATATATCAACAGCTGACCCTACCAATAAGCGAAAATATTTTAATAGATGAACATGAACCGGTGTATGTAGCCAACGCCCAGCTTGAGGAACTGGATTACACGAAACTGTATCAGGCGTATTCTTCGAAAGGAAGAAAATCGGCAGCAGAACCCCGGATCATGTTCAAGCTATTGTATTAGTTCCGCAACACGTAGGTGTTCATCTTTGTGAAAAACATAGCTATTGCTGTAAATTTTAGACAGGTTTTTCTGATACCAGTTATCCATTTCTCCAAGACAATAAAGTGCACGTTCTTTATCATAATTGGTTAGGGCTTGCTTCAATGATGGTAAAAGCATCGTTGCATGGCATTCACTAGAATAACTTGTAAGTGTAGTTTCAATTCCCGGAAATTCCATTAATAGCTGGTCATAAACATTCATGATATTCCTCCTATATTCTTTAGATTCTTTTTTAATCGTGTTAATTCCGCATTCATCTCTACCTGACGATTGAACTGTTTTTCTTTCCGAATCTTATTCTCCAATGCCGCAATCTGCTTTTGCAGTTTTTCACGTTCCGCAGAGCGTTGGATGTTCTCCGCAATGCTGTATGCGGCATCCCAGCTCTCACCCCCCGCATTCGACTGACTAAAGCGAAAATTAACTTTCAATGACAAGATACAATAATTCATTTTAATGATACTCTAATCAGGTTGGAAAATCAATCGTTGCTCAGGCAGAAAAAGCTCGGCAGGCACGAAACGGATAAAAAGTTTTGAATTTGGCTTTCAAATAAGGTATAATGAATTTACAAACGCTAAAGATTAAGAAGCGAGCAGGTGATACCATGCCTTTTCCCCTCGACCATTACATTGAAGCCTCCCATGTGGATTACAAGGAACGCCTTGAAGAGAAAAAGCCGCGCAGCTGGCTGAAATCCGTGTCGGCATTTGCCAACACCGAGGGCGGACACCTGATTTTTGGCGTAAAGAATGAGCCGCGCGAGGTCGTAGGATTGGAAAATCCGCAGGCTGTGGTGAGCAGATTGACGGAACTTATCAAGGCCCGCATTGACCCTACACCACGCTATCGAGTGCGGGAGGTCGAAATAGAGGGCAAGTCCTGCGTTGATCTGGAAGTACAGGACGGCCCGGCGTATCCATATTATTATGCCTTTGACGGTTCCCATACGGCCTATGTGCGGCATGGCGACCAGTCCGAAGAAGCCACTTCACGGGAACTGAACGAGCTGATCCTACAAGGTATGAACCAGACCTTTGATGCCCTGCCCAGTTCTTATCGAGTGGGTGATGTCAGTTTTACACTGCTGGCCGCGACGTTTAAGAATCTGAAAAAAGAGGATTTCGACCTCGAAAAAGACTTGCCCTCCGCAGGATTGGTAACAGACGATGGACAGATTACGAATGGCGGCCTGTTACTCTGCGATCAGGGCGTTCTGAAACAATCCCGTATTTTCTGCACCCGCTGGAAAGGCAACTACAAGGGCAGCATTGAAGAAGATGCTCTGGATGACAAGGAATTTCAGGGTGCAAGTCTGATCACGCTGCTGCAAAATGCGGAAGATTTTGTTCGCAACAACAGCAAAAACCCGTGGAGCATCCGTGGTATGACCCGTGAAGAACGCAGTGACTACCCGTATAAAGCCGTTCGTGAGGTGCTGGTCAATGCGCTGATCCATCGGAATTATCAGATTCTTGGTTCGGAGATTCATGTGGAAGTGTTCGATGATCGACTGGAGATCACTTCACCGGGCGGCATGATGAATGGCCGCAGGGTGCAGGATATGGATATCCGGCACATTCCGTCTATGCGGCGCAATCAGGTGATCTCGGATGTGTTCTCGCGGCTTGGCTTTATGGAGCGCCGTGGCAGCGGCATTGACCGCATCCTGAACTCTTATGTGGAAGTAGCCCAGAAGCCGACTTTCTACTCAGATTCGGATTTCTTTATCGTCACACTGCCGAATAGAAGTGTAGCGACTCCGGCACAGATCAGTATGGAAAGTGTGGCAAGTGGTGCGGAAAGTGCGGAAACCTCTGCGGAAAGTGCGGAAACTTCTACAGTGCTCCACGGAATGAGTACGGATGCAGAAGTGAGTGAACTTTGCGAAAGGCTGAATGGCACGAGACTAACTGCAAGTACAAAAGAGCGGACGCTTGAACTTTTCAAGAGATATCGGTATCAATATCAGTTCCGCAGCATAAACGTTGCACAGCTATATGGCGTTCAGAAATCGCGTGCATCCTCTATCATCAAGAATCTTATCAAGCATGGATTGGTGACGTCACCAGAATATGGCGTATACCAATTTGTGAAGAAGTAACACCGCTATCAACAGGTGGTTTTTGAAAACCAAGCGGTGAAGCTGTTACAGCCCATGGAACGTCTTAATATAATTTGAATTATCATAATCGAAATTATATTAACCACTTGTGTGAAAATGCCCACTCCCCTGAGAACTCCTCAGACGAGTGGGCATTCTTCTTTCCGTGTATCAAATTTACCTTTGTGATCACTCAAATCGCCACCAAGTCATGGATCAAAAATCATCTTTTTTCATTTGTCCCAGAGTAAGTGCACGGTTTCTGCACTGTTTTTGCACGGTTTCAAGGGATGCAATAGGTACTTTGACTTGCAAAATACAACAAAGGGTGCAGAAATTACAATGTGAAAAATCACGATGCTTTGCATAAAAACGACGTAAACTCGAAACTTCTAAAATCAGAGTGTTCTGCCCGGTGGGCTCTTTTAATCAGGGTGTCCGGGATTCGAATTCCCGCGGGCGCACCAAAAAGCACCAGACAGTTTTAACGCTGTCTGGTGCTTTTTTATGCTGTCTTTCGGCTGATTCTGTCCATAGGGCTGAAATTCGGGAACCTTTGCGTTGTTTTTTGCTGTGTAAGGTGCAGGTATTTCTGCACCATGGTCAAGCTTGTGTGGCCCAGAATTTCCCGCAGGCTGTATATATCACCGCCGTTTTCCAAGTAGCGTGTAGCAAACGTATGTCGCAGCAGGTGCGGGTGTAAACGCGGAATTTCTGTTTTCCTTTTCAGCTTTTTGAACAGCTGCTTTATCGTTACCTGCGTAATGGGTTTCAGGTTGCTTTGCAAAAATACTCTGTCGGATGTAGCGCAGGCAGGGCGGCGGCGCAAATAGCGCATCAGGACTTTGCGTGTTGCATATACACTGGCAAGCCGGGAAAGCGTTCCCGCTCTGACCACCATTCATCAGGATGCGGCGCTCCGGGCAAGGACTGCCATCCGCCGCCTTGAAGCCCTGCGGGACGGCCCCCCCCTGCGATGCCGGCATCGTTCTGCCGGTGGAGCTGGTGGAACGGGAAAGCACAAGGAGGCTGCCATGTCAGACTTTATGAGGACCCTTTGCAAAATCGCCATTCCGGTCCAAGCCTCCTTTTCTATCGTGGATCAGATCATGATTGGGCAGCTGGGCGAAGCCGGTATTGCAGCCGTGGGACTGTGCAGTAACTTCACTCTTATTTTCTCCGTGATGTCCGGCGCAGTCGGCACGGTTGCCGGTATTCTGATTGCACAGTTTCTGGGTGCGGAGGAGCACACCGAGGCGTGGCGCAGTTTGGATGTAAGCCTTGTCTGCGGGGGTGTGCTGGCAGCACTGTTTCTGCTGACGGCAGGGGGCTTCCCGGCGCAGGTCTTGGGACTTTATACGGCAGATGACGCCATCCTCCGTGTGGGGGCGGGGTACTTCCGCATCGTGGCGTTCTCTTATCTGCCCATGGCGGTCAGCACCGTCCTGTCCGCATGGCTGCGCTGCAAGGAACACGCCGCTGTCCCCTTTTGGGCAAGTTTTGGCGCGGTAGCGGCGAACACCGGACTGAACTATCTGCTCATCTTCGGAAAGCTGGGTGCCCCCACTATGGGCGTTACCGGTGCTGCCATCGCCACGCTGGTTTCCCAGCTTTTGAACCTGCTTTTGATCTTGATAGGCTTTGCGGTCTGCCTTCAAAAGGAAGCGGAACGCCCGCTCACCGTGGAGATTTGGACACGGTGGGCGGGCGTTTTATGTTTATTTTCCGAGTACAACGGAGAGCCTGATCTCCTTTTCCGTCTCGCTCAGGTCAAGAGCGCCGCCATCGGCGACGGTCACGCGCAGCTCATAGAGCGTACCGGCGGTAAGTTCCGTTACAGCCTTGCCGTCCTCGTCCGTGATCGACCACAGTGCAGGATCGACCTTTGCCAGCTTGCCGTCCACGCCATAGGCGTAGAGGGTCAGACCGGAGGTGCTGCCGGACAGGTTATTCATGCGGAAAGCTACCGTGGTGTTGGGATGTACGTTGCGGACGGTCACAGTGTTGCGCCAGCTTGCAACGGTGCCTTCGCCGCCGTCCTGCGCAAACTGTTCCT
>ENA-OYZG01000378-OYZG01000378.1-human-gut-metagenome-genome-assembly--contig:-NODE-378-length-12858-cov-3.938061_pt1 | contig 12858 bp, 20 predicted proteins | sample MGYA00244071_ERZ653466 | MGnify/ENA primary metagenome ERZ653466 (study PRJEB26926, sample SAMN06165150) | human gut metagenome | biome: ENVO:00009003; feature: ENVO:2100002; material: ENVO:00002003...
CCCAGCACTCACCCCGCGCGGCCGTGTCCTCCGCATCTGTGCGGAAGCCGCCAGTTAGCGCGGGCTCAACTTTTTTTAGTGTGACCCAGTCAATCCGCATCCTCGGCCTGCCTTTCCCTTAGCCACCGCTCGCGGATCGCCAGCCGGAGCCACTCCGGACGGTGTCCGGGCTTGTCGCGGCTTAAAATTGATTCCGCCGCCACGTCCGCGACGAGGATGTTGTCCTCTGCGGTGTCGGCAAGCTGGATGCCCTTTGCTGTAAGCTCCTGCACGGCAGCGTCGATGCGCCGTCGCCAGTAATTTTCTAGCGCGGCGGGGACGGGCACGCCGCCCCGATCAAGCCGCGACTTTAAGAGCTCGTAAGCGATTTCCGTGCTGCACATGCCCGCCGCCTCCCTTCTTTTTAGTCGCCAATAGCCGCCTGATTCGCGGCATCCTCCGCAAAGGTGACGGCAGTCGGACTTGGTGCGGTTGTGGTCAGCGAAAACGCGATGAATCCTTCGCTGATGACCGGGCGGCCATCATACCGCGCCACACCTTTGAAAAGGGTCTGGTTCTGGAGGAAGCGCACGTGCTCGGAGGACTTAAGTGTCGCGCCGCTACGCTCCACGAGCTTATACAGCGAGCCATAGCCGCCGACGATGACATCGTCCGGCATAAAGTCGAGGATCTCGATCGCGCCGCCTACGACCGGCATCTCGTTGTTGACGCTGCTCACAATCGCACCCGCCGCGTTGAAAACGATTGCCTTGCCGAGCAGCTTCGCATGTGTGGCGCTGTTCATCGCCCAGAATTTCGCGCCGTTGGAATAATTGGCCTTTGCCTTGCCGCAGGCCGCGACCAGTTCCTTGAAGAAGTTCACGTCGTTCAAGTTCGCAGCGGATACCTTGAGGATATTCGTTGCCGAGACATTCTTGAAGGTGTCGTAAGTGCCCCAAGTAGCGGGCTTGGCCGTGAGCGCCAGCACGGGGAGGATGCCCCACGGCATCTTCGTTCCGGTGCCGTACAGAATCGCCTTGTCGAGCGCGAGGCCAATCGCCTGCCCGAGCATGTCGAGCACTTCTGCCGCGAGGTTCTCATCGCTATCCTCAAGCAGTGAATCCGCGACGGGGATGAAGCCGCCCACCATGTAGCCGTCAAATTCGACCTGATTAAAGCCGAAGGACAGCTCATTGAGCGAACCCGAGATTTCCATCCAGATCGCTTCGGGAATCGCGCCCAGCACGTTCTGGCGGGCCGTACCGCGGATGTGCTTGAGATCCACGTGCTTGACGAGCTTGGAGTAGCGGTGCAGGTTATCCCGCATCGTGGAAAGCATCACGTCCGGGATCGTCAGTTCGCCCGCGGTGATGGAGCGGGTCTGCCCCTTGAACTCACGCATCCGCGCGAGGAAGCCCTTGAGCCCCTCGTCGGCGAGAAACGCCGCGCTGCGTTCGTTGTCCAAGCCAAACTTTTTCAGTCGGAAATACATTTTTCTTTCATCCTTTCTTTCCTCGGCGGGTTTGCCGGTTTTTTGCGCCGGAGGCGCGCTGCGCTCGTCCAGCTCTTTGATCTCGTCCTCTAGGCCCGCGACGATACCGTCAAGTCGTGCCTGCTCGGTGTCGTGCGCAGTCTCGTCACTCGTGAGCGTTTCCGTTTCGGCCTCGATTGCCGCGATCTCGTCTTCCACGGCCTTGCGCTCCTCGGCGGTGGAATCTGCCGTCAATTCCTCCAAGGCAGCGGCGGCCGCTGTCTCGCGCTTTTTCAACGAATTACGCCGCTCATCAAGAGCGGCGCGCTGTTCCTTGTGCTTGCTTGCTTCGGCCTGCGCGGCCGCAAGCTGCGAGCGTTTAAGTAACTGTTTAAGTGCCATGGATATTTAACCTCTCTTTCGTCCGTTTCTTCCAGATTTCAAAAGCCTGGCCCTTTCGCCTGTCGCGCGCCTCGGCCTCTGTCTTTTCATACGCGGGAAAAGTCACGATGGATACTTCAAACAGTTTGACTGCTTTGATGATCCAGTGGCAGGAGCCGTCCGGTCGGCTCTCCATCTCATCGCGCAGGATCTCAAAGCCAAAGGAACACTGCGATACGTCGCCGCGTTTCACGCGGGCGTACAAGTTCATCGCGTCGCTGTCGTCCGGGTTTATGTCCACGATCCCCTTGAGACCGTAGTTGTCCACCGCAAGTCGCAGCGTGCCCGCCTTGGTGCGGCCAAGCACAAGCGTTGTGTCATGGTCGATCAGGCAGCGGATGTCGTCCGTAAGCGCATCATCAAAAGCGTGCGGGTCAATGCTTTCCGTGCAGCCGGGCCACATTTCGTATACATCGCCAAATACGGCAAAATATGCCTCGACCTGTGGTGAGCCGCCGTCGTTGTCGACCGCCCGGAATTGCGCGGCACGGCTACTCCGTATTTCCATCTGCATCCTTCTTCCCTCCTTTCAGCTTCTTTTGTTCGCCGATCTTGGTATACGGGATGTAATTTTCCAGTATCGCCAAGTCGGACAGCCCCTCGCGGGGATTGTACCCTAGCGCGTCCCTCGCCTCGTTCCGGTCTATGATCGCTCGGTCGACCATATTGCAGTTGACTTCGGCAAGCTCCGTGATGGAGTACGCATACAGCGAACGCGGATTGAATCGGAAGTACCAATTCGGCGAGAGCAGCAGCTTACGCGTCAACTCCTGCTCGATCGCACGGGCTATCGGTAGCACCACGGACCGGACGAAATTGTTGTGCTCATCTGCGTCAAATTCGCCAGCGCCCACAACAAAGGGCGGCACGCCGATGATCGCGGCGGCCGTCCTTTTGTCCAAAGTTATGCTGTCAACGATCGCAAGGTCGTTGAGATTCAGCGGCTTCACCTGCTCAAGCTCGAAAGCCTCTGCCGGGATGAACCACGGCCGGCCGCCCTCCGAACTGTCAAGGTACTGCTCGCCCAGCTTTTTGCGCCCTTCCTTCGATGCAAAAGCATCGTTAAGGCCATCCACTTTTACAACGAGTGACGGCGCGGGGTTTTCCATGAGCGTCGCCGAGGTTTTGCGCGCCTGTGCCAGCTGTTGCGCCACACTTTTCAGCAGCACCGCATGCCCGCGGCCGCGCCATGGATGATCGGGATCAGGGTTGTGCGTAAAATGCAGTACCTCGTCGGGCTCAAACCGCTGCCCCCGTACCAGTAGGTAATACCCGTATTCCTGATCCATGACCGAGACCGCGCCCACCGGCAACGGCTCGATGTCGTCCAGCAGTGTCCCGGAGTAGTGCGGCATGCAAAAAGAGTTCCCTCCGATCAGCATATCCTTCACCAGCTTTTCGATCCACGCCTTGCGCGTGGTGTACTTGCAGGGCGTGATGTCGATCTTCCGCGAAAGTTCGTTCTTGATGCGCCGGTCGCCGTCCCTTGTGTTTTCCATGAGGTGTATCGTCATGCTGCTCACGAGATCGGCCACGCGCTGGATCCCCGTCTGGATCTCGGGGTTATCCGACAGCTTGGTATATCCGACAAGCTGCGCCCACGTATCCGCCGCGCACAGCCATGCGATGCTTGCAGCATTATCGCGGTGCTGCGTAGGCGACCGCGCCGCGCGCTTACTCTTTTTTCCCATGTATCAGTCCTCCAACCACTGCCGCGCCTTGCGGCCTTTTTCAAGATTTTCCAGCATGCGGACGCATGCAAAGACAGCGGCATCAAAAACGTCGATCCTTTGCTCCGGCATGACCTTTTCATACTGGATCATGTCGTCCGTTTTTTCTATGGCCTTTACGTTTTGCACACAGTACTCAAAAGGCTCCGCGTGCAGATAGTACAAAAGGCCATCCTTGGCCTTTTGCTCGATCCTCCGGAAGCCCTCCGATTTTTTGTAAAAGTATTGGGGCTGGTCGATCACCTTAAAGCCCGCCGACTTCATGCCAAGGAAGTATTCTCGGCAAAACTTGCGGTCGTGCCCAATCTCGGCTATCTTGAACCCAGCCGCACGCTGCGCTTTAAACCAGTTGACGACCTCCGCATGGTTGACTGTGGGGTGGTTGCTCATATCAAGCCATCCGTCTTCCTTCCAGCCGAAAAGCGGAATGTTATCCTCGTCAGCCTTTCGATGCGCCGCTACGATCGGGAACCACGCGTGTGGGATGATGATGTCGACATCCTCATAACAGCCATACAAGGCGCTGGCCGTCAGGTCGTGCAAGCGCGATAAGTCTGCGCCGCCGAACCACCGGATGGGCATCGCCGCGAGCTCCGCAAGCGTCCACGTATATTTCGCATCGCTCGCGCGGAATTCATCGATGTTGAAGTACGCCCGGAGCGCTGATGTGTAGATGTTGAGCGACTTCGCCAAAAAATCCTTTCGCTGCTGCGGGTCGTTCTGCGCGTCTAGCGCATCGTTCATCATGTCAGCCGGCCGGATGCTCACGCCGTAATTCGGGTTTGCGATCTCATGCTGGTATGCGCTCGTGTAATCCACGCTGCCGTTCTCGTCCTCGTCGGCTTTGGCTATAAATGCGAAAAGGTGATCCGCTTTTACCGTGCCATCCACGATCTTGAGGCAGTATTGCAAGCGCTGATAGCAAAATGAGGTCATATCGTCGCCTGCCGTCGTGATGCCGATACACAGCTTGTTCGTGTACGCTTTGCCCGCTTCGCGGATAACGTTATACTGCTTGGCGTTTTTATAGGCGTGCAGCTCGTCGCATATCTGGACGTTAGACACAAGCGAATCGTGCCTGTCTGGGTTTGCGGCAAGCGCTTCGATGAAAAGCGAGCCTACCACCTCGCCGTCTTCATCAAAAAACTGCCGGGACAAGCTGTGCTCTGCGTTGTTGTCCAGTACGCGGAAGTTTTCCAGCTCTCCCATGCGCTTGAGATTGAAAACGATGTGCGAAAAACTCTGCGTGGCCTGCTTTAGCGACGCGCCGATTATGAGGATACGGGATCCGCTCGCCCGTTCCAGCAGCGCAAGCGCCAACGCCAATGCCGCGACGAAAGGCGTCTTTCCATTTTTGCGGGGAATAAAAATGAACGCCTCCTTGAAGCGGCGTTCATTCGTTCCGGTCTTAAAAAAGCCGAGCAGATTATAGACGATGAACTTCTCCCACGGCTCAAGCAGGAAGGGCTGCCCTAGCAGCGGCGAGCCGTCCAACCGCTCTCCCTCCTTATGGGCAATGCAGTTCTCGATGAACCGAATCACAAACTCCGCGTCCCGAAACCGGAACTCCCATTCCCTGTTTTTCAGGTCGTTCAGAAAGCGCTTACATGCGGCTTTCAGCGGCTTGCACGCCCGCTTTTTTCCCTTCACGACGCTTTCTGCGTAGTCCATCACGTCCGCGCCGTTTTTACATTGGCGGAGATCGGGCGCTTTACTTTTCCGGGCCGCCATCCATACCGCCGCCCTCAAAGAATTTCTCCATTACGCTCGCGCCGCGCTTCGCGTTGAGTGCCTTTTTGTTTACGCGATGGATGCCAATGGGCGTGAGCCCCAGCACGTTTTCCACGTCAAGCAGTTCGCGCCGCAGGGTTTCGATTGCCTGATAAAGCGCGGTCTTTCGGTAGTTCATCGCCCCGGCTTTATTCGTGTACGGCTCCGCCACCGCACAGCCCTGCGCATACCACTGCGCCATAAGTAGGTCAAATTGCACTCGCGTCTCCGCATACCGACAGATCAGGGGGGTAAACTCCGGTTTGTATACGCCCAAGGTTTTCAGGTTTTCCACCGTCGCCTCGTATATCTCGGTATAAGCGCTACGGTCAGCCTGCTTGATTTTCTTACTGCTCCCCATGCGTACACCCCCTTCCTGAAAAAGTCCGCGCATTTGGAAAAGGGGTCGCCCCCGGTTAATTTTTGGTCGCTCTTTTTTCTCAAACACGGGGGGGATTGAACCGCGCCCCGCCCTTCTCCGGGTGCTCCTTGTTGTGACACACAAGGCACAACGCCTCCCCATTGCTCACGTCGTAAGCAAATTCAGGAAAACCCTCTACCGGCTTGACGTGGTGCGCTATCTTGGCCGGAACCTTCTTCCCATATCGCAAGCACCGCTGACACAGATACTTGTCCTTGCGCAAAACTTTTGCCGCCCAATCACGGTGCCGCTTGCTGTCGTAGTGTCTCGCCATACCATCCACCTCCTGCCATATGCAGGGGGCGCTGCCGTGTATTGACAGCGCCCGCCCCGAAAGGCGCTGGATTGCAATTTTTTTGATTTACCCTACGATACTACGATAGCATAGCATAATTAAACCATAGAAAGTAGGTGAACAACATGGGCAAGAAAAAGAGAAGCGATGATAAGCAAGTCGCCAAATTCGCACTTATCACCGCCGCTCTTGCGCTCGCCACTCAGTTGATCAGCTTGCCTCATCGATAAACTAGCTAAATGGCTTGCAAAACCCTAGACGAGGGGCGAAATCCCCCTCTTTTATGGGTATTATCCCACAAGCCTTGCCCAATGTCCACACAATTATGCTATAGTTGGCTATCCTATCGGTCGTACTTCTTTGGGATCCACTCTGCTTGCCTCTTTTTCAGCATATAGAATAGCACAGATAAAACTATTATTTACTATTGTCTTTTGCAACTGCATCTACTCGCCGCCGCGCATAGTCCGCATAGTAGGCCATGCTCTCGATTCCGATACCACTGTATCCTTCGAGGAGCGCCGCCACGATGGTCGAGCCGGAGCCCGCGAATGGATCCAAAATCGTCCCGCCTGGCTCGCAGATCTTCACCAGCTCACGCATCAGTGTAATCGGCTTCTCAGTTTGATGTGCTCGCCTCTGAGGAGCAGCCATGCGATACGCACCGGGTAGAATTGGAACTGGTCTGCTGATCGGCATATTGCCATTGCTGCCCCATACGACAAACTCGGCCTGCTGCCGGAAGCGCCCCTTCTGCGGCCGTGCATTGATCTTATCCCAAGGAACAATACCCCGCCAGCACCACCCTGCCCATTGCAGCGCATCCGTCGCCGATGGTAACTGACGCCAATCCGTAAACACGCAGATGGGTGCGCCCGGGTTCGCGCGCCGCCGCGCCTCCGTCATCCATTCTGCCATCCAACTTGTCCACGAGCGTTGATCTTTTGCATCTCCATCAAAATCTGGATAAGGGCAATCCCCCTTCGTGCTGGTGTATTTTTTTGCGCTCGGCTGTTGCTTGGCCGCAAGTGTCGCCCCGCCACTGCAGTACGGCGGATCCGTGATAACAGCATCGAACATGATGCCATCATCCATTCTCCGCAAAACCTGTAATACGTCCCCATATACAATTTCGTGCATAGTATCTCCTGTCCTTGTTTTCTTGCAGGATACCATCGTGCGAGATACTATTTGCTACGGATCACAGCATGAGCGGCACGACTTCGCCTGAATCAAGCATATTCTGCATATGGTCAAGCGCCGCCGCGCGGATCGCAAAACAATGGGATTCACTATAGTGTAACCGCAAAGCCACATCCCGCCAGGTCGGAAGGGCAAGAATATAATATGCACGGAGAACATTTTCCTGCTGTTCCGGCAACCGTATCAGCATTTGGTTGACCGTCCAAAGCGTTTGTACTGCTCCCAGCATCTCGTGCGCAGTGCTTTGCCGTATTTCATCAATTTTTGCGAGGCAATCAGCCATATCACGCTGTTTGCCCCGCCCTGGTGCACAAGACAGCGATGCAGTAACGCGTTCCAGCATGCTTTGCAGCCGTTCAATCTGCTCATCTGCAATCCGTACGCTCGCCGCCACGCTGCGGCATTGCTCCAGCATTGCAGCCGCGCTATATTTGACATCGTTCATTTGCGCAATCCCCCACATATGGTATAATAAATTTGAATCCATATCATATGTAGGCAATGCCTGCATAGCCGCGAATGCGCATCATGCATTCGCGGCATTTCGTTAAATGAAATATTTAAGCGCTTCATTGTGCGCGTTCTGCGAGGATTCTGAGCACTGAACAGTCTCCAATCCTCCTCTCGGCATTGTGCTATGCGGTAGATCGGGGATTGTCGCTGTATGCCCGCATAACGGCTCAATAGGCTCTCGCCTTAGCTTCCGTCTTTTCAAGCAATATGACTTCCTTTTCTTTCGCCACTGCGTAGCCATATTCCCATGCAGCTCCGCGGCTTTCGCGCCAGTCTGGAAGGAAGCACACTGCATCACATTCGTCGATCATGGCAAAGCATATGCGCATATATGCCTCCCATGGCAAGCATTCCTGCGGAAGGCGCGCGGGGTTGAAAACCGCAAATCCGCTTTCTTCAAGTTCTCGCTCAGCCTGTAGGAATTTTATAAAATAGAATGGATCTCCAGTGATTTTCCCTGCCAAATAAATCGGCTTTTTCGCATCAGGCTGTCGCATGGTCAAGCCTCCTCTGTCGCCGCGTATCAATCACATAATCATCCGCTTCGCGGATTGTGAGCTGGCGGCCGTCGATACGCAGCCGCGCGCAGCGTTCACCGCTCTGCATCCGAACAAATTCATTCACCGCCTGAGCGCGGTCATCCGTTCGAAGGATTGATGACTCTATACCAGCAGTTATCGTGTAAACTTCGTATTTCATGGCTTTCCCCCAGACTCGTTCAATAAGTCAATACCGATCTTTCTCAGATCATCTTCGGTATAAATGCGCTGATTATGGTTGCGTGCATTCGCCAACATGCCACGCTGATCGCGGTCGTTGCGATCATATACGCCTTCCTTGATTTTCTGCCAGTTCTGCACACGCAGGATCCAATCCAGGCTGCAGCTTGTCCAGCGTCCCGACCTTCCGGAAAGATAGTCGCTTTTCTGTACCTTTACAAATATCAAACGATAGTCGTCCAAGGAATTGCGCATAGCGTTTATACTTTGCCGACGCCAGTCTGTCAACTCAGCCTTCGGCAGAGAAATGCAAATGCTATTATACAGCGCAACAACTTCTTCGGGTGATGGGAGCGCCGCCAGCTCTCTCTTATCTTCTTTGATTTCCTCTTCTCTTATTTGTCCATTTCTGCATGCAATTTCCTCGTTTTTGCATGCAATTTCGCTGATTTTGCTTACATTGGAACTATTTTGGCGTACATCTACTAAGAGGTACTTATCAACAATTTTTGTTGAAGACCTTCTTTTTACCGCTTCGAAAAAGCGTGTCTGTATGCCATGCGATGTAAGGATCCCGTATCTGGCATATAAATCCCGGTCAAATATCCGGTACTGCAGCGCGGCATCTACAATCTCTTCAACGGTGGCCACATCAACATGCGCCTCCTCCGTTGCGAACAGCAGAGCAATTCCCTCGTTCCAATCGCAGTAATACCCACCCTCGCCGCCGTAAATATGGGACCATAGCTTCAGCACTACACCATATCCCACAATACCAAAACGAGCCTCAATAAATCGCATCTCCATCCCAAGTGAGCAATTCAGCGGGAAATATGGGATAGCATTCCCCGCCACAATTTTATCCCCCTTTCCTTTGTTTCGGTGTCTGTGCCACCGTGGCACAGGATTACGGTTCGCGCCGCCGCGCCTGTGCCATCGTGTCACAAACTAGTTTCGAGGGACGCGCACCGCATGCTACCGGAATCCCGGCGACCACGCGCCCCTCAAAGTTGATACTCATTCTCTCTGCATCAATGTACGCCGAATCCACGCATCGCACTCAGCGCGGCGGCGTTTTTCAAGATCCTCCGCCACCTGCCTACAGAAAGCAGCGCGGTCAAGCCTTCTTACTTCCATACGTCCCCCCTGAAAATGGTGCTGTATCAAACAATGCATCCGGAATTCCTTCTGCCGGCATAGGTGCAGCGGTGCGGCTGCATCCCCCTGACGCTTCACGAATCGCATCATGCAGTGTTTTCAGAAGCAATGCCGTAATACGCTCTACCTCCGCCGCCGCGTCGCGCCTCATCAGACGCTCAACAATAAAAGAATTGCGTTTCCCTGTGGGCAACTGCATCAGCTCCGCATACAAGGCTGCTTGCTCCGGATCCTCAAGGTTCAGCCTGAACTGCACTCGTGGGCTTACTTCGCATCGCGCTCCATCCATAGCTGATACCCTCGCGCATTGGCGAACAAATCTGCGGTGCCGACAACGTGCATCCTCACGCGCAGCGCATCATCCAGCAAGGCAGCTCCGCCGCCAATCAAGTTGATGGGGCTTTGCAGATCCACACTATATTCCCGCAGTGTATTGCAGAGATCCTGCACGTAGCGATCACGCCCCGCCATAATGGCGCGCTGAGCCTCATCAATGCGCAGATGGTCCACAGATCCACCGCGCAGGGCCATGATAATCTGCTTCTCTGAAAGAAGGATGTCACTGCGGGACAGTTCGGTCTGAATCGCGCGCAGCATCGTAACCGTACCAAGCGGTATGCTCATCATGCTGCCAGGTATAGGCTTACCGTCTTCTGTGCTGAATACATCAATCGTATACCCGCCGATGTCAACGTGCGTAATGGACGCATATTTGGCAAGCTCGTTATACTGCGTCAGGAAGGCCGCATAGCCTTGTGGATACACGCCGCAGTCTGCAATGCGGATCTCATACTGTGCACCGCAGTAGCCGCACCGCACTCCGCCACGCTGAAGGAAATACGCTTGCATGCGCTCCCGCTGGGCGGCATATGCCATAAGCGGCAGTCCAACACCGATCCGAAAGCTACCCTCATCCATGCCGCGGCGGTGAAGCGCTGCAGCCAGCATGGAAAGGGTCAAAATCCAGGCATCAGAATTGCATGTTTTGTCATACTGCACCGGTGCGCGCATTGCCCCCAGCGCGTAATAAATGCCATCCAACTCCACATAGTCTGCATCGCCGATCGGCGGCTGCGCCGATGCAGTGAACCCGGAAGGATACAGCACCCCATCCGATGACTTCGTATTGAAATTTCCGTTGTCGATGCCGATGGTAATCATGTTTCCGCACCGCCTTCCTCAACTGTTACGGTAATGCCCTTCTGCGGATCTATGCCGGCGGCATCGACCTGCTGCTTTTTCAAGTACAGCGTGATGTGATCTTCGGTGCGGGGTTCACCTGCCGAAAACACATAGCAGGACTTTGTCTCCTTCAGGTATTTCATTTTAATTTTCATAGACTCCTCCTATTTTTTATCTTGATTTGCTTCCTGGCGCCGGGAAAATATGCGTAAGTGGCGGCCGGTGTTTCTCAACCCAATTAATATACGGATTGAGACAGGCGCTGTGCAGCAGAACGTCTCGCTCCGGCAAATTGGATATGACAGTAGGAATTCGGGCACGGCCACCGGTTCCGGGTTTAATGATGCGTTGGCAAAACTCGCATATGCGCTGTTCCCCACCACTGTTTTTTGACCTTTTTGTGCTCATAATCTCCTCCTGATGTATCATAATTTGATACCTTGCTGCCGTTGACGTTCTGCTGCGGCGGCAGTATAATCACAACATACAGACTCCGCATCCATCCTGGATGCCGCCCGCGCTGATCTGCCATCACCAGATTGCGCGGGCTTCCTTTTTTCTGTGAGCATCGCATATAGCTCAAAGCAGTCGATTACTTCGCGTGCATTACGCATCAACGCCAATATGTCGTCAAAATCGCTGCGTTCGCTGGCATCTACAATGTTATCGTCAGCGATGTCTGCAAGCCTGTCCGCCGCCGCGGCAATCTTGCGCAGGCGGTTGCCGAGCTGCGTTACCAACAACGACAATTCCCGCTCTCCGCTTGCCGGCCGCATCAGTTTCCGGCCGATTGGGCAGCAGCTCCGGCAGTAGTAAACCATCAACTCCGGCGCACTATATGCTTTCGCATAAACAATGACATCCTCTGGTGCGAGCTTGATCTCACCGCGTTCATGGCGGCCAATCGTCACCGCAGCGTATGGCACGCGAATCGCCGCATCATCCCGAGACGGATACCCGGCCGCAATGCGGGCTTCCGTAAGATAGGTAACTGGCTGAGATTTTCCCCTGATAGGCATTATATCGTCTCCTTTAAATCGTAATTCGTTTTTCAAGGTCTCGCAAAATCTGCTTCATCTGCACATCAATGACGTTGCGCCCCTCCTCATCGGCCGACGCACGCCTCCGGAAGGCATCCGCTAGCTCTGCACACAACGTTTCGGCCTCGGTAGATCTCCCTGTGACACATTCCACATTTTGATATGTTCCTCCCACCGTTTTGCTTCTGTTAGGCACGCAAACCGCCTCCTTTCCATGGTACTATTTGGACATGCGATACACGATAAAATCAAGCAACGCATCCACCGTGCGTGCCCCCGGCGTTTCCCGCCGTTCGATCCAGCTGATCACCTTGGCGGTCATCAGGACTGCGGCCATCACACACGCAGACCAAACACAGACTCCGTACACTGTTTCACCTCCCTCCGCACTCCGCTTTTTTGCGGCGTGGCGCTGGCGATGGGAAACTGTTGGCGTACACAGCCAGGCTCCTGGTCAGCACCCGCTTTTCGGGAGTTATACGAAGGCTCCCATCCCACACTCTTCGGTATATTGTCTGTGGACTAACCCCGATGAGTTCAGCCGCCGCCTTGACCGTCATTGCTTCCCCGTGGTCTCGCACCCAGTCGCGCACAAGCTCATCCAAGGGCGGCACAGGTTTCACTTTACGTTTTTGCATTCAATACCTCCAGCATTACATTTTCTGTTAGCTCGCCTGCTGATCATCAAAGAACCGAACCCAATCGGGTAGGTCAAGCGCTTCTGCGATTCGCTTCGCCGTCTCAACGGATGGATTGGCATCCCCGCGCTCAATAGCGGAATACATCTGTTGCGAGATCTGAGCACGAGCAGCAATATCGGATTGCGAGTTAATGCCTCGTGCTTTGATTAACCATTCCCTCATTCAATCACCCCTCTTGAAATACTAATTTAATTTGTGTTTGTATAACTGTCTCTTATACACATCTGACGCTGCC
>ENA-OYZG01000382-OYZG01000382.1-human-gut-metagenome-genome-assembly--contig:-NODE-382-length-12735-cov-4.498896_pt1 | contig 12735 bp, 8 predicted proteins | sample MGYA00244071_ERZ653466 | MGnify/ENA primary metagenome ERZ653466 (study PRJEB26926, sample SAMN06165150) | human gut metagenome | biome: ENVO:00009003; feature: ENVO:2100002; material: ENVO:00002003...
CGGCAGCGTCAGATGTGTATAAGAGACAGTTCACAGGTAGGCCACGAAAAAAGCGAATTCGGACGGTCGAAAACAAAAAAAGAAGCCATTTCACAGAAAAATCTGCAAAACGACTTTCGAATATTGAAAAATTCACATTTGCGTGATATACTATTTCTATATGTGACCGAGCACACGCATGGAGGTATAACGATGGCTGTTAGCTATAAAAGATTGTTCCATTTGCTAATCGAGCGGGACATGACCACTGCCCAGCTCCAGCACCAGGCTGGCTTTTCCGCGAATATCACCACACGAATGAAGCGGAATGGATATTTGTCCTTGGATACGATTGAAAGCATCTGCCGCACACTTGGATGCGGCGTGGATGATATTCTGGAGTTTGTGCCAGGTGAGGAGGACAGCGATGGACGCAGTTAGCATGTTAATAGAAGTGTTAAAGGCGAAGAAAATGATTACGCCTTTGGAGAAGGATATTCTTGATACATGGAATGAGCTAAATAAAAATCCGTTTACCATGGAGTCTGCTGAAAGGCAGGTTACCATGAACGATGCAAACCATAAAGATATTTTTGATAAAATTGCATTGTTGCCAACAACTGTTCTGAAGCCGCGTTATGCTATAACTGAAAGCGATATCAGATACAAGCTTACCAATCAGCTTAGTATGTTGATAGAGAAGGAATGGAATGCACAAAACGGCGATAAATAAAACCGCTATTTCTCTATGAATTGAAAGTATCTGCGGCATTACAAAGTGCGGTGTGGAAAGCATTCTGAATTTTATGCCGGATAGCGCTAACAAAAACAAATAATGTGCTCTGGCACAGAAAGAGGAAAGATCATGGCAAGAGCGACGAAGAAAAAAGTTGAAGAGGTTTCATTGGAAACCGTTTTATGGAACTGCCGAGTTGCCCTGCGTGGTGTCGGCAGCACCGATAAAAATCGCGATGCGGTTATTGGCTTGTGCTTTTTGAAGTTCGCAGGTGATAAATTTGAAAAGCGCCGTGCGGAGTTGATTGCACAGTACGGTGATATTCCTGCATTCCTGGAAAAAGCATCTTTCTATAATGCAGTCAATGTGTTTTATTTGAAAGAAACAGCCCGTTGGTCTTTCGTTGTGAAGAACGCCGGTGCCAACGACATTGCTGTTATTCTCGATAAGGCCATGGCAGATATTGAGTCGGCTAACCCTGCGTTGAAGGGCGCCCTCTCGCTGAATTTGTATGCTACCCTCGGTGCGCCGAAGGAGAAAATCAAACAGCTGATTGATGAGGTCAATAAAATCGATGAGTCCCGTTTCCATGAGGAAGACCTCATTGGTCGAGTGTATGAGTACTTCCTTCAGGTGTATGCTGCCTCCGGTACTAAGGAAGACGGTGAATTTTATACTCCGGCTTGTATCGTGCAGTTGATTGCGGAAATGATTGAGCCATATAGTGGTGTGGTGTATGACCCCTGCTGTGGTTCCGGCGGAATGTTTGTACAGTCCCATAAGTTTGTAGAAAGCCACCACGGAAACCGCAAAAATATCTCTGTCATTGGTCAAGAGAGTGTCCAGGAAACCTGGCGCCTGTGTAAGATGAATTTGGCCATCCGTGGCATTTCCCACAACCTTGGCGAAAAGAACGCCTCAACCTTCACCGAAGACCTGCACAAGGATAAAAAAGTGGATTTCATCATGGCAAACCCGCCATTCAATCTCAAGGGCTGGCGTGGTGAAGATCAGTTGCTCGATGATCCCCGTTGGCAAGGTTATGGTGTACCTCGTGCATCCAATGCCAACTATGCCTGGATTCTGCACATGATTTCCAAACTGGATGTCAACCACGGCATTGCCGGATTTCTCCTGGCCAATGGTGCGCTGAATGACCCGGATGAATATGCCATCCGCAAGCGTCTGTTGGAAAATGACAAAATCGAGGCAATTATCGTTCTGCCCCGTGATATGTTCTACACCACCGATATTTCTGTTACACTCTGGATTGTGAATATGAATAAGAAGGCCGGTACTGTAAACGGACGCCAGGTGCGTGACCGCCGTGGTGAAGTCCTCTTTGTCGATCTCCGCCGCTGGGATCAGAATGTGGAGGAAATTGTCATTGATAAGGGCAAGAAAAAGAAAAAGACCGTACTGACTCCGACACAGATCCAGGAGGTCAAAAAGCTGTATACCGCTTGGCAAAGTGCGGACACCTCACTTTATGCTGATGTGCCGGAATACTGCCGGTCTGTGAAAATTCTGAAGAAAGACAAGGTTAATCCCGAAGATATCACCATTGAGGAAAAAGATTTCTCTCTTGCTCCGAGTAAGTACATTGAGTTTATCGACCATGATTTGGACATTGACTTTGCAAAAGAAATGGCTCGTATCCAGAGTGAAATGCGTCTGCTGATGACATCGGAGGAACTGTCGCAGGCGATGCTGAAGGACGCATTTAGGGGGATAGGCTATGGCATTGACTAAGCTTGGAAAATATATAACCCAATCTGATGCCCGTAATTATGATGGAATTTACGATGAAAACGCTGTTGTCGGTTTGTCTACCCAAAAACAGGCCATCAAAACAAAAGCGGATTTGACGGGTGTAAATCTGACATCATACAAGCTATTTCCCGCAAGAAGTTTTGCGTATGTCCCGGACACTTCCCGCCGTGGCGACAAAGTGTCTCTCGCATACAATCTTAGTGATGGGACATATTTAGTATCGTCCATTTCTGTGGTGTTCTATGTGTCCGATGAGGAACACTTGCTGCCAGAATACCTACATATGTATTTCAACCGCCCGGAATTTGACCGCTATACTCGTTTCAATTCCTGGGGATCTGCTCGTGAAACCTTCTCTTGGGAGGATATGTGTGATATTGACATTGAACTGCCGGATATTACGGTTCAGCAAAAATATGTCGATATCTACAGTGCCATGCTTGCCAATCAGCGCAGCTACGAGCAGGGATTGGAAGATTTGAAATTGGTTTGCGATGGATACATTGAGAACTTGAGCCGGAACCATTCGAGGGAGTCTATAGGGCAATATTTAATCTTATCGGATAAAAGAAATGAAATTGGCTTAGGCATAGATTCCGTAAGAGGATTGGCAGTTTCAAAGGAAATGATACCTACAAAAGCTGATATGGATGGTGTTGGATTGTCAAATTATAAGCTTGTACCACCTCGCCATATTGCATATGTTCCCGACACTTCGCGTAGAGGAGATAAAGTATCTCTTGGCTATAACAACGCAGAAGAAACTTACCTCGTATCCTCAATATCTACTGTTTTTACCACGAACGAAAAGTTTTTACTCCCAGATTATCTGATGCTTTTCTTTTCAAGAAGTGAGTTCGATAGATATGCCCGATTCCATTCTTGGGGAAGTGCAAGAGAAATATTTGATTGGAAGGAAATGTGCGATGTGCAAATTCCGATTCCGGATATATCCGTACAGCAATATATTGTAAACATTTACGTCGTCTATCAGTTGCGAAAGGAAATCAACGAGCAATTAAAGGCACAAATCAAAGATCTATGTCCTATTTTGATTAAAGGCTCCATAGAAGAAGCATCTGCCTAAAAGGAGGACTTATGGCATATTACACAGAGCGTCACGGTATGCGAAGACCTATCGCGAAAACCTACGATATATCCATAGAAAAGTATGCTTTGCTACTCCATTGCTGCGAGAAATACTACAATAACCTCGCATGGAAATATCCTGCACAATGCCCTGATGGACAGGGGTGCTGTGGAATCGATCATGAGCAGTTCCGCTTAGATTTGCGATACGAAATTCCGACTTTGTTTAGGGATAATGCTGACTGCATTACTGTTCCGTCTACTCACCATAATATTTTCAATGGTGACAGCAAGGATGAATACGATCAGTACGCATTACTCGATCTCATCGAATTTTTTGTGGAGAATGTTCATGATGTAGTTGTTGGTAGCTTTCACAGCTATTGGGGGCACCATCATCTGACCTGTCAGAACAGTCGGAATGTGTGCGCTGAGTTTCGGGACGAAATCAACGGTATTTTCCAAAAGACAGGGCTACTGTACAGTTTGAATACTGACTTACAGGTAGAACGCATTGTGGAAAACAGCCCGCTTACGCCTGCGGTCGAAGCCGCTGTTGCCACGGTAGCTGAAGCCGGAACCCGTGAGCTTTTGCAGGAGGCAATTCTCCTGCACAGAAGTCCTTATCCGGCGGATATCCGGGATGCTACAGAAAAAATCTGGGATGCCTTTGAAAGGCTCAAGACGTACTACACTATAATGAATAAGCGTGATTCTGCTGCAAAGATTGTATCCGATATGTCTGGTGGACAGGCTGATTACAGTACTTTGTTTGATACAAAGTTTAGAACGCTCACTACTATTGGCAACACTTTCAGAATTCGCCATCACGAAACTGACAAGGCGGAAATCACCGATGTTCGCTATTATGATTATTTCTTTAATCGTTGCCTGTCATTGATTGCACTGGCAATCCAATATCTACAGTAAAGGAGGTATCCGCGTGGACTATACATTCATAAAAGGTCAATTCATCGAAGCACAGCTTGAGGAGGCTATTATTTCCCTCTTTGAACAGCAGGACTACATCTACGTCCACGGCGAAAACATCCATAGAAAATACGAGGATATTTTGCTCTTGGATGATCTACGCTCCTTTATGCTGTCCCGGTATAGCAAGGACGGTCTGACAGAGATCGAACTGCAAACAATAATTAATCGCCTGCAGCTGATTCCTGCCTCCCCGCTGTATAGCGGAAACCGGGAGACTTTCTGGCTCGTCAACGAAGGTTTTGACCTTGTGCGTGACGATACCAGTAAGGTGGCTCTTCATATCGATTACATTGATTTTGATAATCCCGGCAACAACATCTTAAAAGTGGTCAACCAGTACTCTGTGCAGGGAGAGCATCTGCGCCGTCCCGACCTGTTGGTGTTTATCAACGGTATCCCCATTGCCATTTGCGAGTTCAAATCGGCCATCAGCGAGGATACCACGGTGTATGATGCCTGGGAGCAGATTACCATTCGCTACAACCGGGATATTCCCAAGCTGATGAAGTACTGTTTTCTGTCCGTTATCAGCGATGGCGCAAACACCAAAATGGGCAGCATCTTTACCCCTTACGCTTATTACTACGCATGGAACAAGGCAAACGATACGGACAGGGTTTCCAACGGCATCAATTCGCTGTTTACGATGATTGCCGGTGCCTTTGCCAAAGACCGTGTGATTCAGCTTCTGCGGGATTTCGTGTTCTATCCCGATGACAGCAAGAAGAGCGAGGCGATTGTCTGCCGTTATCCGCAGTTCTTTGCCGCCGGAAAGATGCTCAATAGCATCAAGAAACATCTGCGTCCTGCTGGTGATGGTAAGGGTGGTACATACTTTGGTGCGACAGGCTGCGGAAAGACATACACCATGCTGTTCCTTTCCCGTATGATTGCTCTGCGTGACCCGGATACCTTCAACAATCCTACCATCATTATTATCGTTGATCGCGAGGATCTGGACACCCAAACAGCGGAACTGTTTGCAACAGCAAAGAAGTTCTTGCATGAAAGCGATGTCCGCAGCATTGAGTCCCGTGCGGATATGGCCAAGACCCTCGGTGACAGACCCAGCGGTGGCGTGTATATCACATCCATACAGAAATTCTGCGAAAAGATAGGTTTACTGTCCGATCGAAGCAACATCATCTGCATTTCCGATGAGGCCCACAGAACGCAAACGGGTGTCGGGGCAAAGCTGAAGAAAACCGACAAAGGCGTGTTCACCACATACGGCTTTGCCAAATACCTGCGTGACAGTTTCCCCAATGCCACATATTGCGGTTTCACGGGAACGCCTGTCGATGAGACCATTGCCGTCTTCGGTGATGTGGTCGACAGCTATACCATGAAGGAATCCAGTGATGACGGCATTACCGTCCGCATTGCCTACGAGCCTCGTTTGGCCCGTGTCATCCTTTCGGATGAGCAGGCAAAGCAGATTCAGAAATACTACAACAGTTGTGCGGAGCAGGGCTCCACAGCAGAGCAGATTGAAGAAAGCCAGCGGGCTATGGCGCAAATGAGAACTATCCTTGGACACCCAGACAGGCTTAAGAAACTCGCTACGGATATGGTTTTCCACTACGACGCACTGTGTGCAGAAAAGCCGGAAATCGTGCAAAAGGCCATGATTGTCTGTGCTGACCGTGCTGTTGCATTCCGTCTGTTACAGGAGATTTTGGCCATTCGCCCGGATTGGGGTGAGAAGCGCCGTGCAGAAGATGAGTCCGCACTCACGGGAGAGCAGCTTGATAAGCTGATGCCTCTGCCGAAAATAAATCTCGTTGCCACCCAGGGCGCAAACGATGAAAAAGACCTGTTTGAAGCTTGTGGCACCAAGGAATACCGCAAGATGCTCGACCGGCAGTTCAAGAACAATAATTCCAATTTCAAGATTGCCATTGTTGTCGATATGTGGATCACAGGATTCGATATTCCGTCCCTTGCTGTGATGTATATTGACAAGCCTCTCCAGAAACACACCCTTATTCAGACTATTTCCCGTGTTAACCGTGTCTTTGAGGGCAAGGACAAAGGTCTGGTAGTTGACTATATCGGCATCAAAAACGATATGTTGGAGGCTGTTAAAAAATACGGCAGTCCCCAGGAAAACCCAGTTGATGAACTGAATATCACCCTCGGCATCTTCCGAAACCATCTGGCAATGATAGACGAACTGCTTGTCGGCTTCAATGCCACCAAATTCTATACCGGGGAGCCATTGGAACGGTTGACTTGCTTGAATATGGCGGCAGAATATGTCCAGAGCAACAAGGAGATGGAAACTCGCTTTATGGGCCTCTCCCGCCGTTTAAAGAGCGCATATACGATTTGTTTTCCTTCCGGCGAACTGACAGATATTGAAACCGCCAAGGCGCAGTTCTATCTGGCAATCCGCTCCATCATCTATAAGCAGACTAAAGGCGATGCTCCCGATGCGGAGATTATGAATCGGGTCGTTGAGGAAATGGTGCGTAATGCCATCACCTGCACCGGCATTGAAAATATTGTGGATGAGAATAAATCGGTGGACCTGTTCAGCGATGATTTCCTTGCCGAACTAGATGCTGTGAAATTGCCGATTACCAAGTTCAATGCCTTGCTCAAACTTCTGAGGAAAGCCATCACCAGTTATGGGCGCACCAATAAGATAAAGGCCCAGGAATTCGATGAGCGCCTTCGCAGCGTTGTAGACGCATACAACAGCCGTGATAAGCTGGTGTTCACCAGTGAGGTTGTGGCAGATTTCGTGAATGACCTTTCTGACCAGCTTTTGCAAATTCTGAAGGATTTGCAGGACGATAAGACCTCTTTTGAAAAGCTGGGTATCACCTTTGAAGAAAAAGCATTCTACGACATTTTGGTAAGGGTGCGTGATGACCACGGTTTTCCGTATGCCGATGAGAAGTGTCTTGTATTGGCAAAGAAAATAAAAGCACTTGTTGACGACAAAGCACAGTTCGCAGACTGGTCAACTCGTGATGATATCAAGAACCAACTCAACATGGAATTAACTGTTCTCCTATACAACAATGGTTACCCGCCCGAATGGGATGAAGAGGTGTTCGAGAAAGTCATGGAACAGGCTGAAAATTTCAAAAGATACTCGGATCAAACGTAACAATAAAATGCAAAAGACCACACAGCAGACATTGTAGCCTGTTGTGTGGTCTTCTGTTTTGCCCCGCTTGAAGAGAGTCGGCTCAATTTGCTTGTTTTTGCAAATCCCTAAGTCCAACCCTCTAACCGGGGGCGGCATTTTTGCGTTGCGGCTTTATAGAACGGCTTCTTGATACGGCAATCCTCAGTCACGGCTTGCGCCGTGACAGCTCCTTTCAAAAGGAGCCTTTTGGTCAGTGCGCTCTCAAATGCCGTCCGAATACGAAATCCGTTGGAGTTCACTACTCCCAAACGCCCCCTTTTTGAAAGGGGGTGGCATGCGTTAGCATGCCGGGGGATTGCCGTATTCGGAAAACCGCCAACCGTCCATTGTGCATTGTCAATTTCCCGCCCCGCCCGGATAGTATCCGGGGCAGGGCGGGAAACAAGCGGTTAGATCTTTCCTTCGGCTTCCATCTCGCGGCGGCGCTTCACGAGGAAGGTGGCCACGTGGTGGCCGCGGCTGCCACGACCGAAGCCTTCGTCCGCGCCGTTGGCGCGCGCCTGCGCGGAGGCGACCTGCGTGCCGCCCGCAACGAAGATCAGCTTGTCGCGCACGCCCATTTCGGTGGCGATGCGGTTGATCTTGGCGATGTTCTTATAATGAATATCATCGTGGCTGATGATGGTGGAAGCGAGCATTGCGTCTGCGTTGAGCTCGATCGCCGCGTTTACGAGCTTCTCCGGCGGGACGGAGGTGCCCAGGTAATGCACCTCGATACCGTATTTCTCGATGCCGCCGTGCTTGATGTCGATGATCTCCCGGAGCCCGACGGAGTGTTCATCCTCGCCGACCGTGCCGCACACGACGCGCATCGGCCTGCGCTCGATGTCCGCGCGGATCTCGTCGTCGCTCATCACGTCCGGCTCCTCGGGGATCACGAGCTTGTCAATCTCGATGGCAAAGGGAACCTTGCCCTTGAGCTCGATGCGCGTGCCCTCCGCGCCGTGCATGATTTCCTTGGAAATAACCTCACAATCCGTGAGGTTCATGCGCTTCGCGCACTCGAGCGCTGCCGCCTCCGCAATATGCTTTTCTGCGGGGAAGAACATCGTGAGCATCACGGTACCGTCCGCGAGCCATTCCATTTCCGGGCGGATCAGCTTCGCGCCCGGCTGGGCGAAGTCCTGCACCTCGGCCATGCGGACGTTGCAGTTGTCCTCCTCGTCCAGCTCGTCGATGTAGACGATCTTCTCCGGGCATTCCAGCGTGCAGCCGCCGATGAGGTCGGAAGGGTTTGTTGCGCCGTACTGGGCGATGTTGTTGTAGCCGTAGTGCGCGGTGACGGGGGCCATGTAGTCCGCTTCGCGCTTCACGATCGTGCCGGCGCCGATGCCGCCTGACAGCTTGCGGGCGATGCCGTCGCCGTTGCGCTCCGGGTAGATGCCGCTGTCCACGAACATCCCGGCCTCGACCGCCGCGAAGTAGCCGCCCTGCTCGACCATCTCCTCCATGAAGAGGATCGCGCGCTCCTTGAGCTCGCGGGCCTTCTCGCGCAGGTAGCCGTCCTTCTTGAGTTCGACCATGTCCATGAGGCCGTCCATGCCCACGAGCGCCTGCTTGGCCGTGTCGCACGCCTCGATGTTGTAGATGTGCCAGGGCACGTTGCGGCCCTCATCCGGCGTGATGGTGGACTGGATGTCCGCGCTTGTGAGCTTGGAGATGAGCATGTTGAGCACGTGGGTCACCGTCGCCTCGCGGGTGGAGGATTCGATGTACTTGGTGTTCATCTGTGCACGCATGCGGTATTCGTGGAAAAGATCGCGCAGCGCCACGGCGTAGGGGAGGTCCATATGCACGCAGGGGGCGGGGGTCGCCGTCGGCGGCACAGTGGAAAGGCAGATATTCTTTTTGTCGATGCCGACCTTCGCGGAGAAGATGGCGTTGATGCCGTGCTGCACCATCAGCTCCGGCATGACCTTCCAGGCCTCGCGCGCGGTGGCGTTGGCGTTGTGCGCGCCGTCGATCTGCGCCATGCCTGCCCAGGCGATGAGCTTCTTGGATTCGCACGCGTCCACGAAGGAACGCGCCATGTTGATGTTGCGGTAAATGACGTTATACTGCGGGTCCTGATGCACGCCGTTGACGCCTTCTTCCGCGAACATGACGGCGATGTCCGGGCCGGCGACGCCGGAAACATAGCTGTGGTAATTGATGGGGCGCCCCACTTCGTCCTCGATCATGTCGAGCGCTTTGCGTTGGGCGCGGACCTGCTTGCGGGTGATCGGCACGCCGCCCATGCCCTGCGGGGTACCCTCGATGAGGCCATCGAAATGGCTCTGGCCTGCCGTGCGGATGACCATGATGTGATCTGCGCCGTGATGCGCGCCCATGCGCATGCGGCGGATGTCGTCCTCGAAGCGGCCGGAAGCGATCTCCGTGGTGATGACGGGCATCGGCTGCGGATCGATGTCATCGAAATAGTGCGCCGGCGGCAGCGGCACGGAGTTTTTCAGCGGCTTGGAGCAATCCTGGTATTCAAAGGGGCCCATCTTGAGGCCGGGGGCAGGCTCGCGCCACGTCCAGCCGCGCCTGCGGGGACGGTAATTTTCAAGGTCTTTTAAGATTTCAGATACGTCGATGTTCTTGTTCGGGTCAAGTTTGTAATCGCTCATATCGCACCTCCGTTAAAACTGCGCCGCGGCTTCATCCCAAAGCCGGTCTTCGCAAAGCGCGAGGCCTGCCGCGCGCACGTCCGTGCCCTGCGCCCTGGCAAGGCGGTATACCACGTTGCCCGCGCCGTGGGCGATCAGGTTACGCTCTACGCAGCCGTCCACGATGCGCTTTGCCTCAATAGATGAAAAGCCCATGCGCAGCAGCACGCTGCGCTCGATGGAGGGCGAGGTGTACTCATACCCCATCTTGAGGAGCGGCTCGGTGATCTGCCCGGCCAGCGCCCAGAAGCGCTGTTCGAGCTCCTCGTCGGAAAGGTTTGCCAGGTGCGCGCGCCTTTCCTGATAATCGTCTGCCCGTTTCATGTTGATTCCTCCTGGTTTTTGCTGTGTTCGTTTGCTTTGAGTTTCACGCTCCCTTGGGGGAGAGTGCGTTTTTGGCTGGTGTGCTTCTCACCTGCGGTGAAGGGGGATAAGGGGGATGAGTCGCTAAGGCGTCCCTCTGCCGAATACGGCAATCCTCAGTCCGCTTCGCGGACAGCCTCCACAGTTCGCAATGACCGCGCTGTGCCGCTCCTGCGGCAACGCGGCGCGACCATTGCGAACTGTGGAGTTGGCATGGCGTAAGCCGTGACGGGGGATTGCCTTACCCCTGCGGGTTTGCGTAAAACATGCCAGAGGATTGCCTTACCAAGAAGCGCTTCCGAAAGCAGGTGAAGATCGCCTTTCTCCGCCTGCCGCTTCGCAGGCGCTTTTCCCAAAGCCTGTTTACTTCCTTCGCGTTTTGAAGTACCATAGAGGCTGAAAGCAAGACATTCTACGTTGGGAGGATATGAATAATATGCCGGATTATAAAAAGCTCCAGAACGGAAGCGACATCCGCGGCGTCGCTATCGCGGTGGAAGGCGGCAAGCCGGTGGATCTGACGGAGGATGCTGCGCGCGCCATTGGCGGCGCGTTTGCCAAATGGCTGCGCGGCCGCTTGGGCGAAGGTGCGAAGCGTGTCTCCATCGGCCGGGATTCCCGGCTTTCGGGCGAGCGGCTTGGCACATGGCTCTCAGACGGTCTGCGTGCCGCGGGGATGGACGTCACGGACTTCGGCCTTTGCACCACGCCCGCGATGTTCATGTCCACCGTCCTCACGGGCTGGCAGTTCGACGGCGCGGTTATGATCACTGCGAGCCACCTCCCCTTTGAGCGCAACGGCTTTAAGTTTTTTACCGCAGAAGGCGGGCTGGAAAAGCAGGACATCGCCGCGATCCTCGTGAGCGCGGGCGCGGGCGATTTCCCTGCGGGAGGCTCCGGCGCCTTGGCCAAGGCTGCTTTTCTTCCCGCCTATGCCACGATGCTGCGGGAAAAGATCCAGGCCGCGACCGGTATGGAGCAGCCGCTTTCCGGCCTCCGCATCCTCGTGGACGCGGGCAACGGCGCGGGCGGCTTTTTCACGGGCGAAGTGCTTGCCCCCCTCGGCGCGGACACGGCGGGAAGCCAGTTCCTCGAACCGGACGGCTGCTTCCCCAACCATGCGCCCAACCCGGAAAATGCCGCTGCAATGGAGTCCATCCGCGCGGCAGTGCTCGAAAACAAGGCGGATTTCGGCATCATCTTTGATACGGATGTGGACCGGGCAGGCGCGGTGCTCGCGGACGGCAGCGAGCTCAACCGCAACCGGCTCATCGCCATCCTCTCCGCCATCCTGCTGCGGGAGCACCCGGGCACGACCATCGTAACCGATTCCATCACCTCCACGGGCCTTGCTTCGTTCATCGCCGCGCATGGCGGCGTACACCGGCGCTTCCAGCGCGGCTACCGCAACGTCATCAACGAGGCGCAGCGCCTCTGTGCCGCCGGGCAGGATGCGCAAATGGCCATCGAGACTTCCGGCCACGGCGCGTTGCAGGAAAACTATTTCCTTGACGACGGCGCTTACCTGATGGTGAAGCTCCTCATCGAGCTTGCGCGGGCGCGGCGGGATGGCCGCACGCTCGAATCCCTGCTCGCCGGGCTGAAGGAGCCCGTGGAAAGCATGGAGTTCCGCATGGCGCTCAACGCGGCGGACTTTGCCGCCTACGGCAACGAAGTCATTGCTGCGCTCGCGGAATACGCCAAAGCGCAGCCCGGCTGGACGCTTGCCGAACCCAATTACGAGGGTGTGCGCGTGAACCTTGACCCCACGCACGGCGACGGCTGGTTCCTGCTGCGGCTTTCGCTGCACGACCCGCTGATGCCGCTCAACATCGAGAGCGACCGGGCGGGCGGCGCAAAGCAGATCGCTGCCGCGCTTGCGAACTTCCTCGCGGGGTTCGGCAAGCTGGATTCCACCAGCCTTGCGGCGTTCGCGGAGTGATGGAAGCTGTCTCTTATACACATCTGACGCTGCCGACGACTAGTCG
>ENA-OYZG01000393-OYZG01000393.1-human-gut-metagenome-genome-assembly--contig:-NODE-393-length-12478-cov-4.810915_pt1 | contig 12478 bp, 9 predicted proteins | sample MGYA00244071_ERZ653466 | MGnify/ENA primary metagenome ERZ653466 (study PRJEB26926, sample SAMN06165150) | human gut metagenome | biome: ENVO:00009003; feature: ENVO:2100002; material: ENVO:00002003...
GAGATCCTGAGATGTCTCGTGGGCTCGGAGATGTGTATAAGAGACAGGTTGTACACCGGGACGCCGGCAAAGCCGGGGTCCACGGGCGCATAGATGCTGTAAATGGCGTAAGCCGCCTCCGGGTCGCCCGTGTACAGCGTGTTATACATCTTGTACTCGTCGCTGTTCATGATCTTGTACAGCGTCGGGTAGCGCTCCGGCTCGGCGTTGACGATCTCGCTGAGGTTCCAGATGAGGTCCTCCTCGATGTACTGGACGAGCTTATCGGTCTCGCCAAAGGTGCCGGTCAGCTCCGCCGCGTTGCTGGCGAACAGCTCGGTCTGCATACGGTCGACAAAGCCGTCCGTACCGGTATCATACACGAGCTCGATGTTCACGGCATCCTCGATCGCCTGGCGGATGGGGTCGTTCTCATACCCCACCTCATCGTCACGGTTGTTGCCAAACTGCGTAAAGCGGATAGTCACCTTCTCGCGGTCCGCGTTGGTCAGCGGCGCCTCCGGTTCGTCCGGCGTGTCCGCGTCCGGCGCGGCGGTCGGCTCGTCCGGCTCGTCGGCGGGCTGCTGCGTGGTGCAGCCGGCAAACACGCTGACAGCCAGCATCAGGCCCATCAGGATCGCCAAAAGCTTCTTCATGGTGTTTCCTCCTTTTTTTGTTCTGCCGCCGCATGCCGGAGCCGGGCGGCAAGCTTCATTTATTCCTTGATCGCACCGAGCGTGATGCCGCTGGTGAAATACTTCTGCAGGAACGGGTAGACGCACATGATGGGCACCATCGCGCAGATGATGGTCGCCATGCGCAGCGCCATCGGCGGCGGCAGCTCCATGCCGAGGCCGACCGCGCCGCGGCGCACCGTGTTCATCATCGACTGATCGACGAGCATGCGCCGCAGAATCCACACAAACGGCTGCAGGTTCGTCTTGTTGGAGATGAACATCATGTAGTTGTAATAGTCGTTCCAGTTGATGACCGCGATGAACAGCGCCACCGCCGCCAGCATGGAGCGCGACACCGGCGTGACGATGCGGAAGAACACGCCCACATCCGTACAGCCGTCGATCAGGGCGGCCTCCTCCAGCTCCTTGGGGACGGAGTAGGTGAAGTAGTTGCGCATGATGATGAAGTACGTGATGTTCAGCGCGCCCGGGATGACCATGACCCAATACGACCCCAGCAGGTTCAGATCCCGGTACAGCATGTACTGCGGGATGAGGCCGCCGGTGAAGAACAGGTTGAACACGACCAGCGCGTTGACCACCTTCATGCCGCGCACATGCGTCTTGCTGCACGCATACGCCATCGTCGCCGTGACCAGCAGCGAGAGCACCGTGGCAAGCGCCGTCTTGCTGACGGAAATCCACATGCTGGTGGTGAACGCCTTCGTGCTGAAGATGGCCTGATAATACTGCAGATCCACGCCGCCCGTGGGCCAGAGCATCAGCCCGCCCTTGATATACTCCTCATACGGGGTGATGGAGCAGATGAGCACGTACCACATGGGGTACACGCAGATGAGCGCAAAGATGATGCAGAACGCATACACGAACACATCGTAAAAATTGAACCCGGCAACCTGCAGCATGGTGCGCCGCGGCTGGCCCGCACGGTTGAGAGACTGCTTCATATGCCCTTCCCCCTTTCCTCAGAAGATGCCCTGCACGTCGAGCCTGTTGACAAACTTGTTGGCGATGACCACCACGATGAGGCCCATGGTGTTGAGCAGGAAGTTCGTGGCCGTGGAGAGCTCAAAATCCGTGCCGCCGCCGAGGCTGATGCGGTAGATGTACGTGGAGAGCACGTCGCCGGTGGACAGGACGTAGTTGTTGTACAGGTTGTAGACCTGGTCGAAGTTGGAGACGAACAGCGACGCCAGCTGCAGGATCAGCATGATGACGATGCTGGGTAGGATGCGCGGCAGCGTGATGTGCGTGAGCATCTGCCAGCGGTTCGCGCCGTCGATGGCCGCGCTCTCATACAGCGTGGGGCTCACGCCCGCCAGCGCCGCCAGATAGACGATGGTGGAGTAGCCGGAGGTCTTGATGATGTTCGAGATCACGAGGATGCTGCGGAACAGGTCCGGCCGCTTGAGAAAATCGATCGGCTCGCCGCCGAACGACTGGATGATCTGGTTGATCGCGCCGCCGATGTCCGCGTTGGAGGGATACTCGAGGAACACCTGCACAAGGCCGGCGAAGATGACCCAGGAGAGGAAGTAGGGCAGGTACACGCACGTCTGCACGACGCTCTTGACCTTGCGCAGCTTGATCTCGTTGATCATCAGCGCGAGGAAGATTGCGAACGTGAAGCCGAACACGAGATTATATATGTTGATGATGATCGTGTTCTTGAACGCGCGGATGAAGTTCGGGTCGGCAAACATCCGCTCAAAATGTTCAAACCCCGCCCAGGGCGAGGCGAGCACGCCCAGGCGAGGCGAATAATCCTTGAAGGCGAGCAGGATGCCGTACATCGGCCCGTAGTTGAACACCGCCATGAAGCAGAAGCCCGGCAGCATGAGCAGATACAGGAACCAATGTTTGCGCAGGTATGCGCTGAAGCGGTACAGCCGTCCGCCGCCCAGCGGCCGGTCCTTACGGCCGCCCGGCGCGCGGCTCTTGCGCCCGGCGGCGACCGGTAAGCTCCTTCCTTCCATCGCGTTCCTCCCGAAAATATTTGTTAATATTAATTCCCGAATACCGGGTCTATCATCCTCTATCCGTGCTGCCAAACGGGTGACGTTGTGGGAAACCGCAGGCGCAGAGACGCTCTGCCGAACAAATTCCATTGATTTTCAGATAAATCATACTAAAAGTTTTGCGGCAAGTCAATACGCGCGTTCACAAAAATGACCAGATTTTTTGTAAATCACAGCTCTGGCGGCCAAAAAATTTATTAATATTGCCGTTAATATTCCATGATTGTATAAAAACCTATGGACAAGCACCAAAAGCATGGTACAATTTTTGCATAGGCGGGTCCGCCCGCGGAAAAGGAGGCGCACATGGCAGCAAAGAGGATCGGTTTTATCGGCTACGGATTGCGCTCGCGCACGATGATGCAGTCGTTCCGCGCGCTGGAGGCGGACATCGCCGTGGCGGCCATCGTGGACCCGCGCGCGGAGCAGATCCGCGCCGAGATCGCGGACGACCCGTATTTCACGGGCGCCGTTTTTTACGATACGCCGGAGGAGATGCTCGCGCGCGCGGAGCTGGACGGCGTGTTCATCGGCACGCGCTGCTCGCTGCATGCAAAGCTGGCCGCGCTGGTGCTTGAAAGCGGACTGCCGCTGTTTCTCGAAAAGCCGGTGTGCATCAGCGAGGAGCAGTACGCGCTGCTCAGCGCCGCCGCAAAGGGGCGCGAGGCGCAGGCGGTCGTCTCCTTCCCGCTGCGGCTCACGCCCGTGGTGCAGGCGGTCCGGCGCGTGGTGCAGGCCGGGACGCTCGGGCGCATCACGATGGTGCAGGCGGTCAACAACGTGCCCTATGGCAGCGTCTACTACCACAGCTGGTACCGCGACGCGAACGAGACGGGCGGCCTGTTCCTGCAGAAGATGACGCACGATATCGACTACATCGACTACCTCACCGGCGAGACGCCCGTGGACGCGTTCGCGCGCACGGCCAAGCTGCACTTTCGCGGCGACAGGCCGGCGGGGCTGCGCTGCCCGGACTGCCCGGACTACCGCACCTGCCGCGAGAGCAGCTACGTCGTGGGCAAGATCCTCAAGGACGACGTGCAGGGCGACGCCTGCTGCTTTGCCCGCGACACGGGCAACGAGGACGAGGCGAGCGTCATCCTCACGTGCAAAAGCGGCCTCATCGTCAGCTACAACCAGAACTTCATGGTCAAAAAGGGCGCGGGGCGGCGCGGCTGCCGCCTGATCGGCACGCAGGCGAGCGTCGAGTTCGATTTCTACACCGGCGTGGTGCGCGAGGACCGCTATTTCACGGACGAGACGGTGACGCACACGATCGGCTCGGGCGGCATGCACTTTGGCGGCGACGAGCGGCTGGCGCAGGAATTCCTCGCGCTGATGGACGGGCAGGCGCCGGAATCCGACCTGCGCGCGGGGCTTGCCAGCGCGGCGGTGTGCCTGGCGGCGCGTGCGTCCGCACGGAGCGGGGCGCTCCAGATGGTGAAGCTGTGACGCGCCCGCGCGCACGGCGCGATAATCTGTTATAATCATTTGTAGAAAACCGGCGAGAGGGAGGGACTGCCATGCTGGTAAACCTTGCGGAGATCCTGAAGGACACGCGGCAAAAGGGCTACGCCGTGGGTCTGTTCAACTGCGTCACGCTCGAGATGACGCGCGGCATCCTGCTGGCGGCGGAGGCGCTGCAAAGCCCCGTGATCATCGGCCCGGCGGAGAGCCTGCTGCCCGGCGCGCCGCTGGAGGACTATGCGGACATGATGCGCGGCATGGCGGCGCGCGCGCGCGTGCCGGTCGCGCTGCACTTCGACCACGGGTTCACGCCGGAGCTGGTGAAAAAGGCGGTCGACCTCGGCTTTACGTCCGTCATGTTCGACGGAAGCATGCTGCCCTTTGCCGACAACGCCCGCCTGACGCGGGAGCTGGGCGCCTACGCACGCCGCAGCGGCTGCTCCATCGAGGCGGAGATCGGCCACGTGGGCTCCAACGGCTCGGCCGAGGACGCGCTGAGTCAGTCCGTCTACACCGAGCCGGACGAGGCGCTGCGCTTTGCCATGGACAGCGGCTGCGACGCGCTGGCCATCGCCATCGGCACCGCGCACGGGGTCTACCGCGAGGCGCCGCGCCTCTCCTACGACGCGCTCAGCGCCATCGCCAACGTCTGCTCCACGCCGCTGGTGCTGCACGGCGGCTCCGGCCTGACCGACGAGGCGTTCCAGGAGACGATCCGGCGCGGCATCTCCAAGATCAACATCTTTACGCACAACAACCTCGCCGCAGCGCGCGCCGCGCACGACGCATACACCGGGCAGACGGGCGCGTTCGAGTTGATGGGGCCCGTCACGCAGGCGGTGCAGCGCGAGACGATGCGTCTCATCCGCGTGTTCGGCAGCGACGGGAAGGCATGAGCAGGCAGACGGGCCCGCACATCCTCGTGTTCGACGTGGGCACGAGCGCGGTCAAGACGGCACTGTTCGACGCGGCGCTCCGCCCGGCCGCCGTGGCGGTGCGCGAATATCCGCTGCAAACGCGCGGCGTGTGCGTCGAGGCGCGGCCGGACGATTACCTGCTGGCCATGCGCAGCGGCGCGGCCGCCATGCCGGAGGCGGACATCGCCGCCATCGGCATGACCACGCAGGGCGAAACGCTCGTCCCCGTGGACGCGCGGGGCGCGGCGCTGACGGACGCGATCGTCTGGCTGGACGCGCGCGCGCAGGACGAGGCGCGCTTGCTGCGCGGCGGGATCGAGGCGCAGGCCTTTTACGAGACGACCGGCCTGCCGGAGATCACGCCCGCGCTGCCGCTTGCAAAGCTCCTCCACCTGCGCGAGCGGATGCCCGACGTCTGGCGGCGCGCGGCGCATCTGCTGCTGCTGGAGGATTACCTGCGCCTGCGTCTCACGGGCGAAACGTTCACGCACGCGAGCCTGCTCACGAGCACGGGCTACTTTGATATCCGCGCCGGCGGCTACTGGCGGGAGGCGCTCGCCCTTGCGGGCGTTTGCGAGGCGCTGCTGCCGCCCGTCCTGCCCTCCGGCGCGCCCGCGGGCCGCCTGACCAGGGAGGGCGCGGCGCTGCTCGGCCTCACGGCGGGCATCCCGGTCTACACCGGCGCGATGGACCAGACGGCGGCGCTGCTGGCCGCCTCCGGCGGCGCGGCGGACACGGTGTGCGAGACGGTCGGCACGGCGCATGTCGTGGCGGCGGCCTCGGACGCGCCGCGCTTTTTGCCCGGCTGCCGCGTGACGGTCTACCGCCACGCGCTGCCCGGCCGGTACCTGTACCTGCCCATCGGCAACACGGCGGGCATGGCGCTCAAATGGTTCCGGCGCGAGTTTGGCCGCGCGGGCGAGGATTACGCCGCGCTCGACGCGCTCTGCGCAACGGCGCCCGCCGGGTGCGAAGGCGTGACGTTCCTGCCCTTCCTCTCCGGCTGCGCCGACCCGGAACCGCTGCCGGAGGCGACGGCCTGCCTGTTCGGGCTGCGGCTGTCGTCCACGCGCGCGCACGCGGCGCGCGCCGTGCTGGAGGCGGCGGGCTATGAGCTGCGCCTGTTCCTCTCGCTGCTGGATCGGCTGGGCTGCCGCGCCGGGCGCATCGTTTCGCTCGGCGGCGGCGCAAGGAGCGCCCTCTGGACGCAGATGCGCGCGGATATTGCCGGCCTGCCGCTGGAAACGCCTGCCGTCACGGAGGCCACGGCGGCCGGGGCGGCGCTGCTGGCCGCGTGGGGCGCCGGGATCGTGCCCGCGGGCGCGTATCCGCCCGCGCTGACGGAACCCGGCCGGCGCTATGTGCCGGATGGCTCGCTAAGCGCGGCCTATGCGGCGGGCTATGACCGCTATCGATCGCTCTTTGCCGCGCTGCGCCCGCTGTACCGGACGGCGGAAAGCGGCGCGGCGCCAGAATCCGAAAAGGAGGAATGATCCATGAACGAACCGAAAAAACCGCGCCTTGGCGTGCTGGCGCTGATGCTTGCGGCGTATGAGCCGCTCTTCCCCGGCATCACGGAGGCGCAACGGCGCTATCTCACAGGCGTGCTCGACGGGCTTTCCGCCACGGCCGATTTTGTGTTCCCGAAGATCGCGCTCTGCCGCGAGGATATGGAGGAGCTGACCGCGCAATACAACCGCGACGATCTGGACGGCATCGTGATCTTCCTGCTCAGCTATGCGCAGGGGCAGTACCTCGTGCGCGCCCTGCAGCGCAACCGCCTGCCGCTCGCGCTCGCGCTCATCCAGCCGGACGAGACGGCCGGCGCGGACTTTGAGGAATGGGAGCTGACGGTCAACCAGGGCATCCACGGCTCGCAGGACTGCGCCAACGCGCTCATGCGCGCGGGCATCCCGTGCGCGTTCTACGCCGGCAGCCGCCATGACGAAGGGCTGGGCCGCTTCCTTGCCGATTTCGGCGCGGCGGCGCGCACCGTGCAGGCGATGCGCTCCATGCGCATCGGCGTGATCGGCAAGCTCTCCGGCATGGGCGACGTGGTGACGGACGACATGGCCGTCTATCGCAAGCTGGGGCCGGAGTTCGTGTACGACTCCATCGGCACGGTCACGCGCTGCTGCGAGCAGGTGACAAACGAGCAGGTCGCAGCGCGCGTGGCGTTCGACCGCACGGTGTTCGACATCGACCCGAAGCTCCCGCCCGAGCGGCACGCCTATGCGGTGCGGCTCTACCTCGGGCTGCGGCGCTACCTGGAGGAAAACGGCTATGCCGGCTACACCGCGCACTTTGAGGAGTTCGGCGCGGACGGGCGCTACACGCAGCTGCCGCTGCTGGCGGCGAGCCATCTGCTGGCCGACGGCTACGGCTACGCGGCCGAGGGCGACGCCTCGTGCGCGATGCTCGTGGCGGCCATGCGGCAGCTGTGCGGCATGGCGAACTTCTCGGAGATGTACATGATGGACCTCAAGCGCGGCGCTATCCTGCTGTGCCATGCGGGCGAGGGCAACTGGGCCATGGCGCGGCGCGACCGGCGGCCGTTCCTCATGGACCGCGTGTTCAACGAGGGCGGACTTTCCAACCCGCCCACGCCCATCTTCACGCCGGAGCCGGGCCGCGCGGCGGTGATGAGCCTTGCGCACATCGGCGGCGAACGGTTCCGCCTCGTGCTGGCGCAGGGCGAGATGCTCGACGAATGCGGCCTGAAAAAGTGCGACATGCCGTACATGTTCTTCCGCCCGGACGCGGGCGTGGAGGCGAGCGTGCAGCGCTGGCTGGAGCTGGGCGCGACGCACCATGAGGCGATCGTCGCCGGCGAGCAGGCCGCGCGCATCCGGCTGTTCTGCCGCCTGGCCGGCATCGAGCTGGCTGAGATCTAAAACCGATTTTGGACTTGCAAAGGGAGGGCCTTACCATGCTCAAGAATATCGAACGGTCGCTGACGGACCTGCTCGGCGAGGACTACATGCGCGCCGTGTGCGCCGCGCGCAGCGCGCTCACCGGCGAGGACGAGGCGCAGCTGCTGCGCCTTGCCAACGAGCGCGTGGCGTTCTGCCCGGCGGACTATGCCGCGCGGCAGGAGGCGCTCATGGAGCGCATCGGCACGCGCGTCGCGCCGGCCTTTGACGACCGCAACGACGGCGCGCCGACCGATTCGTTCCGCGCGGCGCAGCACAGCGCCGCCGCGCCGCTTTCCGCCGCGGGGTGCTACCGCGTCGGCGAGGACGGGCGGCTGTACTTTGCCGGCAAGAGCGAGCACTATCACATCCCGCTCGGGCACGACTTCCCGGGCTACCGGCTCGTGGAGCTCGCCAAGCGCCTGGGCATCCCCAACGCCACGCACAACAACACGCGCGGCTATATCACGCGCCTGGCCGAGCGGCGGCTGATCGCCGCGGCCAACGGCATCGAGCCGCCGAACCACCAGGCCATGGAGGCGCTGCTGCAAAAGCGCGAGCGCGGCGTGCTCAACCGCGTCATCAACCTGGAGACCGGGTCGCTTGCGGTGGAGGCGGCGCTGAAGATGATGCTCTCGCGCTTCTACTCCATCGACGGCAAGGAGGCGCCCTACGCGGGGCGCACGCCGGTGTTCCTCGTGATGGGGGACATGGCGGGCGGCCTCGGCGGCAACTACCACGGCACGACGGTGCTGGCGCAGACGCTGCGCGGCCTCTGGCCGGAGTATGCCGCCAAGGCGGAGGCGGCGGGCCTGTACCGCGTCGTGGGCGTGCCGATCAACGATCCGGACGCCTTCGCCGCCGCGCTCAACAAGTGGAACATGCCGCCGTTCAAGACGGCCGGCTTCTGCCATGAGATCATCCTGATGAACTACGGCGGCGTCCGGCTGGACGAGACGTATTTGCAGCAGGTCTACCGGCTCTGCGCCGTGAGCGACACGCCGGTGCTGTGCGACGAGATCCAGTCCTGCGCATGGTACGACGGGATGTTCCTGTTCCGCAAGTACGGCATCAAGCCCGATTTCGTCTCCGTGGGCAAGGGCTTCCCGGGCGGCAACTACCCGGCCAGCCGCATCCTGGCCAGCGGCGCGTTCGACACGCTCAACCAGTTCGGCGCGCTCGTGACCAACGGGCAGGAGGAGCTGGCGAGCCTGTGCTACCTCATCACGATGGAGTTCATCCGCGAAAACGGCGCGCACATCGCCCAGGCCGGCTCCGCCTACCGCAAGGCGGTCGTCGCCGCGGTCGCGGCCCATCCGTCGCTGTGCTTCATGGTGGAGGGCGACGCGCACATGAGCGCCATCTGCTTCCACACCGTGGAGGCGGCGGTGTCGTTCTGCGAGCGCATGCAGCGCGAATACGGCGTGGACATCAGCGCGCAGACGTACAAGCCCAACTGCCCGCCGGTCGCGCTGACAAAGGTGCCGATCGTGGCGACGGAAGCGATGGTGGAGCGCCTTGCGCAGCTGATGGGCCGCTGCCTCGACGAGATGGAGCGGGAGGGCGTGCGATAATGGAGCAGCGGGATACGGTACGCTTCGGCGTCATCGGCTGCGGGCTGATGGGGCGCGAATTCGCCAGCGCCTCGGCGCGCTGGCTGCACCTGAACGGATCGCTGCCGCGCCCGGCCATCGTGGCCGCGTGCGACCTGAACGAGAGCAACCTCGCCTGGTTCCGCAACGACCCGGACACGCGCTATTTCTACAGCGACTACCACGAGCTGCTGCAAAACCCGGAGGTGGAGGCGGTCTATTGCGCCGTGCCGCACCATCTGCACGCGCAGGTCTACTGCGACGTGATCCGCGCGGGCAAGCACCTCATCGGCGAAAAGCCCTTCGGCATGGACCTGGCCGCGTTCGAGGCCATCGAGGCGGCCATGCGCGAGCGGCCGGACGTGTTCGTGCGCTGCGCGAGCGAGTTCCCGTTCTATCCCGCCGTGCAGCAGATGGCGCGCTGGTACCGCGAGGGGGCGTTCGGCCGAATCATCGAGGCGCGCTTTGCCATCAAGCACTCGTCGGACATGGACCTGAACAAGCCCATCAACTGGAAGCGTACGCTTGCGGCCAACGGGGCCTACGGCTGCATGGGCGACCTCGGCATCCATACGCAGCACCTGCCCTTCCGCCTCGGCCTGCTGCCGGAGAGCGTCAGCGCGCAGCTGAGCAACCTCGTGCCCATGCGTCCCGGCCCGGACGGAACGCCCGTGCCGTGCGAAACGTGGGACAACGCGCTGCTGCTGTGCGCCGGGGCGGACGCCGCGGGCGACCGCTTCCCGATGCTGTTTGAGATGAAGCGCATGGCCCCCGGCTGCACGAACACGGTGGAGTATGAGATCAGCGGGCTCAAGCTCTCCGCGCGCTTCACCACCGACGACCCCAACGCCATCCACTTCACGAAAAACGACGGGCGCGAGCAGGCGTGGAGCCGGCTGGTCATCGGCAACCGGCCGCAGTACCCGACGATCACGGGCGGCATCTTCGAGTTCGGCTTTTCCGACTCGCTGTTGCAGATGTTCGCGGCGTTCGTCTCCGAGCTGCGCGGGCTCCCGTGCGCGTTCGGCTGCTTCACGCCGGACGAGGCGCGTCTGAGCCACCGGCTGCTCACCGCGGCGCTGCTCTCGGCCAAACAGCGGCGCGAGGTGCGCCTGAGCGAGGTCTGACATGGACGTTCTGGACGGCTTCGGGCACGGCGTTCACGCTGCGGACGCCGTGCGGCAGACGATCTATACGCCGGCGCAGCGGCCCGGCTTTGCCGCATGGGCGACGGCGTTTGCCTATGGAGACGGGCGCATCGGCCTTTCCTTCAAGGAGACGGTGCGCGGGCGCGACCCGCAGTACCGCCCGCCGCGGCTGGAGCTGGGCGAGGCCGTCGGCGCGCCGGTATCCTACTGCTCGGTCGAGTGCGGCAGCGAGAACGAATGTTCCTACCGCGTCTATCTCGTCTCGTCTGACGGCGGGCAGACCTTTTCGGAGACGGGGCGCTGCCTGCTCCAGGAGGGGTCGTTCCTCAACATGGGCCTGCCGGACGGGACGATCATCGGCTACGACGTGCCGCGCCTCAACGAGGACGGCACCGGCTGGTGCGACCATATCCGCGTGCGCAGCAGCGCCGACGGCGGCGCGACCTGGACCGACCGCGGCTGCCTGCTGGAGGGGACCGCGCCGTACCTGTGGCGGCTCAGGGCGCTGCGCGACGGGACGATCCTGCTGCTGCTGAGCCTCTACGGCACCCCGTGGGGGGAGGGCCGCCAGCGCGCCACGCGCAACACCGTGCTGCCGGGCGAGACGGCGCTCAACCGCATCCAGACGTGCTTTCTGACCAGCCGGGACGGGCTGCACTTCACCGGGCCGCACTATGTGCTGCCGGGCATCGGCGCGCATGAATACGACGTGGCCGAATGTCCCGACGGGCGGCTGCTCTTCCTCGCCGGCGACGTGCAGGGCACGCCCGTGGGGCGGCAGTTCGTCACGCGGCAGGGCGAGGGCTTCCTCAACGGGCCGCTCCTGCCCGTGCGCCGCGGCGCGCCGGACGACCCGGCGCGCGACCCGCAGGGCGGCTTTGTGCCCGAGAGCGTGGCCATGCTGCCGGACGGGCTGCTCGTGGGCAGCAGGCGCAACAAGCCCTATACCGCCAGCAACGACTTTGGCGAGAACTGGTTCGAGATTGACGGCCTGCCGCCGAGCCTGTATCAGCCGTTCCTCATCGCGCTGCCGGACGGGACGGTGCTCAACTTCGGCCATCAGGGCGGCGACAACGCCTTCGGCCAGGTGGACATGTGCATCGGCGCCGACCGCTTCCGCGTCGAAAACCGGCTGCCTGCGAGCAGCACGCTCACGCTCGCGCGCTGCATGGACGAGGGGCGCACGCGCTATCTCAACGCCTATACCGCGCGCCTGAGCGCCGCAGGCGCGCCCGTTTCGGGCGCAACGGTGCGCTTCCGCGCCGCCCCGTTCTGGCGGGCGGACGGCACGGTGGACGGCGCGCCGCTCGACGGAGCGCCGCAGCAGGTCGAGGCCGTGACGGATGAAAACGGCGTCGCCCGCGCCGCGTTCCCGGCGTTTGACGGCATACCGGACATCCACTTCTATTACAACGTCGACGTGGTCTACCGCCCGCAGCACGGCGGGCACCTGCCCTGCGACGGGCCCATGATGTGCGAGGCGGCGCTCACTCCCGTGCGGCGCTGCCGCTATCCCTACGACGCGTATCTGGCCGGCGGGACGCTCTACCTCTCCCCCGCGCTGCTTGCGCGCTTCCCGGACGCCCCGGCGCTGCTTGCGCCGCTGTGCGTCCGGGCGGACGTGCCCGAGGGCGCGCTGCCGGACGGGCTTGTGCAGGCGCTGCTTGCAACGGGCGTGCTGCGCCGGGGCGCGGACGGGCTGCGCTGGTACTGTCTCTTATACACATCTGACGCTGCCGACGACTAG
>ENA-OYZG01000394-OYZG01000394.1-human-gut-metagenome-genome-assembly--contig:-NODE-394-length-12468-cov-4.789334_pt1 | contig 12468 bp, 7 predicted proteins | sample MGYA00244071_ERZ653466 | MGnify/ENA primary metagenome ERZ653466 (study PRJEB26926, sample SAMN06165150) | human gut metagenome | biome: ENVO:00009003; feature: ENVO:2100002; material: ENVO:00002003...
ATCTACACTCGACTAGTCGTCGGCAGCGTCAGATGTGTATAAGAGACAGATTGTACACCATCCCCACTGTTTCCGGTTCCTTGAGAACTCTCTGATTTATTTTCTCCTGCAGGCAGATTCTCTAGTCTGGAATCTCCTTCACTGGCACTGCCTGAACCTATGTTGCTTCCTGACGAAATACTCCCTGCCGTATGAGTGTACACACTGAATCCATTATCTGAACCTGCAGCTACATTTCTTATTCCTTCGATTACAATCGCATCAGAAACACTTCCAACTGTAGCCGTAAGCGTAGCTGTACCACTCCCTGTAACAGTTATTACTCCGTCTTTATCTACAGTAAATACATCTGTATTACTGCTTGTCCATACAATTGACTTATCGTCATCATCAGGTGTGACAATTGCTGTGACCTTCAGGCTTGTCCCAACCGGTACAGCCTTATTCTCAAACAATATCTCAACATCTGTCTGCTCCTTAATATTCTGTTGTTGAGATGATGATTCATTCTTAAGATCTGTCCTTGTTACACTTACACTGGCTTTACTGTCCGCTTCCTGCTTCTTTCTGTTCTTATCTGTACTTACTGAAATTATAATTCCAGCCAGTATCAAAACAATAACCGCTACAATAAGAACTACTGATTTTTTAGTACTGATATTCTTCATATTCCTATTAATCCTCAATATATATTATATTCCCTGCTTCCGCAGATTATATCTGTTTTTCTCTTTTTATATAATATAACACAATCACTCTGTTATAAAAAGAAAAAAGAGTGAAAGACATAAAAACTTCCACTCTTAATCATTCTAGAATTCGATGCGTATCTGTGTCCCCTTGTCAACTTCACTTTCTAAATATATTCTTGCATCATGAAGTTCTACAATATGCTTTACAATAGCAAGGCCAAGCCCTGTTCCACCAGTTTCCTTTGAACGGCTCTTATCAACTCTGTAAAATCTTTCAAATACCCTGTCCTGTTGATCCTTAGGAATTCCTATTCCATCATCAGTCACTTCTAACCTTGGCTTGCCATCTACCATTCCTGCAAACACTTCTACATGTCCACCTTCTTTATTATATCTTATTGCATTCTGTACAAGATTATCAATAAGCTCCCTTATCATATCCTTATTGCCACGAATCATGCATGTTGAACCTCTATACGAAAAACGTATTCCCTGTTTCTGTGCATTAACCTGCAGAGACTCTGCACAATCCTTAACAAACTCATACAAATCAAAATTCTCATACTGCCTTGGCATTTCGCTGTGGTCTAATTCTGAAAGCCTTATAATATCATTAATCAATGATAATAATCTTTCTGAATTACGCTTAATCTCATGTGCAAAATGTATTCCCTGTTCATGGTTTACCATCTCATTCTCAATAAGCTCTGCATAGCCTGATATTGCGGTAAGAGGAGTCTTTAGTTCATGTGATACATTTGCAGTAAAATCCTGTCTGCTTCTTGCAGCAGCAAGAATATTCTCATGCTGTGTCCTGATTTTCTCTGCAAAAGGGGCTATTTCTTTATATACAGGCTTCTCCTGTACGGAATCCATATTCTTAGCCATTCTTTCAATAGGCTCAATAAGTGTCCTTGTAAGTAATTGTGAAAGAACGATACACACTACTATAATTACTGCAAGTATTCCTGTTACAGCCGGAAATACATTGCCAAACACACTTAATAAACTGCTTGCATCACAGGATACTCTTATAACAGTCCCATCCTTCTGTTTTAGAGCATAATAAAAGGTATTCATATCCATCGTGTCAGAATTTCTTACACACTGACCATGTCCGGTATGAAATGCATCCTGTATCTCAGGTCTGTCTTTATGATTAGGCATTACATTAATATCATTATCATTATCAAAAAGCACCACCCCATCTGAATCTATCCATGTAACCCTGAGATTATTAACTGGAAGCTTTACATCAACATATTGCGACGACTTTTCAAAAACTCCGGTTTCCATGAGTACTTCAGCATTAGTTCTCAGTCCGGCCTGGACCTGTTTCTTAAACAGTCCATAATATATAAAAGTTATTCCGATAGCTGTAGCAAGAACCGCTATAACTGCTATTCCAATAAGCCTTAAATTAATCTTCTGCTTCATATATCCACCCTGTCCTGTCTGTCAATTATATCAGGCTACTCAATAACATATCCTACATTACGCACGGTTCTTATACGCGAGCCTGCATCACCTAACTTCTGTCTTAAAGTCTTAATATGCATATCCACAGTTCTTGACTCACCTTCAAACTCTGTTCCCCATACCTTAAGTACAATAGAATCTCTTGAAAGCACTATATTCTTGTTAGCCATAAGATATCTTAACAATTCATATTCTTTAAATGTAAGTTCAACTTGCTTTCCTGAGACCGTAACAGCATGCCTTTCATGATTAAGTTCAATCTCTCCAACATCCAGCACGCCTGCCTCGTCTGTTTCTGTTCTTCTAAGAAGTGCTTTAACTCTTGTAATAAGCTCCATTACAGAAAACGGCTTCTTAATATAATCGTCAGCACCATCCTCAAGTCCCTTTATCATATCAAGCTCTGTAGACTTTGCCGTCACCATAATAACCGGCAGTCTCTTAGTTGCAGAATTCAGTCTTAACTTCTTAATGATGTCATAACCACTTTCATCAGGAAGCATAACATCAAGCAACACAAGGTCCGGAAGAATCTCATCAAGCTTCTTAAAAAACTCTTTAGAACTTCCAAATGCACCTACCATATGTCCACTGTTCTTAAGTGCAATTGTCTCTATTTCCCTTATGCTTTCATCATCCTCAACTATGTATATAAGAGCCATATTCTCATCTCCTGTTCTAGTCAGCTTTCTTTAATTCCGGAAGCTGATACTGTTTATAATACTGTCTGCATTCTTTTGCAAACTGAGGATTATCCTCATTAGTAAGATGCTCCAGATATCCATGTGTTTCAAAACCATTATCTCTTACTTCAATCATACATACAGCAATATTAGAGCAATGGTCTGATACTCTCTCAAAATTTGTCATAATATCTTCGAGTATAAGTCCTGTCTCAATTGTACATCTGCCTTTTCTTAATCTGTTGATATGACGCTGCTTAATTTCTAAGTTCAGTCCATCAATAACCTGTTCTAACGGCTCAATATGCTTTGCTGCCTCAATATCCTGATTTTCAAAAACCTGTACTGTGTTACTAACTATATCATGTACCGCTTTTGCAAATGTTTCAAGTTCTTTTCTTGCATTCTGTGAAAAAGATGACTCCTTGCTGTTCATCTCTTTTGCAGATTTTGCAATATTAATCGCATGGTCAGATATTCTTTCAAAATCACTCATGCAGTGAAGAAGTATTGAAAATGTATGATTATCATGTCTTGATAAATCGCAGTTACCAACCTTTACAAGATATGAACCCAGCTTATCCTCGTACTTATCGACATCTTCTTCCATTGCCACAACCTCATCATATGCAGTATCTGAATAATTATTAATAATGTCAAGCGCTTTATCTAGCGCTTTCTGTGACAAATGTGCCATCTTCACAGCCGTATTCCTGCATAACTCCATCGCAACTGCCGGAGTCTCTAAGAATCTTTCATCCAGTGCTGCAAGATCTGCTGCCACACCTGTCTGAATAACTTCCTCATGTTTTCCATCAGGAATAGAAAGAGTTGCAAGCTTCACAAGCAGATTAGAAAATGGGAAAAGTATAATTACACATCCGATATTAAAGAGACTGTGAATCACTGCTATTCCTGCTGCATTTGCCGGTGTTGATAAAAATTCAAAATGAACAAACATATTCAGGCTGTAAAATATAACCATAAATATAACTGTACCAATCATGTTGAAATAAAGGTGTATCATTGATGCTCTCTTGGCATTCTTCTTTGCACCTACAGAAGATATAAGTGCTGTTACACATGTACCTATATTCTGTCCCATAATAATAGGAATTGCTGTTGCATAGTTAACCGCACCTGTTACACATAATGCCTGCAGTATACCAACCGATGCAGATGATGACTGTATAACTGCTGTAAGCACTGTACCTGCAAGAAGTCCGAATAACGGATTAGAAAACAGTGTAAGCATACCCGTAAACTTCTCATTGTCAGCTAGCGGTGCAACTGCGCCACTCATAGTTTCCATACCGAACATAAGAATTGCAAATCCAAGAAGAATATTACCTATATCCTTTTTCTTAGAATTATCCTTACAGGTCATAGTCATAATTATACCAATAACAGCAAGCACCGGTGAGAAGGATGATGGCTTTAAAAGATTAATCCATCCTGCTCCGTTTATACCTGTAAGTGATAACATCCATGAAGTCACTGTCGTACCAATATTGGCACCCATAATAATACCTACAGCCTGTGAAAGCTGCATAATACCCGAATTAACAAAGCCTACAACCATTACCGTAGTTGCAGATGATGACTGTATAACTGCTGTTACAGCCATACCAAGCAATACTGCCATAATTCTTTTAGAAGTAAGCTTTTCAAGTATCTGTTCTAATTTACCTCCGGACAGCTTTGCTAAAGAATCTCCCATGACATTCATTCCATATAAGAACAAAGCCAGTCCGCCTGCCATCGTAAGTACACCAAAAATATTCATTTTACATAAGCTCCTTTTTGAACGACTTTTTCACACATCATGTGTATTCTAAATGAGCATTGTAAAATGTATTATGTAAGTTATGTAAAATTTATGTAAAATTTGCAACTATGTCTTTTATACGGTCTATATTAACAGGTTTTGCAAGATGAGCATTCATCCCACAATCAAATGCAGCTTTTACATCATTAGAAAATGCATTTGCTGTCATAGCTACTATTGGAATATCCTTTGCGTCAGGGTGCTTCATTTGTCTTATTGCTCTTGTAGCCTCATATCCATCCATGTCAGGCATCTGTACATCCATAAATATAAGATCATACTGCCCCTTCTTTGAATGTCTGAACAAATCAACAGCTGCCATTCCGTTTTTTGCACAATCACAGGCTGCCCCCTCTTCCTTTAGAAGTTCTTTAAGCATATCTGAGTTAATACCATTATCTTCTGCTATTAGAAAATTCTTACCCACAAGTACATGATCCGGTTCATTCTCATGCTTTGGTATGTTATATCTGTTCCAGAGGTCTTTATTCGTATTAATATCCGCAATTCTGAATTCCATAGTTACCTCGTAGGTTGTTCCCACTCCCTGTGTGCTTAGTACCTTTATAGTTCCACCCATGAGATCAATAAGATTCTTGGTTATTGCCATTCCAAGTCCTGTTCCCTGGACTGCATCTGTAAGGCTTGTCTCTTCTCTTGTAAACGGTTTAAATATGTCTTTTAAATATTCTTCACTCATTCCTATTCCATTATCAGATATGATGAATTTGTATTTTACAATCTGTGGATTGGTAACTTTTATTTCTTTTATTTCAAATGTTATGTTACCGCCTTCTTCTGTATATTTAACAGCATTAGACAATATATTAATAAGTATCTGGCTGAGTCTTAATTTATCTGCGGTAATGCAGCAATATTCAACACCATCTGATTTCACAACAAATGTCTGGTTCTTCTTCTTTGCCTGCGGTCTGATTATATTGTCTGTCTCATTTATGATGTCAGCAAGATTCACATCACAAAGATTAAGAGTAGTTTTCCCTGACTCAATTTTACTCATATCAAGGACATCATTAATAAGACTCAGCAGATGCTGGCTTGAAACAACTATCTTTTCTGCATAGTTTCTGACTTTATCCGGATTATTATAATGTCTTAACATAAGCTGTGAAAATCCTACAATTGCATTCATAGGAGTTCTTATATCATGACTCATATTAGACAGGAACTGACTTTTTGCACGATTTGCTGCCTCTGCTGTATGAAGCGCATCTTCCATATGATTTCTTATCTGCTGCTCGTAAGTTCTGTCTGACAGAATTATTACAAGGACATCATCTCCGTCTTTATCCATGTGATAACATCCCTGGTTAAAAAGTCTGTATTCACTTGAATCTGCTGGCTTTATCCAGTATTCATTGACAGCAGATTCTCCTTTTCCCAGCTTCACAATATCATTCCATTCAGGAACTTCTCCCCTCTTTTCCAATTCTCCAAAATCTTTAAGGATACCATCATATTCACTGCTCCTTATCCCCAGAACTCTCTCGATATTTCTGCTTACATACAGTTTTCTCCAGTCTCCCCACGAAAGCATAATATACACATCATCCAGATTTTTAGCCATAATCGAAAATAATATATCCCGTCTTGCAATCTCATGATCCTTCTCACTTACATATCTTTTGTAATATGTATATAGTACTACACATGCAACCATAAGAAGCAGTATACCTATCTGTACTGCCATTATAACAGTTCTATGCTGAACCGCAAGAGAGCTTGAATTAGCGACGCTTATAGGAACCATTGATATAAGCCCCCAGTTATCAAATCCAATTGGAACATAAACAAGACAATACTGGTTTTCATCAAGCCTGAATACCATTTCTTCTGCATCTGAATTCTTTACACTTTTCATAAAACTATCCAGTGACTTACCGGAAATATCCGCATTTTTCAGATGATAAAATATATTACCACCTATATCCATGCCGCCTTCAGACTTTAATACGATATCACCATTAGCATATATTACATAACTGCTTGTGTCCTTTGAAAACGCTTTTATACCCAGTTCTTTATTAATAGCTTCTGTATTGTATGAAACCGCTATGGAACTGTATTTAAAACCACTAATATATGCCGGCTGGACAGGAATCGCAAAAAACATTACCTCATCACTTCCCGGAAGTGAACCATCCACTACAACATTTTTCCTGTCTATCACAAGACTTTTCCATGTATTTCCGAGTTCAAGATACCCCTTTTTACCTGACGATGACAAGTAATTACAGGCATCATCTATAAAATAAAATTCTGTGTAATGCCATTCATTCTTCCATTCAGCAAGAAACTTGCTGATACTGTCTATATTTTCACCAGCTTCATCTATATAATCACCTGTCATTCCAAGCAGGTTCCACTGCTGCCCGGTTATCTGCATGAATTTTTCACTGACCTGTGTATACACTTCATTAAGATTCTTCGAACTTGTCTCATACAGTTCTCTTCTGACTGTAATGGAATAATTAAGCATTATTACGCCTACACACGCAAATACAATTATTGCCACGCCTACTGCTGCAAAGAAATATTTTCTATACTCATTCTTCTTCAATTGACCTGTTTCCTTTCTCAAGATAATCAGCTCTTCTGTATATAAGCTTCTGGTGCAGCCAGTCTGCCTCCATCAGCAAAATACTGTATCCATTGTTGTGCTACATTTGATGTATGAGCTATATATCCATCATATTTTTCGCCTTCCCTGATGTCTGCCTCAGCCTTATACATATGAACTCCGTCATGCTCTGACATATCATAATTATATGCACGTTCCAACAAAGTATGACCAGAAACGTCAACATAACAGAAAGAATATATTTTTTCGTCTTCTACTGACTTTCCATCTGTAAGAATATCCTCAAGATGCATATTGCCCTTATCATCTCTTGATATCTTCATTGTAAATCCGCTTGATGCCGGCAGCGTATCCCATGATATCGGGTCGTCATCCCGTCCACAGCCTTCCACAAGGCACCGCACAACATCTTTAATCTCAACTCCTGTTGCATCCTTCGTATAAAATTTCACTCCTCCTCCCATTATAAGTGCCTGTAATTGTGCTGCTGTATAACTTCCCTCATAGATGTCTCCGGCATTCATGGCAGCAGGTGCAATCAGCATATCCACATTACATATTTCCCGAAGCGTATTAACTCTCACTGAAAATGCCTCACTTCCTGTATCTGATATTCTCCACTGATATTCCCTGTCAAATGTGGTAATAACAGGGGATTTTTCTTTTACCGCATTGTAATTATTGTTAAACACTTTCACTGCCTGCTTTGCATCCACATCTCCTGCCAGCATTTTCTGTACTGCTGCGCAGCTTGCCCGGCACACACTGTCATTCCTTATATATGTATACATATGATTACTTTCAATATAAGGAATCAGGTTAGAAAATATGTCCTGCACATCTACATTTACATCTTTATTATACACAACAACCGACTGTATTCTGTCTGCCATTGCATTCATTACATCACTGCCAAACATATATCTTACTATATCCAGTGCCAGCTCTTCTTTTTTCCCTGCTCCTTTAAGTTTTCCATTCATAGCTATTGAATATCCGGGTGTACTGAAATACCAGTTATCGTTATCTGTCTCCCCAAAATATGGCAAAAGAATGAGATTATTCATTCCCTCATCCTGATACTCTGCAATATTAGTGCTCTGGCGTATCATTGCAATCTTCCCGGACACAAAATCCTGGAATATACTTGAATATCCTCTTTTTGTGTCATCTGCCTGTGCATCAGCATTTTTCAAAACCTGTCCAAGTCTCGAGAACAACTTCACACCCAGTTCATCCGGTATGTAATCTATTTTTCCATCCATTGCTTCATAACGCCAGATGCGCCCTTCCGTACTTTGTAACAATGGAATAGACCACGCCTGTAACATATATGAATCTGTATAATCATATTTATAATCTGTTGCAAACCCTCTTATCCCATATTCACTGAACTTATTACATGCTTCAACAAATGTTACATAATCATGAGGCAGCTCTATTCCATATTTCTCAAAAACTGCTGTATTGGCAAGTATCCCCTCCACGCTCGCAGCACCAGGAAGCCAGTTCACAGAACCATCTTCATTGGTAAATCCATCAAGATATACCTTATAAAACATGTTTGTAATATCTGTACATGAAAAATCATATAGATAATCCCTGGGATTAATATCATAATCATCATCAGACGAAGACGTCTGTGTCCATGATGATGCATCTATTATTATATCCGCAAGATCATCATTAAGCGCTGCATCATTAAGATACTGTGCTCCTCCCCTGCTTATGACAAAATCAAATTCAACATCCGGAAAATGTTCTTTCAACATTTTTCCTACACTTGCAAGCCAGTAATCCTGGTCAAGCTGTACAACTATTCTCTGTTTTTCTTCTCCACTGTTTCTTAATGGTATACTACATGACAACAGCATACTTACAATCAATACTGTTACCAGTAAAACACATATTATCCGTTTCATTCTATCCTCCAAAAAGACTTTACCCTTATGTTTTATATAGATAATACAACGTATGCATGTCGAATTATGTCGAATAGGAGGAGAAATCAATAAAAAACCTGCATGGAATGCGCTATTTGCAGCCATACAGGTCTTTTTATATTTACAGTATATACATGTATTTCATATTCTTTTAACACATATCAGGCTTGTTCCATAGGTTGAGCTTCGTTCCGAGTCCCATTTTCACAGCATTTTCATAACACACCTTACCCCAGGCAACATCTTCTACAGGCATTCCTCCAACAGAATATACAATTATCTGATCATCACTGTCTCTTCCTGATGCATTGCCAAGCAATATATCTCCCATATCAGTAATATCACTTTTACTTATAATTCCATCATGGCACATATCTGTAAACTTTGCACCTATTATGTTAATTGAACCAAATGTCGGATATGGATATTCCTCTGCCCATGCCTCGTAAAGCTTTATATTATCAACTACCATCTTACATTTTTCTTTGAGAAAATCTGTCTCCATATCAAATGCACTTGGAGCAACAATAAGCGCTCCCGGCTTTATCCATTCACCTTTGACATATGCATATTTTGACGGATTTGTTCCTGCTGTGGCTGCAAATGATATAACATCACTGTCTCTTACCAGAGTTTCTATATCATCTACCACTGTTACAGTTGTAAGCTGTGGATATGCAGCTTTGACATATTCAAGGAAACTGTCTAATGATTTCTTTCCTCTACCTTTTACCTTAAGTGTATCAAGCTCTGGGCATGTTGCCATAAATGCATCAAGACTTGTTTTTCCCATTACACCAGGGCCATATATTGCTCCCGTCTTAGCACCCTTTGGTGCGAGATGTCTTAAACCCACTCCAGGAATTGCGCCCGTCCTGTAGGCACTAAGAAGATTACCACTCATAAGGCATACCGGTGCGCCGGTTGTCTTGTCGTTAAGCATAACCATAAGTATTGACCTTGGCAGACCAATTTCCTTATTAGCAGTATTAGAACCATACCATTTCATACCAGCCATATCAAATGGTCCTCCTATATATGCCGGCATTGCCATAAATCTTCTATCTTCTCCTACATTCTTTGGCATATTCGGAAAAGGAGATTCATTAGGGAATGTTACCATACATCCATGAGAATTATGGTTTTCACCTCCCATTACGAAATCACCCTTTGTAAGACATTTAAGAACGTCTTCCATTGTGTCTATGCATTTAGGCATATTCTTTACGCCAGCCTTTATCATTTCCTGTTCATTAAGATATAAAAAATCAACTTCCGGATACATAATAATTCCTCCTCTATAATCCGCAGCCTATGACTGCTTCCATCATTATCTCTACAAACTGTGTCGGTCTGTTAAGTGCAGGTGTTCCAACCACTGTGCATAATGGTCTGATATCATGAAATATCTCTGAATATGCTCTTGATATATCTGCACACATTTTCATATCTACAGCAAACACATCTACTTTAATAACATCTCCAACACCTGCACCAGCCTGTCCAATAAGCTTTACCTGCTTCTCAAGTACATATCTGGTCTGCTCATAGGCATTTTCTCCATACACTGTACCATCCGGCTGTACCGACGTTGTTCCACCAACATATATATGGTCACCAACCTTTACCATTCTGCTGTATCCTACTTTTTCTTCTAATGGAGCTCCTGATGAATAATTTACTCTCTTCTCTGCCATTTAGTTTACCTCTCCTTCTGCACCTGCAAGTGCCTTTTCTTCATTTTCCTCCTTTACAAGTTCATTGAACTTGACAGAAGCATCATTTATCACTTCAACCGGTACCGGCTGGAATGGGCTTGCTTTCATAACTCCACATACCCAGATTATTGAATAAATTACAAGTCCGGCAAATAAAACTCCACACAACTCAAATATCTTAATTCTGGTATCTCCTGTTGATATATTCCATATCATGTATACATTTCCAAGAATACCTATTATCTGAGGTATTCCGCCTAATGTAAGCCACTTTTTCCTTGGATATTCAGGATTTCTCTTTCTGAGTATAAGCACTGTTACATGTACAAGGCAGTATGTTAATAACCAGAAGCATGAACCTGACAATAACAGAAAACTTACACCCTCTGTTGCTCCAAGTCCTGAAGCAATTATTCCTGCAACGAATACAAACAGCACTACAAGTCCGACCCATGCTGCGCCTCTCTTGTTTGTCTTAGCAAATACTGATGGCATCATGCCTTCCTCGCCCATACCCTGTACAATTCTTGAAACAGAGGCATATACTGTATTAATTGTCGAAGCTGCTGCAAGTATGGTTATAATTCCCATCCATATACGTCCTGCATTGCCTAAAAGGTTAGTAGCGTATGTCATATGAGGAGTACCTGCCGGGTCATTGGCAAGAATATCAAGACTTACATAGTTAGTCATTCCTATACCAAGAATGCTCTGTACAAAAAATAGTAAAACCAGACCTATTGTCATAGAAAGAAGTACATCTCTTCTTGGATTCTTCAAATCCTTTGCTACCGGAATAATAAACTCAACACCTATAAACAGCCAGAATGCAAGTGCGGCATATGAGCAAAGTCCCTTAAATCCGCCTATCTGTTCAAATGTTGGTGCATTTGCTGCATAATCAACAACATTTGAGCTTATTCCTAATTTACATACACCTATTAATCCAATAAGAACCATTGAACCGATAAGCAGGAATACTACTATGTTCTGTACCTTTGAAAATATATCTACACCAAAAAGATTAATCACGAGAAACAATGCCATTATTATAATTGATATTATCCTGTTATCTACATGTGGCAGAAACAGACCTTTTAAAACAAGTCCGCAAAGTGTAATCTCTGCTGTCATGCTTAATATTTCTGTAATTACATAGGCTGACAGATTACCAATTAATGATGGAAGTGGTCCCATACCAGCCAGAAGATACTGTCCTGTACCGCCCTGAACTCTTGGCATAAGTCCATTCAGTTCTGCAAATGATATTCCAATAAACCAGTTCAGCACCATTACTGCAAATAGCGGAATGATAAACCATCGGCCTATCGAACCCATTCCTGTTCCCAAAGAAACAAGACAGCTTGTAGCAACAATAAGTCCTACACATATTGCCACGCCACTTCCTAATCCTAACTTTTTCTTCATAAAACCAGCTCCCTTCCTTTTTTGCATGATTAATTATTAACAAAATAAACAATAAAGGCGCCGCACACCAGATGTTCGACGCCTTTGTCTTTGAT
>ENA-OYZG01000396-OYZG01000396.1-human-gut-metagenome-genome-assembly--contig:-NODE-396-length-12416-cov-6.498908_pt1 | contig 12416 bp, 6 predicted proteins | sample MGYA00244071_ERZ653466 | MGnify/ENA primary metagenome ERZ653466 (study PRJEB26926, sample SAMN06165150) | human gut metagenome | biome: ENVO:00009003; feature: ENVO:2100002; material: ENVO:00002003...
CGAGATCCTGAGATGTCTCGTGGGCTCGGAGATGTGTATAAGAGACAGGTTCCGCAGCACCGGACACGCATATATTCAGATTGCAAAAAATGAACCTCATATTTTCAGAATGTATCTGTTTCAGGAACGAAAAAATGTTTCCTCTCTTGATGACATTTACTGTTCGGAAACCAATCCGAATGTTTCAAAAATAATTGCAGAAAATCTAAATATTTCCATTTCTGCGGCAAAGCGGCTGCACCTGAATATGCTGATTTATACCATTGGTACCGGAACAATTTACTCCGTCACCTCTTCCTCAATTTCCGAAGCTGAAATTTTCAACCAGCAGGAGCTGGCTTATGAAGCATTTTTGAAACAAGCATTGGAGGACAATAGAAATGAATAAGCAGATCTTAGTAGTTTATAAGAGCGTCACGGGCTTTACCAAGCAATATGCCGAATGGATTGCCGAAAAGCTGAACTGCTCCGCCGTGGAGTTGAAAAAAGTTTCCGCAGAGACAATGTCGGAATACAAAACCATTATTTTCGGCGGACGGTTTCATGCCGGATTTGTGGACGGACTGAAAAATGCAAAAGCTCTTTTCGAGAAAAGTACGGCGGAAAAGCTGATTGTTTTCGCTACCGGAGCTACGCCTAATTCGGCAACAGAGATGATAGAAGAAGCTTGGAAAAATAATCTTACAACAGAAGGGATGGATAAAGTTCCCCATTTTTATATGCAGGGCGGACTGCGCTATGAAAATATGCCTTTCGGTGACAAGCTGATGATGAAGGTGTTTGCCGCTATGGTAAAACGAAAAAAAGAGAAAAGCGAATACGAGAAAGAAATGCTGAAAGCTCTGAATACATCTTATGACCATACCTCAAAAGAATATATTGAGCCGCTTGCTGATTTTGTTCTCGGGGAGGAACGCCGATGAACGGTCATCTTGGATTTTCTTATGTAGGGTTACTCTTTCTGTCGGCGCTCTTGATCCCAAATATTATTTGGACGAAAAACCTGCCGCAAGGATATACTTCGGAGAATGAGAACAAAATTTTACTGGCATTTGAACGTCTCGGAGAGGTGCTGACCTGTTGCTGTGCGTTAATTTTTTCTGATTTTAATCTGCATAAATGGACGGTATGGTCGTGGTGGTTGATTGCCGCTGCACTTATGATGGTTTTGTATGAGCTATGGTGGATACGCTATTTTCGCAGTAACCGAAAACTCAGCGATTTTTACAGTGGATTTCTCGGTATACCTCTTGCAGGCGCAACACTGCCAGTCGCCGCTTTCATTCTGCTGGGTATTTACGGCAAGGTACTATGGCTGATTCTTTCGGCGGTTATTTTGGGAATTGGGCATATCGGAATACATATACAGCATAAGCGAAAAATCAATGAATGACGCCGGAAATAAATGCTCGGCAGTCACGGATTGCGGATGTTATATGACTTTTCAAAAAAACCGTCACGAAAAGTCTTGACAAACAGATGTTCAGTCGCATATAATATAAATTGCTCTCGTAGCAGAGTTACAACTGAATACTGTTTTCACAGTGGATTGAAAGGACGGCTGAAAGCCGGATAACGCCTGCGGTATGCTAAGAGAAAATACCGCCGCTTCCGAATCCGCCCCGAACTGTCGGCGGAGGTCAAGCGTAAAAGACAGTTTCGACTTTGAATTTCAAAGCCGGTTACATTGATGTGAAACCAACCTTCACAAAGGGGGGTAGTCTACCCTTTTGCCAAGTCGGTGCGCATTGATGTGCCGGCTTTTTTTGTTGCCCAAAAGCCGGTTACAACTGAATGACCGTCCGAATGGGATATGATTTTGCGATGACTTCCCTCCGTGGGGAATGAGCAAAACAACGCTGCGGTGGGACTCCGGGGCAGGCATAGAAAAACAACATTCGGGTAAAGCGGTGCACATTTACCACTGCAAACGAGGAAGGAAGTGACAGCTTTGAAAGAGATGACAAAGGGCGAAAGACTTGTGGCGGAAATACTCGGAGAGATACCGAGTAAAAGCGAGCTGATACTGACCGATAAACACCCTTTTCTTCGGAAGGTAATCCCGTTTATCGAAAGCCGGAAATATTGGTCGGGCTCGGCAACGGAATTGCTGGCGGCAATCGGTGACAATGCCACTCCGCCCAATACCGTCACCAAGCTGCTGAACCGTTTTGATTACGACTGCTTTTACAAAAAAGATATTGTAATCCGTTCCAAGAGCATTTAGAAGAACGGGAACGCAACAAAGCAAAAACGGCATAGCCGACAGGCTATACCGCTTCAACACAACAATTTTTAATTTAAGATACAAAAGCCTTGGGGCACCTTCCTTACGGAGGGTGCCCCAATACGGTGTTTTTTGTTACCCAAAACCCACAATTCAATACATCGGCTTTGGTAAGTTCTCTGCGTTTTTCGGAAAGTTCCTTTTGGAGGTAAAAATCAAAGAAACCGAAGCAGAGATTGCCGACAGACTGGATAAAATCCCCGATACACTCAAAGCGGACGGTTATCCCGATGTGCAGGTAGTTATGCGTACTTTCCGAGAAATGGAAAGCGTTGTGGAACAGTACAACCGTGACCTTGCCGAGTGGGAATACCAAGTCAGTAGGAAGCCGACAGCCGCCGCTAAAGAACAGCACAGACCGCCCGAAAAGCAGAGCGTACTAAAACATTTGCGTGAGATACAGGAACGCAACAAGCAGAAACCACCGCAAAGACAGCGTAAAAAAACCATTGACAGAGATAGCCGATAGGCATTGAAAAACCGCCGTTATGGCGTTACCCATAGCGGCGGCATACATAATCATTTACTGACTGCAAACGTGATTTTCATATCCTGAACATTGATGATTGTTTCTTTTTTGCACTTCGGACAGAAAAGAGGAAAGTTTTTCATCTCAGTATTTTCTTGTATCATTGTTCGGGTTTTATTGCCGCAGACAGGACATAATACAAATTTACAATCAGTCTTTTTATTCTGCACTTGTCCAAAAATCCTCCATAGTTTCATTAAACTCCCGTGGCACATCCATATTGACACAGTGCCCTGCATTTTCAAAAATAACTACCCTACAATTTGGCTCACTTATTTTCCATTGTTTTACTGCCTCTAATTCCATTGGAATATCAAAGCCTCCACATCCAATCAACAAAGGGTAATTTCGTTTTCCAGTTTTATACTTATTTATCATATTATTGAGCGTTGCCAGAAACATAAATGACTTTTTTGGAAAAAGTACGTTCATATCAAAAAACTCATCTTGCGCCTGTAAAGTATGCGCAGAAATTTTCTTGTTTTCTTTTGCAAACCACTTGACCGAAAAGAGGGCTTTCAATATCATCGCCATCTGTTTAGCACCATTTTTCCTTTGCATTTTAATATCAAAATTATTGATGTCATATCCTCCAAAGCACGCCAATGAGCTTACTGAGTTTGGATGATGATTAGCAAAATCCTGTGCCAGTACTGCTCCTAATGAAACGCCGACAATGTGTACTTTATTTTATTAATGCGTCGCAGGAAACTTGGGAAATATACTTCCCTAGTTGCTGCGGCGCTTTTTCTATCGATATTAACCCCTAGAAAACATAATTCAGACGGTTTTCGTTGAAGAACCTGTCAAGATAGGGTATAATTAGACAACGGTAGGCCTTGTGCCTGCAATGCCAGCCGTGCGGTGATTCCGTGCGGTTTTTATAGTATATGGAGTATGAGAGGGCTCAATATGGAAGAAAGTAAAAAATATACTTTTGAAAAGCTCACACCCGTAGATGATTGCGACATAAGTGTCTACGAGTCTGCAATAGAGTTTGCTTTCGAGGAGAAAGATATCCGAAATATTGCGATTTCTGGTGCGTATGGGGCGGGAAAAAGTAGTGTACTTGCGGCTTATAAGGCAAAGCACAAAGATATTAAATTTTTACATATCTCCTTGGCCCACTTCCAGGATAATTCTGATAGTTCCTCCTCCGAAGATTCGTCTTCTCCTATAAAAGAGGATGATTCTGATAGTTCGCCTTTTAAAGATTCTTCACATATCAAAGAGTCTGTTCTTGAGGGAAAGATTCTCAACCAGCTTATTCATCAAATACCCGCTGAAAAAATTCCTCAAACTAATTTTAGGGTAAAAAAATCCACCAGTAATAAAGTAGTCTTAGGGTACACAATAGCAATATTGGTTTTCTTGATGGCGCTTTTTCATATTTTGTTTTTTGATGGATGGGCTACTTTTGTTAACGGTTTAGCAGATGGCGTTGTCAAAAAAATATTAAGTCTAGCTACCAATCATTTTTCTTTGATATTCAGCGGAGTTTTGTTATTTGTTTTTGCTGGCTTTTTTATTTTCAAACTATTGGTGACGCAAAAAAACAAAAGCATCTTCAAAAAACTAAGTTTTCAAGGCAATGAGATCGAAATTTTTGAAGAGAGTAATGACTCCTTCTTCGACAAGTATCTCAATGAGGTCTTATATCTTTTTGAGAATGTTGATGCCGATGTAATTGTTTTTGAGGATATGGACCGATTCGACGCCCATAGAATTTTTGAAAGGCTTCGCGAAGTAAACACTTTAGCGAATATTCAGAGGAGAAAAGAAGGCAAAAAGATTCTACGCTTTTTCTATTTACTGCGAGACGATATATTTATTTCCAAAGACCGCACGAAATTTTTTGATTATATCATTCCTGTAGTACCTGTCGTAGATAGTTCGAATTCTTATAATCAGTTTATTTCTCACTTAAAAAAGAATGATCTATTCTCAAAATTTGATGAAGGATTTTTACAAGGCATATCTTTATATGTGGATGATATGCGTTTGCTCAAAAATATTTGTAATGAATTCTTGATTTACTACAACAGACTGAATATAACTGAGCTAAACTACAACAAAATGTTCGCCTTAATAACTTATAAGAACTTGTTTCCGCGTGATTTTAGCGATTTGCAATTAAATAGGGGTTTTGTATTTGCACTTTTTGATAATAAAAGTAAATTTATTAAAGAGCGGGCAGATGAACTTCGTAGCACGATTCAGGACAAAAGGATGCGAATTACTAATGCAAAACATGAAATTGCTCATTCTACCCAGGAATTAGATCTTGTTTTTGCATCTAAAAGGAATCGCTATTCATCCCGTTTAAGTGATGCGGATCAGGCCGACTATAATCGAAGATTGCAGGCAGTACAAGATCAACAAGAAGGCATTATTGAAAAGCTTGAGGAAGAACTTGTTGCGGATGAAACGGAGCTTCGGGCAACAGAGAATGCACCATTATCTTCTATAATTACCCGTGAAAACAGTGATCATATATTTGGTTTGACTGTCACTAATGAAGTTGGAAAAGAAACTACCTTTAAAGAAATTAAGGGGAATGAATATTTCCCTCTTGTTAAGTATCTTGTATGGCATGGATACATTGATGAGACTTATGCGGACTACATGACATATTTCTATGAAGACAGTCTAAGTCGCATCGACAAAATCTACCTTCGTAGTGTCACAGACAAGAAAGCCAAGCCCTACAATTATGAACTGAAGTCCCCAGAAATGGTTTTCCGTCGTCTGCATCCTATGGATTTTGATCAAGAGGAGACGCTCAATTTCATGCTCTGTGACTATCTCTTGAGCACACAAAGCACGTCTCAGCATTTATTGCATTTGATCTCTCAATTGCGTAATGCAAAAAACATTGTGTTTATTGCTCAATTCTTTGATTTCACAGCCAATATGCCCGCTTTTATTCAAATCTTTAATATGCAGTGGCCCAGTCTCTTCGTTGATATGCAGAGCACAGATGGATTCAATCAGAAGCAACTAAGGCTTTTCTCCGTCTATACTTTATACTACACGAACCAGGCTACACTTGACACAGTTAACGAAAACGAGGTGTTGACGAAATACATCAATGGCTCAGAAGATTATTTATCCATAGATGACCCGCAAATTGATAAGATAATTACCGCATTTAAACAATTAAAAGTTTCTTTCCCCAAAATTGACTATGAACAAGCAGATAAAGCTCTGTTTCAGGCTATATATGAAAATGATTTATACGAACTTAATTTTGAAAATATAGCGTTATTTTTGGAAAGGCTGTGGGAGATTGATACGATTGAAGATATTAAACATAAAAGCTACACAATAATCAGCAGAGATAGTGATTCGCCTCTCTATAAGAGAGTAGAAGACAATATGCCGGATTACTTCGCAATTCTTTTGGAGAAGTGCGATGGAAAAATATCAGATGAAGAAAGTGTTGTTGTTTCTCTTTTAAACCGTAGCGATATTGATGTAGCGGACAAGGAAGAATATATCGAATATTTAGACACCGAGCTGCACGATCTACCTTCCTTTACAGACCATTCGATTTGGAGCCAATTGCTTGACTCTGGTAAACTCATTTGTTCTGAGCATAATATTTTGAGTTATTTCGGCGAAAAGCAGAAGGTGGATTCTTCGTTAATAGGGTATATTAATAATGCAGACCAGCCTTTAAACTTCTCGTCCCAGAATATTGATATTACAGAGGAGGTACGAACTGCTTTATTTGATCACATTGTGAATTGTGACGATATTAGTGATGAACAGTACGCCGGCATTATTACTACCATCGAAGTTCAGTTTGTAGATTTTGACATTCCTGATATTCAAGATTCCAAGATGGTTATCTTGATAGACAATGATATTATTCAAATGAACGCTGCTACGTTGAGCTATATGCGAACAAAGTATGAATCAAGTCTATTCAGATTTATCAGGAAGCACATAAAAGAATACTTGGATATTATGAACGATGATCTCTTTGTCCAAGAAGAACTTGTAGAGATACTATCATGGGATATCGAAGATTCCTATAAAATGAAGCTGCTAAGCTATTCGACAGACCCGATTTCGATTATTGGCAAAAACTATTCACTGCAAATCTGCGTGCATATACTCAACCATAATTTGCAACAAGCTGATATGACTTCCCTTTATCTGTCGTACAATCAGCAGCCTGATACGATTAAAGAAATAATTCTTAAAAATGCAAAAAAGCATATTGCCAACATCATCAATGATCCATGTACTGCTGAAGAGAGCCTAAAAGAAGATTTACTACGTGCAACTGATATTCCCTTTGAAATTAAAGTGCGTCTTCTTATAGCAATGATCCAGGATATTGGGCAAGCTGAGGCGTCAAAATGTTTGTCGATTCTTGGATTAACAGACTTTATACAGATCTTTAATTCTCATAGTAGGCCAAAATTTGAGGCAACTGACCAAAATACAGAATTGCTTAATGCTTTTAAACGAAAGAAATGGATATACGAGTACTTTGAAGATGATAATAACCCGGATTACTACAGGATTCGAAGGAGGGAACCCAGAAAGGCTGAAGTAGTAGAAGATAATGATTAAAGACGCAGCTTCTTTACGACTTTTGATGGATATGCTACAATTAATACGATAGTATCAAGACTCTTTTGACACGGGTAATTTTTTAGCTGTGTCAACTAAGACGGCTATCAATAATTGTAAAAATTCGTTCTCCAAAGTGACGTCGCAACACAAAGCGGAAGGCCCATGCAAGGCATGGGCCTTTCGCTTTGCATTTGGATGGGAGGGATTCGAAGGGCGGAAAAGAAAATGCCGCAGTGCGGCATTTTCCCGCCCCGGGGAGCATGGGCAAGAGGCTGTGCCGCGCGGAGCGGATGTGGGGGAATGCCACGGCGCGGCGTTTTCCCTCCTTGACCCGGCGCGCAGTGCGGGATATGATGAAAGGAGCAGAAGTCTGGTCGGCCTGTTCGGCGCGGGGGCGGGGCTTGGGCAGATCACGGAATCGCGGATCGTGGCGGACTACATCCTCGAGAACGGGGACTACAGCCCGACCCTGCTGGATATTCTGGACGCGGTGCAGCGCAGCGAGAGCATGGACGCGGAGCAGCGCGTGCAGTATGAGAGCAGCGGCGAGGTGCTGCCGCTTGCGGAGTTTCGCCGGCAGGCCGCCGCAGCGCGCACGGCGGAGGAGAACCTGACCCGGGCGCAGGAGAAGCTGGACAGCCGGCTTGCGGAGCTGGACGCGGAGCAGCAGCGGCTCCAGGCGGACGAGGCGCAAAAGCGCGAGGACTGGCAGGCGGTCCCGGCCGATGCGGCGAGTGTGAAGCAGAAGCGCGCGGCGTTTGAGGCGTGGAAGGACGCGCACGGGAAGTACGAGAAGTTCGTGAACAACCGTGCGGCGGACGAGACGTCGGCGCGGACGGATTACGAGGCGTCCACGCGGCAGAACCAGGACGCGCTGCGCGTGGCGAACGACCGGATGAACGGGCATTACGTCCGGCTCGCGTCGCTGTTCCGGGACGATGTGGCGGCGATGGAGCGTGCACGTGACGTGCAGCTGACCCGCACCGACGCGCGGCGGCGCTACGACGCGGCGGCGCAGCGGATCGACGAGCTGATGGACACCGAGACGGAGCGCCCCGACGGGCAGACGGACACGGGGGCGGAGCGCCCCGCGCAATATACCATTCAACAGGGAGGGCCGAATGATGGAAGAGCAGAAGCAGGCGGAGAAGCGGAAACCGAAGATCATAGAGCGGGACGGGGGCTACTGGACGGAGGACGGGAGACTTCTGCACTGGAAGCTGACGGAAGAGGACGTTCGAAGGATCGTGGAAGCGAATCCCCGTCAGGCGGAGTTCTACCGCAAACTGGGGTGGACGGACGAACAGTACGCCGAGATGGTGGCCGATTTTTAACCGAACCGCGAAAGAGACTGACGCAGGCCGGAGTCACAGACTTCGGCCTTTCTGTTACCGAGGATCACCAGGCGTTCAGCGACGCGCTCAACCGGATGCGCGCGGAGAACGATAACGGCGCCTCTGTAGACGCACAGAGTGTGGACGATCTCGTGGGCGCCACAACTATCTCGAATCCGGAGTGGACGGCCGGCGGGGCGGTGCAGCCGAGCGGGAACATTGTCGCTGTTTTTAAGAACAAGATTCGAGATAAAAGAGAAAATGCCGGCCTGGATATCCTGTTCCACGCAATTTCGCTTGGCGGGGATCGGCTGGACTGCTACGGCATATTCCTGGTTAACACCTATGCCCAGGGCGGCATGGTGCCGGTTGCCCGCGTGGCCTACGCGCGGGGGATCAACCCGGAGATGGACGCCTATATCGATTACAAGCGCGAGCAGGGCAATCCAAATTTTGCCACCGATCCGGATATCTACTTCATGAAGCTCCGCGCCGGGGCGCGCTATGAGGACCTGGTTGATGATTACGTAAACGGCAGATACCACCAGTACACGCCGGAGGAGCTGGACGCGCTGCCGCTGATGGACTATGACGAGGCGGAGGCCTACCGGGACAGCCTGCTGGAGCAGGAGCGGCGGCAGGGGGAATACGCCGGCGCCGTGCAGGAGCTGGGCGAGGCGGCGCAGCAGGAGGACGCGGCGGGCGCGGAGGACGTTGACCGCGCGGCGGTGGACGCGAAGATGCGGGCGGCGCGCGCGGGTGGCGCTGAGGCCGCGCAGGAGGCCGCAGGAGCCGCTGCGGATAAAGGGCAGGGCAATGATGCATCCGAAGCCCAAACGGCCGCCACAGAGGCGCAGAGGCCGTCCTGGACGGACGTGGACACCGGAGCGCAGGCGCGCGCCGTCTCGCTGGGCGAACGGCTGGGCGTGCCGGTGGTGTTCGAGCAGATGCCGGAGGGGTTCACGGGCCGGTATGAGGACGGCGTGATCCATATCGCCACGCGCCTGCCGGCCGGGGAGGCGCCGGAGCTGACCGTGCTGCGGCACGAGCTGACGCACTATCTGGAGGGGAGCGCGGAGTATGGCGCGCTGTCGGACTATGTGGTGCAGCTGGCGCAGCGGCTCAACCCGCAGCTGAACGTCAACCGGGTGCTGGAGGGGCTGGCGGAGGAGTATGCCGCGCGCGGCGTGGAGCTGTCGCCCGACGGGGCGCGGCGGGAGTTCGTGGCGCGGTTCGTGCAGGACAAGCTGCTCCGGGACGAGACGGCGATCGACCGGCTGGTGCGCGAGCGCAGCGGCGTGGCCGGGCGGGTGCTGAACTGGATCGAGTACCGCATAGCGCGGCTGAAGCTGCGCGGGCAGAACAGCGCGGAGGCGCGGGCGCTGCTGGAGGCGGAGCGGCTGTACGCCAAGGCCTTCGCACGCGCCGGCACGTTCGACCAGAGCAACCCGATCATCCGATTTTCCCAGAAGGCGGACGAGGGGACCGAAAGCGCGCCGGGGAGGATTTACGATTACAGCAAGCCGTTTGCCGAGCAGGTGGACGACTGGATGGCGGGGCGGATACCTCAATATGATACACTGCTCATCGGGCGGACGCCGCTGCTGTACCGGCAGATCGGCCTGAGCGACGTACCGATGACGATCGACCAGACGCACCTGGACTACATGGTCAACGGAACGAAAAACGAGGACCATCACCTGGGCGTGGCGCTGGTCAAGCAGCTGCCGGAGCTGCTGGAACATCCGGTGGCGGTCATCGAGTCGGCCACGCGGCCGGGCGACAGCGTGATGGCGATCGTCAAGGGAAAGGTCAACGGCAAGCAGCTGGTGGCGGCGGTGCGCATCGGCGGGAATGGAGTACAAAACGGAGCGCAGATCGACAGCAACCACATCGTGTCGGCGCAGGGGCGCGGCAACGCCGTCACCAAGCTGCTGAACGATGCGCTGCAAAAGGAACTGCGCGGCGAGGTGGGGGTTTACTACTGGAATAAAAACGAGGCTCTCCCGTTGACAGTGCGCGCCGGGGTGCAATTCCCCGGTGGACGTATCAACGACGGCCTCATTCATAGTATATTCGACGCGGCCTCTCCTGTCAACAGGAACTATCTGGAACAGACGGAGACGCAGCAATTCAAGCGCTGGTTCGGCAGAAGCGGCGTCGTGCAGGCGGACGGGACGCCGCGGGCGGTGCGGCAGGGCGTGGACGCGACGGTGGAGGTGCTGGACGGCAAAACGGCCTTGCAGGACGGCGAGGCCGTGTATGTGAAGCTGGAAAACCCGTATCCGGCCGGCACGGCGGCAGAGGTGCCGGGGCGCGCGGCGCTGGAGGCCGGCGGCTACGACGGCGCGGTCTACCAGGACGGAAATGGCGGCACGCACTACGCGGTGCTGGACGGGACACAACTCAAGAGCGCGACGGACAACGCCGGCACGTTCGACGGGCGCAACGCTGATATCCGATACAGCCTAAACGGCCTGACGTGGGATGAGATGGTTGCACGGTACGGCGCAAAGCCCGCCGGAGCGGAGCCGCGCACGCGGGACGAGGCGGTGCCGGAGCGGGCGGGGGACGAGCAGCGCGTGAGCGACTTCCTCCGCAGCTTCGTCGAGAGCGACAAGGCGACGGATGAGATGGTGGCCCAGGTGCGCGCCGCCGTGGAGAACGGCGACAACCGTAAACCTTACGCCAATATCCTTACAGAGAAATACAGAGAAAAAAGGCGGGTGCAGAGTTTACGCCAAACAGCATGGATGTGCTCATCGATAAACTGGATTTAAACGGGCAGTCCAACTTCCTATTCCGCTACTCAAAATGAGTCTTGCAACAGAAGTTCTGCACCCACCAAAATCATCATACCAGAGACCGGCGAGGCTGCCAAGGAAAATTCCGGCGAAATCGTCAAAAGAAAAGAAAAAACGACCTTTCCACCAGCTACAATTTCAATAATCGGACGTGGGACGGGACGGCGGCGCGCTGCGGCGCAACGTTCGCCGCAGCGGAGCCGCGCACGGCTGCGCCTGTTGCTTTTCCTCCGCCGCTCTGATATAATGAACCCGGCCGCGGGAGGCGGGCGCACGGCGCGCTGCCGGCCGGTGAGCCGGAAAGGCGGGCGGATATGAGGCTTCCCATGCGGATCTACGGCAACAGCAGGGCGCACGCCGCCTGCTGTGCGCATCGTCCGCTCTGAACTTGAGGAACACGCTGGCGTGTTCCTTTTTTCAAAGGTTTACGGAGAATCTGTATTGAAGGAGGAAGGACAGGGACATGTACAAAAGAGTGCTGCTCAAGATCAGCGGCGAGGCGCTCTCATCCGAAAGCGCCCCGCTTTGTCAGAAAACCATTGAGGATACGGCCTGGCGGATCGCGGCGCTGTATGCGCGCGGGGTGCAGATCGGCATCGTGACCGGCGGCGGCAATATCCTGCGCGGCCGCAGCGCCGGGAACATGGAGCGCAACCGTGCGGACCACATGGGCATGCTGGCGACGGCCATCAATTCGCTGGCGCTGCAGGACGCGCTGGAGAAGCGTGGCGTGCCGTGCGCGACGCTCTCGGCCATCGCCATGCACCGCATCTGCGGCGAATACACCGCGCGCGACGCGCACAGCCTGCTCGCCTCCGGCCATGCTGTCTCTTATACACATCTCCGAGCCCACGAGACATCTCAGGATCTCG
>ENA-OYZG01000399-OYZG01000399.1-human-gut-metagenome-genome-assembly--contig:-NODE-399-length-12382-cov-5.137990_pt1 | contig 12382 bp, 10 predicted proteins | sample MGYA00244071_ERZ653466 | MGnify/ENA primary metagenome ERZ653466 (study PRJEB26926, sample SAMN06165150) | human gut metagenome | biome: ENVO:00009003; feature: ENVO:2100002; material: ENVO:00002003...
GGACGACCAGATCTTCCAGCCAGTCCTTCTGCACGGTCTTTTTGTTGCAGCCCTTGCGCCGCTTGACGTTGGCGCATTTATAATAATAGTAAGTGCGTCCGGTGGCACTAGTTCCGCTTTCGCCAAACATCAGCGCACCGCATTTGCCGCAGAACAGCTTGGTGGTCAGCAGATATTCCTCGTCTGCCTTGCCACAGGCAGGGGCACGCTTGTTCTTATCCAGACGCTTCTGCACCCGGTCAAACAGGTCTTTCGGAACAATAACCGGAATTGCATCCGGTACAACGATATCCCGGAAAGACAATTCACCAATGTACCGACGGTTCTTCAACATGGTGTTCACGCTGCTGTGGGTCATTTTGCCGCCCTGCATATTGCGGACACCCTTGTCGTTGAGGAAATTTACAATTTCCACCATCTTATCGCCGTTGTCATACCGCTGAAAGGCTTCCAGCACCAGCGGCGAGGTCAGCGGGTCAAGATGATAAAACTTGTCATCGTCGATTTTATAGCCGATGGTTCCCGTACCGCCAGTACATTTCCCTTTCAGCGCATTCTCGGTCTGACCACGAATCACTTTTTCGGACAGCTCTGCGGAATAGTATTCCGCCATACCCTCCAGAAGGGTTTCCACCAGAATGCCCTGCGAACCCTCGGCAATGGGTTCCATAACGGAAATCAGATGGACACCGTTCTTTTTCAGGATCATCTTATAGTTTGCGCTATCAAAACGATTCCGGGCAAAGCGGTCAAATTTCCAGACGAGAACAACATCAAACAGCTTCTTGCCGCTGTCTTTGATCATCTGCTGGAACTCCGGGCGATTGTCCGTTTTGGCAGAGAATGCACGGTCAATGTAGTGCTTGATGACCGTGATGCCGTTCTTTTCCGCATAATCTGTGCATTCCCGAATCTGGCCTTCGATGGATTCTTCGCGCTGGTTATCCGATGAATAGCGGGCGTAGATTACGGCGGTCATAGACTCACTTCCTTTTTCTTATCGAACAGACGGGTAGCTTTTTGCGTACTTGTAAATCTGCCGTGCACAGTCAAGGCTCATTTTGCTGGAATCGTTGTGTTTGAGCCATGCGTTCACATTGCCCGGATTCAGCTTCAAGTCCGTGTAAAGGCGATAATTCGTCAGTTTCTTTTTCTGCTGAAGTTCCAATACCCGACGATGGATCAGCTCTTTTGTGTCATTGTCTGCAAGGACGGCATCCCGCACCGAACAATAACTGCGCCAGACCTTCAAATAGCCTTCCGGCAATTCTGGTGATTGCTTTTCCAGAAGCAGCAGCATTTGCGCTCGCGAATAGAGATTGGAAAGCTGCTCATATTCCGCAGAAACAGCGCTGGTTACGGTATAGTGGAGCAACAAATCTACTTTATCAACGGCCAGCGCATAGAGGAACAACGGTTCTTTCAGGCGGGGATTCTCGCTCAGACAATCTGCCAGCTTATGAATACTAGCCGTCTGCACCCCGGAAAGCTCTGCCACATACTGCTTCAAGAAACCCTCAAATGTCAGCTTTCGCATGGTCTCCACCTCTCCACATACTCCTGATAACGGATATAAAAATCCCGATACCGCCAGTCGTTCAAGATGCTGGCTTTCAGTTCATCTTCATCCGTTGCAAGGTGTTCCAGCAAATCCCAGTCCAAAGAGTTCCGCACGGCCTCGCTCTCTACGTCTGCTTTGTCGGTGTCCCGGAAAGAGCACAGCTTTGCAATCACCAAATCTTCCAGACTGGGTGTGTAGAACTGCACCTTTGTACCACCAAAGGGTAGCGGCTGAAGCCGGTCTTGGAAGTTATACGGGAAATTGTCGATGTAGGCTTCCACATCGGTGTTGATGTCGTACTTGCCAAGCAAACTGTACAGTTCTTTCGGAACACTCAAGGCATCAATGTCATGAGTAGCGCGGGTCAGCTTGCCCAACAAAATAAACGCACTGCCACCTACAATCACCATCTGATAGCGGTCGTTATTGTCGATCATCAGGTCTGCGTCTTCGTCCAGACGTTCCAGACGCTTGCGGAGGTCATCTAAGATCATCTTTCCCATAAAACAGCCTTTCTTATTTTCAATAATAGTATTTTCTAAAGCCATTTTACGAGAAAGACAGCTTATTGTCAAGAGCCAACCGCAAAGCTTACACAGATTTTTCTATGGAGTTAACCAAGAAAACAAAAACGAGCCATAAAAACAAAATATTGCAAAAGAAGATTCCATACGCAGCCGCAGAACCTATGCGTGCAATTATTACCGGGACGTTGTATATCGCTGGAATCTTATATAAGCAGCTTACTATAACAGTTGTGATACCCAATTTTCCCGCATGCCTAAAGTAGTCAAGAAGCGTTCCTAACAATGTATTTGATGGCCGTTTTTTATCTGTTATCTGTTTCAGTTCCTTTGCATATGGACTCCCAAGCAGAGCTGATGCAGCAGCAATATATACACCTACGGCTATTGATACTAGCGTAGTTGCCGTGTCTGCCATACTATCAAAATTTCAATTCAATAAGTAGGCTATTACTGAAACTGTTATAAAGCACCCTATCAGAAATATTTTATACTCCTTATCCACCACTGTCACCTCAGTTTTGCAAGCAGCAGTTCCCTTACTTCATCTGGTTCAAAATGCTCATTTTCATCTTTTGTTGGCTGAATCAAAAAGTGTTTTAGAACAGACGAAAAATCAAATGTTTGCTCTATACCACTTTCATCGCATCCGATTATAACAACATCTTCAAATTCTTCACGATGCCGACAAATACGATCCACTAGACCTTTTCCTCCTCCATGTATTGGAATGTCTCCATACGATATTTTTAGTTGAAGCTTGCTTGGCAAGTCCTGTCCCCAGATGTTACCAACTTGAGAAAACAATGTTCCTCCACGGCTGAATACATTATCCACTTGCGTATATTGAAATCCACGAATAGTTTTAATGTTCTTACAAAAATCATCTAATGATGTATAAATATTACTTATCCTAAATTCCTTTTGTAGTGTGTCACTTAAATATTGTTCAACAAATCCCTTCTTATTGTAGTCATTCATATAAAGAAAATGTTTCTGTGCATCATAACACGCAAAAAATTGTTGTCTCGGTTCAACCTGTTCTTTTGAACGTGGATTCGGCATCTTCTCACCTGTTTTTTTATTTATGACATAGTCTCTAAAGCGTACCGCATCATCGTAGTCAGATGCCATCCAGAAAAATCTTTCTTCTATAATATCCATATCAATAGAATATAAATACTTCTGCTTTTGCGGCCGAAATATATGATTTCCTTTTGCAACAACATCTTTCATATCTTCCAATGATGCCTCACGAATGCCATCAACTCGAAGAAGAAAATTACAAAACTTCATTTGTTCATCCTCTTTTTTATGCCATCATATTATCAGTCCACATTTCACACTGGCTAATGACCGTGCTGATTGCCGTATCATAATCTTCTGGCGGATACTTATACTTTTTCAGGAGGTGCTTCACCATCTTACGCATACTCGCACGAGCAGTTTCTTTTTTCTGCCAGTCTATTGTCCGATTTTTGCGCAGCATTTCCGTAAGTTCTCTGGTTAAGTCAATCAGTTCATTGTTTTGGTAGAAATCCTTGATGTTTTCCGGCTTTGTCAGAGCATCGTAAAAAGCCAGTTCTTCCTGCGTCAAGCCCAGCTTTTTACCGTTGTTATACAGTTCTGTAATCTCCTGTGCCGTTTTCAGAAGTTCCTTGATGACCTCCTCGTTTGTAATCAAGCCATTGTAGTAAGAGTTCATCAACTGTGTAATCTTTTCTGAAAACTTCTGAGACTGCACAACATTTGTCCGTTTATACAGTGAAACTTGCTCTGCCATAAGTTTTTTCAAAATTTCTACGGCAATGTTCTTTTCCTTCATTTTTGAAATTTCATCCAACACCGCCGGGTCAAACAGGCTGATATTTTCATCTGCCTTCTTACTGTCAAACAAACTGATAACACCTTGACTCTGGATACTTGCTTTCAGCAGTTCATTGATTTGAGCATTGATTTCTTTCAAAGAAAGTGTCTTGCCGCCACTCCCACCATAGGTGATCTTCACCACCGTAGAACGGACTGCTTCCATATAGGCCGCTTCATGTCGCTCCTGCTCCGTGGTCATGCTGGAACACAGCGAATGCGACTGTTTCAGCAACAGAGCTTCTCGCAGGAACAGATCTTTGCGCTTGGGTGCTTTTGCGTCCAGAACAAAGTTTACGCCGCCAGTGACCAGCTTTGCCATCATCAACGGAGAACCGCCAATAAATCCGCTGAAATCAAAGCCGTGCAACAAATCTTTGCACACCTGAAGCTTTTCCTGAAACTTTGGATAAGCAACTTTGGCAATGTCCATATCGCCATATCGGGACTGGTCACGCTTGGTATACTCCTTCATAGCGGCTTTGAGGGCAGATGCAATGCCAACGTAATCTACAATCAAGCCGCCCTCTTTGTCCTTAAACACGCGGTTGACACGCGCGATGGCCTGCATCAGATTGTATCCGTGCATTGGCTTGTAAACATACATCGTAGCCAGTGAAGGCACATCAAAACCTGTCAGCCACATATCCACAACAATGGCAATCTTCATCGGGTCATCGTTGTCTTTGAATTTCCGAGCAAGTTCTTCTTTGTGAGATTTTGTACCGATGATTTCTTTCCAATCCTCCGGGTCATTGTTGCCACCCGTCATAACTACGCCGATTTTTTCGTTCCATGTCGGGCGCAGCTCCAGAAGTTTTCGATAAATCTTCATCGCAATCGGGCGCGAATACGCCACGATCATCGCCTTGCCCGTCAAAAGATTAGCGCGGTACTTTTCGTAATGGTTGACAATATCTTCGCACAGGGATTGAATGGTAGACTCTGCTCCCAACACACTCTCCATCTGCCCCAACATCTTTTTGCTTTTTTCAATCGTTGCAGCGTCCGATTGCTGTTCCAGCGCATCGTAGGTCGCATCAATCAAGGCCAGCGTATTTTGGTCAAGGTGGAGTTTGATAACGCGGCTCTCATAGTAAACCGGACGCGTTGCACCATCTTCCACCGCCTGTGTCATATCATAAATATCGATATAATCACCAAAAACTTCACGCGTATTTCTATCTTTTGCCGAAATAGGTGTTCCTGTAAAGCCTATGTAAGTTGCATTCGGCAGAGCATCATGAATGATACGGGCATTGCCAATGACCGTATGTGCTTCTTTTTCACCCTGTTCATTTTCTTTGATGACAATTTTTTCATCAAAACCATACTGTCCACGGTGGGCTTCATCCGCCATTACCACAATATTTCTACGTTCGGACAGCGGCTTCTCGCCACGCTCAAACTTGAACATCGTGGTGAAGATGATGCCGTTTGCTTCTCGGCCATCCAGCAGCTTGCTTAGATTATCCTTGCTGGTTGCCTGTATCGGTGTCTGGCGCAAAAATGGTGCGCACTTGGCGAACTGCGTGTAAAGTTGATCGTCGAGGTCAATGCGATCAGTCATCACAACGATGGTGGGGCTATCCAAAGCTTCTTGCAGCAAATGGGCATAGAATACCATCGACAGCGATTTCCCGCTGCCCTGCGTATGCCAGAACACACCACCCTTGCCATCCGTTTTAGTAGCAATCTTGGCCTTTTCGATAGCTTTTCGCACTGCAAAATACTGGTGGTATCCAGCCAAAATTTTAATCGGCTTCTGTCCATCGCCAGAGAACAGAATAAAGTTTTTCAGGATGTCCAGCAACCGCTCTTTCTGGAACATCCCCTCATAGAAGGTGTCAAACTGCGCATAGGCGGTGTTCTCGTAATCGCCATCTTTCGTTTTCCACTCCATAAAACGGTCAAGTCCAGAAGTGATTGTTCCCGCCTTATTGGTCGAAAGGTCACTGATTACGCAGATTGCATTATAGTAGAACATCGAAGGGATGTCCTTCGTATAGTTCCGAATCTGGTTGTATGCGTTTTCTGCACCCACTTCGTCCTTGGAAGGACTTTTCAGTTCCATCAAAACCAGCGGCAAGCCATTGATAAACAAAATAATATCCGGGCGGCGGTTGTTTCCATTTTCCACGAAGGTATACTGGTTTACCACATAGAAATCATTTTTGTCTGCATCTGCATAATCAATCAGCTTTACTACCGAAGACCGTTCTTCACCCTTGACTGCGTATTTGACCGTGATACCGTTTTGCAGATAGTCCATAAAAATAATATTCTTCTGCAACAGGCTTCCCGCATCAAAATCATTCAGTTTCAGGATGGCTTCATCAATTGCCACAGCCGGAAGGCTGCGATTCAGCCGCACCAGACAATCCCGCAAAACATCGTCCAGCAGAGGGCGGCTGTAATCTGTTCGGTTCATATCAGGAGCATAAATGTGAGTGTAACCCATATTTTCAAATAGCTCTATGACCGCTTGTTCAAAGGTATCTTCGGAAAATGAAAGCATAGTGATTCCTCCAATGCTTTATTTCATGGATAAACGATAATTTAGCGGCTTAAAGCTGGATGCTGGAAATGTCGAGCTCACCGGATATGAGCTTAGGCAATAGTGCATCGCACAGTTTAGCCAACCTCATATTCTCAATGGAGTTATACCGCATTTTTAAGAACATCGGTGCTATCAACGCTCTAAATTCCAACAAATCTTGCTTGTCAAATTTAGGAAGCTGAAATTGTCCTATTGTTTCAGTCGAAACACGCTGTCTTCCACTGCTGCCGTTCATGTTTTTGACAGCATAATCAACAAATGCAGGATAACGTGCCAAACAATACATCATCTCAGGTGGTACGCTACTTTTAGGGGAAAGAACAATATACTCTGTTGAGCCAAATGCAATCTCGTCCTTATCAAGAAAGTCAATAAATGCTGTCTTGCCATTTTCAAGACAAGGGGTAATACGCGCCAAAAGAGTATCACCATTAGAAAAACGCATTCCTCCGTTAAATGGTTTCATATCCCATCCAGAAGGAAATGCTCCACTTGTTGATAGTTGGCTCATATCAATGCTTCGGGCAATTTGATTCTTTGCCAAAGTTCGTTTGGGATTGAGGTATGCATAGTCAGATAGTGTGCAGTCATTATTATCAGCGTCAATCATAAGCTTATCAAAAAGAACGAATGCTTGCTGTTGTAAATTATCGTTTATTGCCTTATTGATCTCAATTTTAGAATCTATCAAACTCAAAACCTCTACTACTTTTTCTTGAATATTGATTGATGGCAGTCGGACCCGAACATTCCTCAAATCTGAAATTGTTATTTGGGACTGTGCTGATCCAGAGTCAAGATATCTCAACCCAGATTGTCTAAAGTAGTAATACAAATATTTTTTCAATGCGACCTTTTCATCTACCAGAACCGCAATAGAGAGATTGGTCAAAAAACAAGCGCCTGGTGACAATTTAACACATCCAGTTCCGCCTACGCCACGTGCAACCACAATCAATTCTTGCTTCTCCAAGTTACATTCATTGCAATAGCCAACGATTCTATATCCACTAAATATCGGATATTTTCCATTATCGGAGATTGCTTTTTTATTTGGCATCTTTCCATATTTCATATCCGAAAAACTCCCGAGCGTTCGGTCGATATAATTCATTTCATACCTCTTATCCAATAAATTTCCTATGTGCCAATTTCACATTCTGTTGTTTTACCATTGCATAGTGCATCGTTGTGTCTATTTTTTGATGTCCTAAAAGCTGTTGCACCTGTTCAATCGGCATTCCCTTGTCGATTGCCGACGTTGCCAAAGTCCGTCGGAACTTGTGCGGATGTACCTTATTAAGATTCAATCGCCGTCCCAATTCTCGCAGCATTGTTTCCACGCCGCCGATCATCAACCGCTCATGCGGGGCTTTCAGTGTCACAAAAAGAGCCGGGTTGCTATCGTCCCGTTCATCCAGATAATTCTGCAAGTGAATTTTCGTCCTTGCATCGAAGTAAACCAACCGTTCCTTGTTGCCTTTGCCAAAGACTACACATTCACGTTCGTTGAAATTGATATCCTCCCGGTTAAGTGTCACCATTTCACCAACACGCATTCCCGATGAAGCCAGCAAATCAATGATTGCCAAATCCCGCACCGTCGAGCAGTGATCGCGCATCAGTTCCAGTGCTTCATCCGTATATGTTTCCTTGATGATTTTTGCCGTTTTTACTTTGTGAATCCTTCGGACAGGGCTTTTCACAATGAAGTCCTCATCTTCCAGCCATGAGAAAAAACTGGAAAGAATGCGCCGGATATTATCAATCGTCACCTTGCTTGAGCGCCGCCGCGTCTGATAGTCGGTCAGATACTTTCGCAAATCATCCGTTGTGATTTGCTGCGGCAACTTTCCGACACCATTCAGCATTGCTTCGATGGTTTTAGAATAGTATGTCAGCGTTTTTTCCGAGCATCCCTCGATTCGTTTCGCGGTGATAAACGCTTTTACTGCGTTCTGTTCTTCAGCTTTTGGCAGTTCTTCGCCCTTATCAAGAATCAGCCCTTGAAACGATGTTTCCAGCACCATTTTCAGCTGTAAAAGCTGTTCATTATTGAGATACGGCAGCATTTTTCGCTGTATCTCGTTGATAATCTGATTTTTCATCGCCGTATCTCCTTATTACGATTTCAGAGAACGACGGCAGTGGCAGTTTCTCCGTAAAACCTCGCCACTGTGAGGTTTAGATTAGATCAACCCTTTTTAGCTCTGTTTTCAGCTTGCCAAATAGCTTTTTTAGCCTCACTTGGCCGTAAATCCCAGTATTTTTGCAAAAGAAAAACGCTCTGTTCTCTAGGAATATTTGCTTCCACCAATGCAGAAGCACCTCTCATTACAGAACGAATTTGCTCTGTCTGAATAATTTCAGCTTCTCTTGCATCCCGTGCCTGCCTGTTACGTGCTTGAAAGTCAAGAATAAAATTTGCCACCTTTTCTTTCATGTCATCTTTCACTATATACACCCTTTCTTTTTGATAGAAGCAAATAAACGATAATTTAGAGCGGCAAGCAACTGCTTATTTTCAAGAATTGTTTGTTGCTAATGCAAATCCCAACTGGAAAACTGGGACAATAAGTAGTCTTGGAACTGTGATTGGTGGTAGCACACCTTCAAAAGCCAAGCCAGAATACTATACTGATAACGGTATTGCATGGATAACCCCAAAGGATTTGTCCATTAACAAGTCAAAATTCATATCGCACGGCGAAACTGACATTACAGAACTTGGACTAAAAAACAGCAGCGCATCTATTATGCCAGAAGGAACAGTTTTGTTTTCTTCGCGTGCTCCGATTGGGTATATTGCAATTTCAAATGGGGAGGTAACAACAAATCAAGGTTTCAAATCCGTTGTTCCGAAACCCGAAATTGGAACAGCATTTGTGTACTTTTTCTTAAAGAACAACCTTCCGACTATTGAAGGAGCTGCGTCTGGTTCAACCTTCAAGGAAGTTTCAGGCAGTACAATGAAAAATGTTCCAGCGGTTATCCCTGATACCGGTACACTGGCCAAATTTAACGACTTCTGCTCGCTGCTTTTTAATGAGCAGAAGAATTTAGAACAAGAAAATCAACACCTTGCATCTTTGAGAGACACTTTGTTGCCAAAACTTATGTCTGGCGAAATTGATGTCTCCAACATTCAGCTTTAAGCCGCTAAATTATCGTTTATTTTACTATTTTCAGCAATTTTATCCTCCAGACTTGATAAAATGCTAACCGCTTTATCCTGTTCTTCTTTTGAAGGAAGGTCAACTGTAACTTTAGACAGCGTTTTTACGGATAATCCCGGTTGAGCCGACTGCGCCGAAAGATGTCCTAACGACATTGTCGAAAGGAGATACGCCAAATATCTTGTGTTATGGTCTTTATTAGCGACCGCAACAATCGCGTGCTCTGTCATATAGGCTTTTCCGCTGAAGAATCTTACATTACCACAAAATGCACCTTGTCGTCCGATGATTGCACATTCCCCATCAAAGTTGCTTTGTTCAGTGTATCCTCTCAAACCATTGCCCCCATACACCGGGAATCGTCCGCTGGATTCAATCATTTTTGCAGGAATCCCTTTTCCGCTGCTAAGGCGCACACAAACATCAGCGAGATTATATTTCATATCCAATCGCCCCCAGCTTCTCCTTGATTTCTGCTTCCAGCTTGTGCGACTGCTTGAACAAATCCGAAAGTTCAGAGGTCAGTCGAACCATTTTTTCTTCAAAAGGTTCACCATCGTCTTCCTGTTCCTCAACGCCAACATAACGACCCGGTGTTAAAATATAATCTTGCTCCGCAATTTTCTCTGTATCAACAACTGCGCAGAAACCTTTTACATCTTCCAGTGTACCATTAACATAGGCATTGTAGGTATCGGAAATCTTTTTGATATCCTCATCGGTCAATTCACGCAGCTTGCGGCTCACCATATCGCCCATCTTTCGGGCATCAATAAACAGCGTTTTACCAGCCTGCTTCTTGTGCTTGGAGATAAACCAGAGCGACACCGGAATCTGGGTCGTATAGAAAAGCTGTGTCGGCATGGCAATAATGCAGTCCACAAGGTCAGCATTCACAATATTTTTGCGGATGTCACCTTCACCGCCAGACTGAGAGGAAAGAGAACCATTTGCAAGCACCATACCCATGCGGCCGCCCGGTGCAAGATGATAAATCATGTGCTGAAGCCATGCAAAGTTCGCGTTGCTTGCAGGCGGCATACCATACTGCCAGCGTACATCATCTTTGAGCTGCTCTGCGCCCCAATTCGACAGGTTAAAAGGGGGATTCGCCATAATATAGTCTGCCCGCATGGTCGGATGCTGATCATCGAGGAATGTGTCTGCTGCATACTTGCCAAGGTCGGGTTCAATGCCACGAATGGCAAGGTTCATCTGTGCCAGTTTCCATGTGGTCGGGTTGGAATCCTGTCCATAAATCGAGATATCGTTGATATTTCCACTATGGTTCTCTACAAATTTTGCAGACTGAACAAACATACCACCACTGCCGCAGCAAGGGTCATACACTCGTCCCTTAAACGGTTGCAGCACTTCCACCAGTGTCCGCACAACACAGGACGGTGTAAAGAACTCGCCGCCACGCTTGCCTTCCTGCTCTGCAAACATCGACAGGCAGTATTCATAAGTGCGCCCCAGAATGTCCTTTTCGCTGCCGTGTTCAATCATTTTGATGTTCGTAAACAGGTCAACAACTTCGCCCAACCGACGTTTATCTAGTTCCGGACGCGCAAAATTTTTCGGCAGAATATCTTTTAGGCGCGCGTTTTCTTTTTCGATAGCACGCATTGCATCATCGATTACCTGACCGATTTCGGGATCATGTGCCTTTGCCGAAACATCGCTCCAACGCGCACCAGCAGGCACAAAGAAGATTCCTTCCGATGTGTACTCGTCACGATCTTCCTCAAAGCCATCACCGTCTGCAACCAGCTGATTATACTTATCTTCAAAACGATCCGAAATATATTTCAAGAAAATAAGACCAAGGACAACGCCCTTATACTCCGAAGCATCCATGTTGCCCCGAAGTACACAGGCCGCATTCCAAATCTGTTTTTCAAATCCAATGTCGGCGGTGTTTTTCTCTGCCATGGTTCAATACCTCCGTTTTAGCTCAACAAATTCTGCTCTGAGTATAGCACAGATGTGCCGATTTTCCAATTTGTGCGCATAAATTCTTTGCTAGACGCTTCGATTTTCAGTAGATAAGTCCTACTATTACCGCTTTAGCACAATAAATTTTACAAAACCATCTTGACGCACCCTGCAAACCATGATATTCTCTGTCACAAATCCCACCGATTTTGTGGATTGGTTTGAAACCATCCACAAGATGTGGTCGTGTTCATTTTGAACACTGCCTCGCCGTGGATCATCCCTGAAAGATTAACCGCCCCGCAACACACCCGATCATTTTGCCGTCTGTTTCACCCGACAAAATCCTTCGCCTGTACTGCGTGGGCGGTATTTTCTTTTTGGGGAAGCCGTACCTTGAGAATTTCATGAGCCGTCCGAGCGTGATACCGGCTTTTCGGCCAACGCCGCTGCAAAACAGGGGCAGGAACTTCGTTCGGAGCAAACGGCGATCAACATACACGAGCAGCGGAACTCTCTACTTATTTTTGCGTCTTAACAATTCGGAAACATTTGCCGAAAGTTGATTTTGAGCGCAGCGGTAGAGGGCAAGAACCGTCCCGTGGCCACAAATTTTCAATTCTTGAAAATGTTGTGCTCCACCGGGACTTCACTTCTTCAATGCGTCTGCATTTCCGAAGTGATCTTGTTGGGGCGTGCCTGCCCCAAACCCTGCTCATGGTTCGCACCTGACGGTGCGAACAGCAACGGCGTGTCG
>ENA-OYZG01000405-OYZG01000405.1-human-gut-metagenome-genome-assembly--contig:-NODE-405-length-12270-cov-4.973066_pt1 | contig 12270 bp, 9 predicted proteins | sample MGYA00244071_ERZ653466 | MGnify/ENA primary metagenome ERZ653466 (study PRJEB26926, sample SAMN06165150) | human gut metagenome | biome: ENVO:00009003; feature: ENVO:2100002; material: ENVO:00002003...
ATGTCTCGTGGGCTCGGAGATGTGTATAAGAGACAGGCCCCGGCCTGCCCGGCAGCCCGGGGCCGTCCGGCAGCCCGGACGCGGGGGCCGTGATCCCGGATTTTGCCGAGGGCAAGGAGGTCGAGGCGGATACGGTGCCCGAGATCGTGGAGGCGATCCGCGCCCGGTTTGAAAACGGCGAGATCAACACCATCAAGCACGCCACGCAGGACGGCCGCCAGGTCTACGCCGTGGAGATCCGCACCGGCGCGACGGCCGAGACGGTCTACGTCCTGCCGGACGGCACGCTGCTGGAAAGCGCCGCCACGCCCGGCGGCGCGGACGAAGCGGACGGCTGACCCGCCCGTACAGGCACGCGCGCCGCGCCGCCCTTGCCGGGCGGCGCGGCGCTTTTTCATCCGCTGCATCCGGCGCCCCGTCCCCGCGGGCGCGCTCTGGCAGGATTCTGCCGCCGCGAATAGGCGCGGCTCAGCGGAGGCGGCGCTCCATGACCAGCTCGCCCTTGGTGTCGCGCTCGCCGTTGAAGCGGAAGCCGAAGCGCCGGTAGAGCTGCACGGCGCGCGCGTTTTCCGCATAGACGCTGAGGTAGACCCGCTCGCACGGGTACTCCGCGGCGAGCCGCTCGATCAGGCCCGCCACGGCCCGCCGCCCGTAGCCCCGGCCCTGATAGCGCCCGTCGATGAGCAGCCGGTCCAGCCACAGCCGCCCCGGCGCGGGCGTGGGGAACAGGCCGTACATGGCGAACCCTATGAGCAGCGCGCCGTCGTAGACGCACACGGGCCGCCACAGCGCGAGGGCGTCCGCCTCGGCGAGGCACTCGCGCACGCTTTCGATAAAGCCCTCCTGTCCGGGCGCTGGGGCGATGCGCTCCGCCTGCGCGCGGTTTGCCGCGCCGACCGGCACGAACCGCAGCCGCCGTGCATTTTCCATGACAAACTCCCTTTCTCCGCCTCAGCCGCGCAGGCGGAACGTGTGCGCGCAAAAAAAGACGGCGCTGCGGGAGCCGGCGCCGCCTGCATGCCGCCGGGCCTACCGCACGCGGAAGATCGTGCGCCGGCACGCGCCCGAGAGCACGTCCGAGAGGCGGTTTGCGGCGTTGGCGATGATGACCGTGGTGCCCTCGCGGATGGGTTCGCGGATGAAATCGAGCTTGGCGCGCGCGCCGTTGGCCCCGGCGCGGCTGGCGCCGACGCAGCTCTTTTGCAGCTCGGCAAGGCCGTCGAGCACCTCCTGCGCGTCCGCGCCCTCCACGGCCGGCACGAGCGTGCCGGGATCGGCCGGGTCGCGGTAGATGCCGTCCACGCTGGTGAGCAGCACCAGGTAGCGCGCGTGCACGAGCGAGCAGATGACCGCGGCCGTCTCGTCGTTGTCCACGCATTCAAAGGCGTGCGCCCCGTGCGCGCGCGCGTGCGCCAGCTCCATCTTGCGCACCTCTTCGACGCTGACCGAATCGTTGTAGTTGACGATGGGGATGGCGTTCTGCGCGGCGCAGCGCAGCAGGAACGAGCGGATGTGCGCGCTGCGCTCTTCGTCGTTGAAATGCGTGTGCTCCACGAGCAGCTGCCGCACCGAATACTCGGGCCGGATGCAGCGGCGGTACTCCTGCATGAGGATGGCCTGGCCCTGTGCGGCGTAATCGGCCTTGACCTCCTCCGGGTCGCCGAGCAGCTCACGCCCCTGGCGGCGCAGGTAGTCGAGCCGGCCGATCTCCACGGCGCCGCTGGACACCCAGATCATGCCCGGGCGCAGCTCGCGCCCGAGGCGGGCGAAGATGTTGTAGTCGATGTCGCTGTCCTCCCTGCGGATGAGCGCCATGGAACCGATCTTGCCGACGAGTTCAAAATCAAACCGCATGCCGCACCCCTTTACGACTGCACCAGGTACGCGCTGATGAACGCGTCCAGATCCCCGTCCATCACGGCCTGGATGTTGCCGTTCTCCACGCCGGTGCGGTGGTCCTTGACGAGGGTGTAGGGCTGGAACACATAGCTGCGGATCTGGCTGCCCCACTCGATCTTCTTCATCTCGCCCTTGATCTGGGCCATCTGCGCCTCGCGCTCGCGCTCCTGCAGCTCGAGCAGCTTGCCGCGCAGCATGCGCATGGCCGTCTCGCGGTTCTGGATCTGGCTGCGCTCGTTCTGGCACTGCACGACGATGCCCGTGGGCAGGTGCGTGATGCGGATGGCGGAGGACGTCTTGTTCACGTGCTGCCCGCCCGCGCCGCTCGACCGGTACGTATCCACGCGCAGGTCGTCCGGGTCGATCTTGATGTCGCCCGCGTCGTCGTCGAGGATGGGCGTCACATCGAGCGAGGCGAACGAGGTGTGCCGCCGGCCCGACGCGTCGAACGGCGAGATGCGCACCAGCCGGTGCACGCCCTTCTCCGCCTTGAGGTAGCCGTAGGCGTTCTCGCCGTCCACCTCGAAGGTGACGGACTTGATGCCCGCGTCCTCGCCGTCGAGCAGGTCGAGCTCGCGCACCGTCCAGCCGCGGTTCTCGCAGTAGCGCGTGTACATGCGGTAGAGCATCTCCGTCCAGTCCTGCGCCTCGGTGCCGCCCGCGCCCGCGTGGAGCGAGAGCACGGCGTTGCACGCGTCGTAGGGGCCCTTGAGCAGCAGCTCCAGCTCGAGCGCGTTGACATTGGCGACGAACGCGGCCGTCTCGCTGCGGATCTCCTCGGCGAGGCTCTCGTCGTCCTCCTCCTCGGCCATCTCCATGAGCGTCTCCAGATCCTCGCCCTGCGCGACGAGCTTCTCATAGCGCGAGAGCCGGTGCTGCAGCGCCTTCACGCGCTGGTTGACCTTGTTGGCCGCCTCCACGTCGTTCCAGAAATCCGGCTCGGCCATGCGCGTCTCAAGGCCGGCCAGCTCCTCCCGCAGCGCCGCCGGATCGATGGACACGCCCGCCTCGCGCAGCTTCTCGCGCGCCTCGCCGGCCTGCATCCTGTATTCGTCAAGGGGTATCATGCCTGCCATCTCCTCCCGTTTTTGCTCTGTAGCTCCCGATTTTTCCCCAAAAGCTCCCGCTTTATCTGCACGCGCGGCTCAGCCGCGGCCGCAGCAGTTCTTATATTTCTTGCCGCTGCCGCACGGGCAGGGCGAGTTGCGGCCGATCTGCGCGCGCGACTCGCGCCGGACGGTGCGGCCGCCCTCCCCGGCGGGCGTCTCGCTGGGCTTTGCCAGCTGCTCGCGCTTGAGCGGCGCCCTGCGCACCGACACGCGCATCATCGTGCGCGCCGTCTGCTCGCGGATGGCGGCCACCATGGCGTCGAACATCTCAAAGCCCTCGCTGGTGTAGGCGTTGACCGGGTCCTTCTGCGCGTAGGCGCGCAGGCCGATGCCCTGGCGGAGCTGGTCCATCGCGTCGATGTGCTCCATCCAGTGCGCGTCCACCGTGCGCAGCAGCACCACGCGCTCGATCTCGCGCATGTCCGCGCCCGCGGCCGCGACCTCCGCCTCCTTTTTTGCATACGCCGCCTCGGCATGGGCGACGGCGCGCGCGCGCAGCGCCTCGCCGCTGGCCTGCTCGCCCGCCTCCATCAGCGGCGCCGCGGCCGCCTCGCCGCACAGCGCGGCCAGCTGCGCGCCAAGGCGCGGCACGTCCCACGTCTCGCGCGGCGCGTGCGCGTTGCAGTATTCGTCGGCAAGGCCGCCGGCGGTGGCGCGCAGCATCTCAAGGATGCTCTCGCGCAGGTCCTCGCCCATGAGCACGCGGCGGCGCTGGCCGTAGATGATCTCGCGCTGCTTGTTCATCACGTCGTCGTAGCGCAGCACGTTTTTGCGGATCTCGAAGTTCTGCACCTCGACGCGCCGCTGCGCGCTCTCGATCCGGCGCGTGATGAAGCGCATCTCGATGGGCAGATCGTCGTTCGGGCTGAGCTTTTCCATCGCGCCGCTGACGCGGTCTGCGCCGAAGCGGCGCATCAGCTCGTCCTCGAGCGAGACGTAGAAGCGCGTGCTGCCCGGGTCGCCCTGGCGGCCGGCGCGGCCGCGCAGCTGGTTGTCGATGCGGCGGCTCTCATGCCGCTCCGTGCCGATGATGCGCAGCCCGCCCAGCGCCACGACCTGCTCGTGCTCGCGCTCCGTCTCCACGCGGAAGGAATCGTACAGCGCCTGGAAGCGCCGCCGCGCGGCGAGGATGTCCTCGTCCTCCGTCTCGGCATGGCCGGTGGCCTCCTCGATGAGCGCCTCGTCCAGCCCCTCCTGCCGCAGCGCCCGGCGCGCGAGGAACTCCGGATTGCCGCCGAGCAGGATGTCCGTGCCGCGGCCGGCCATGTTCGTGGCGATGGTCACCTGGCCGAGCTTGCCCGCCTGCGCGACGATCTCCGCCTCCTTGGCGTGGTACTTGGCGTTGAGCACCTCGTGCCGGATGCCGCGGCGCTTGAGCAGGCCGCTCAGGTATTCGCTGCGCTCGACCGAGATCGTGCCCACCAGCAGCGGCTGCCCGGTGGCGTGCACCTGGGCGATCTCGTCCACCACGGCGCGGTACTTCCCCTCCTCGGTGTTGTAGACCACGTCGTTGTCGTCGCGGCGGATGAGGGGGCGGTTGGTCGGGATCTCCACGACGTCGATGTCGTAGATGTCCATGAACTCGGACTCCTCGGTCTTGGCCGTGCCGGTCATGCCGGCGAGCTTTTTGTACATGCGGAAGTAGTTCTGCACCGTGATGGTGGCCAGCGTCCGGTTCTCTCGCTCGACCTTCACGCCCTCCTTGGCCTCGAGCGCCTGGTGCAGCCCCTCGTTGTAGCGGCGGCCGAGCATGAGGCGGCCGGTGAACTCGTCCACGATGATGACCTGCCCGTCCTGCACGACGTAATCCTTGTCGCGCTGGAACAGCGCGTGCGCGCGCAGCGCCTGGAAGATATGGTGGTTGATCTCGGTGTTGTCCGGGTCGGAGAGGCTTTCGATGCCGAAGAACTTCTCCGCCTTCTCCACGCCCGCGGCGGTGAGCTGCACGGTGCGCTTCTTGATGTCGCACTGGTAGTCGCCGTCCTCGGCCTGCTGCTCGCCTAGGATCTGGTCGCTGCGGCTCTGGTCGGTCAGGTTCTCCCCGCGCGTGAGGCGGCGCACGAAGCGGTCCGCCTTCTCGTACAGCTCGCTCGAGGCCTCGCCCGCGCCGCTGATGATCAGCGGCGTGCGCGCCTCGTCGATCAGGATGGAGTCCACCTCGTCGATGATGGCGTAGTTGAGCGCGCGCTGCACCATCTGCTCGCGGTAGACGACCATGTTGTCGCGCAGGTAGTCGAAGCCGAACTCGTTGTTCGTGCCGTAGGTGATGTCGCACGCGTAGGCGGCGCGGCGCTCGTCCCCGGTCAGCCCGTGCACGATGCAGCCGACGGACAGGCCGAGGAAGCGGTAGATCTTGCCCATCCACTGCGTGTCGCGCCGGGCCAGATAATCGTTCACGGTGACGACGTGCACGCCCTCGCCGCCGAGCGCGTTGAGGTAGGCCGGGAGCGTGGCCACGAGCGTCTTGCCCTCGCCGGTCTTCATCTCCGCGATGCGGCCCTGGTGCAGCACCATGCCGCCGAGCAGCTGCACGTCGAAATGGCGCATCTGCACGGTGCGCACGGCCGCCTCGCGCACGGCGGCGAACGCCTCGCACATCAGCGCGTCCATCGTCTCGCCGTTTTGGAGCCGCTCGCGAAAGCGCTCCGTCTGCGCGCGCAGCTGCGCGTCGCTCATGGCCTGCATCGCGGGCTCGAGCGCGTTGATGCGCTCCACATACGGCCGCAGCTTTTTGAGCCGGCTCTCGCTGGTATTGCCAAACAGGGTGTCGATCAGTCCCATCGCTTGCTCCTTGTCTGCATAACTTCCTAAGCTAACAGTATAGCATAACCCCGGCCGCTCCGCTACCGCTTTGCGCGCGCCAAATGCGAAAAGGCTGTAAAAACGGCGCGACTTTCCCGCGCCGCAGGCGCGCGCAGGGGGCGGCGCCCGCCGCGCCGCCCCCTGCAAAGGGCTTCAAGCCGCCTCCGCCGCGCTACCGCTGCGCGCCCAGGAAGAACAGCGCCAGCGTGCCCGGGCCGGAATGGGCGCCGATGACCGGGCCGACATAGTTGATGACCACGTCCTGCACGTTCCACTCCTCGCGGATGCGGCCGGCCAGGTACTCCGCGTCCTCCAGGCAGTCGCCGTGGGACATGAACACGATCTGCTTGTCCGGCTCGATGGCCGTCTCGCGCATCTTGTCGAGCAGGCGCTTGATGGAGTTGCGCCGGCCGCGCACCTTCTCCATGAAGATCAGGCGGCCCTCGTCGTCCATGTGCAGCACGGGCTTGATGTTGAGCACCGTGCCGAGCACCGCGGACGTGGCGGACACGCGGCCGCCGCGGTGCAGGTGGTTGAGGTCGTCCACGGTGAACCAGTGGCACAGGTGGAGCTTTTGCGCCTCGGCATAGTCGCGCGCCTGCTCGATGGTCGCGCCCGCGCGCTTTTGCTGCACGGTCAGGTACACCAGCAGCCCCTGCCCCATCGACGCGCTCAGCGTATCGACCGCGTAGAGCCGGCGATCGGGGTACTTTTCAGAGAGCTGCCGCGCCGCCACCGCGCCGGCGTTGTACGTGCCGCTCAGCGCCGAGGAAAAGCCCAGGTAGAGGATGTCGCGCCCCGCCTGAAGGTGCGGCTCCATCGCCTGCACGAACGCCTCCACGTTCACCGCCGAGGTCGTCGCGCTCTTTCCCGCGCGCAGCGCCGCATAGCAGTCCTTGAACGTGATGTCCCGCTCGTCGAGATGGTTCACATAGCTCCTGCCGTCGATGAGCACCGAGAGCGGCAGCACCTCGAGCTCCAGCTCCGCCGCCATCGCCGCCGGCAGGTCGCAGGAGGAATCGGTCATGATGATGTAGTCGGCCATAGGGACCCCCTGAAAAAATTTTGACGTTAACACCGTTAACGTCCCCCATTGTAAGGGATGGCGCGCCATTTGTCAACGCCGGCGCGGCAGCCTTGCCGCGCGGCGGCAGACGTGCTATACTGGGCGCATGAGAAAGCAGGACGGCGGCCATCTGAGGGAAGAGCTGATCCTCGCGGGCATCGAGGAGATCGAAGCGCACGGGGTGCGCGGCTTTTCGCTAAGGCGCGTGGCCAAGAAGTGCGGCGTCTCCTGCGCCGCGCCCTACAAGCATTTTGCAGACCTGAACGACTTCCTGCTGGCCATCGTCCGCTACGTCAACCAGCAGTGGTACGCGATCCAGAAGCGCATCATCGCCGCCCATCCGGACGACCCGCGCCGCCAGCTGACGGAGATCAGCGTGGAGTACATCCGCTTTTTGATGGACAACCCGCACTTCCGCTCCATCATCATGCTGCGCGAGGACGACATCAGCCCCGAGATGCAGCACGAAAAGGCCGCGCTGAGCGCCGGCACCATGCGCTGCATCCGCGCCTACTGCCGCCGCGCCGGCATGCCGCACGACGTCGAGGTGCGCAAGACCTTCCTCGTCCGCTCCATCATCTACGGCGCGGCGCTGATGTTCGACAACGGCGAGCTGCCCTATACCGAGGAGAACCGCCGGAACGTCTTTCGCCTCATCGACCGCGAGTTCGACCTGCCGTAGGCCGCCCACGCAAACGCCGCCGGGGTTATCGCCCCGGCGGCGGCGTTTTCCCGTTCAGCGGCCGAACGCCTCCCTGATGCGGCGCAGGAGCCGCCTCAGGGGCCGGCGGCCCTCCCGCTGCTGCACGGCGAGCGGCGCCTGCGACCGCTCCGCCTCGTCCATGAGCAGCTGCTGGCTGTCGAGCGGCTCGCCCATCTGCTCGCTGCGGGCGTACACGCCGTCCGGCCGCAGGACGCGGCCCTTGCGCGTATCGTATTCCTGCGCCTCGAGGATGTGGCGAATCCTGTCGCGCACGCGCCCGTCATAGATCGGGCAGGCCACCTCCACGCGCCGCTCCGTATTGCGCGTCATGAAGTCGGCCGAGGAGATGTACATCTTCATCTCCGCGCCGGCGCCGAAGCAGTAAACCCGGGTATGCTCCAGATACCGGCCCACGATGCTCGAGATGCGGATGTTCTCCGTCCTGCCGGGGACGCCGGGCAGCAGGCAGCAGATGCCGCGCACGATCATGCGCACCTGCACGCCCGCGCGGGACGCCTCCGAGAGCTTGGCGATGATGTCCGCGTCCGTCAGGGAGTTGATCTTGATGAGGATGCGCCCGGCCGCGCCCTTTTCGATCTGCCCGTCGATCAGGCGCAGGATGCCGGGCTTGAACGACACCGGCGCGACCAGCAGGTGGCGGTATTCCCCCTCCAGGTTGCCGATGGACATGTTGTTGAAGAACGCGGCCGCGTCCTGCCCGATCTCCTGGTTGGCGGTGATGAGCGACAGGTCGGTGTAGAGCGCGGCGGTGTTCTCGTTGTAATTGCCGGTGCCGACCTGCGTGATGTACTGCACGCCGCCGCGGCTCCTGCGCGTGATCAGGCACACCTTGGAATGGACCTTGAACGAGTCGAACCCGTAGAGGATGGTGCAGCCTGCCTCCTCGAGCCGCTCGGACCAGTCGATGTTGTTCTGCTCGTCGAAGCGGGCGCGCAGCTCGATGAGCACCGTCACGCTCTTGCCGTTTTCCGCGGCGGCGCACAGGTATTCCACGAGCTTGGCCTTGCGGGCGAGCCGGTAGATCGTGATCTTGATGGAGATGACGGCCGGGTCGCGCCCGGCCTCCCTGAGCAGGGCCAGGAAGGGGTCCATGCTCTCAAACGGAAAGGAGAGCAGGATATCGCGCCGCTCCACCTGATGGAGCAGGCTCTCGCCGCGGCTCACGGCCGCCGGCCAGACCGGCAAAAAGGGCGCGTACAGCAGCTGCGGCCCCTGCCGCCCCTTGCCCGCGCGGGCGATCAGGCCGTAGACGTATTCCATGCGCAGCGGCGCGTCCGTGATATAGATCTGGTTGTCGTCCAGCCCCAGCCGACCCTTGAGGTAGGCGAGGAACGTCGGGCTGACCGCGTTCGACAGCTCCAGCCGCACCGGCGCCAGGCGGTTGCGGCGGTTGAGCACCTTCTTCATCCGCTGGCGGAAGTCCGTCTCGTCGGCAAACGTCTCGTCGTCCGGGTTCACGTCGGCGTTGCGCGTCACGCACAGGATCGTCTTTTCCAGCACCTCGTAGGGGTGAAACAGCTTCTTTGCGTATTCGAGCACGATGTTCTCCATCCGGATATAGCGCGTCTCGCTGCCGGGCAGATAGAACACGTCCGGCAGCGCGGCCGGCAGCGGGAGCACGCCGAACACCTCCCGGTTCTTGTGCCGGAGCATGACGCCCACGTGGATCACCTTGTTGGCAAGATGCGGGAACGGATGCTGCACGTCCACGATCTGCGGCGAGAGCACCGGCGCGACGGCCGCCTCGTAATACTGCTTGACGCAGGCGCGCTCATTCTTTTCAAGCTCCCGGTAGCCGAGGTCGCAGATGTCGTGGTAGCGCAGCAGCCGCTCCACCTCGTGGAAGAGCGCTTCCTTCTTCTGGTACAGCGGGCGCACCGCGTCGAAGATGGCGCCGAGCTGCTCCCCGGGCGTCATGCCGGACTTGTTGTCCACGATGTCCGGCTCCTCCTGCATGAGGTCGAACAGGCTGCCCGCGCGGATCATGAAAAATTCGTCCAGGTTGCTCGTAAAGATGGCGATGAATTTCAGCCGTTCGAGCAGCGGCACCGTCTCGTCCATCGCCTCGCTCAGGACGCGGTCGTTGAACCGCAGCCAGGACAGCTCCCGGTTTTGTGTATAACCCTCCCGATATAATTCGCTCACGATCGTTCTCCCGTCGTTCCCCCGCCATCCCCGCGCCGGCCGGCGGCGCGCGGCCGCATCCCGCGCGCGCGCCCGGTTTCCTTAACCTTATCGCAAACGGCGCGGTTTGTCCATGCGGTCTGCGTAAGATTTGCGTCAAGTTTTCGTCAAATCCCGGCAAAACCGCGCGCCGGCGCGGCGGGGGATGCCGTCCCCGCCACCTTCCCGCGGCGGATCGCCGCGCTGCGCGGCCGCTCTTGACAATCCTGCCCGGCGGCCCTATTCTAAAAACAGGAATCCACAGGCGGAAGGGAGCGGCGCACATGAAAAAACGGGTCGGCCTGCTGACCTCGGGCGGGGACTGCCCGGGGCTCAACGCCGCGCTGCGCGGCATCGCCAAGGCGCTCTACCAGCGCATGGGCGACGGCGTGGAGATCATCGGCATTTCAAACGGCTACCACGGGCTCATCAACAACGACTGGCGCGTGATGCGCCCGGAGGAATTCTCCGGCATTCTCACCGTAGGCGGCACGATCCTCGGCACGAAGCGCACGCCGTTCAAGCTGATGCGCGTCGTCGGGGACGACCAGGTGGACAAGGTCGCCGCCATGAAGCAGAGCTACCGCGACATGCAGCTCGAGTGCGTGCTGTGCCTCGGCGGCAACGGGACGCACAAAACGGCCAACCTCCTCGCCGAGGAGGGGCTGAACGTCATCGGCCTGCCCAAGACCATCGACAACGACATCTGCGGCACGGACGTGACCTTCGGCTTCCACTCCGCCGTGGACATCGCCACGGAGGTCATCGACCGCGTGCACACGACGGCCGGCAGCCACAGCCGCTGCATGGTGGTCGAGCTGATGGGCAACAAGGCCGGCTGGCTGACGCTGTACGCGGGCCTCGCCGGCGGCGCCGACATCATCCTGATCCCGGAGCTGCCCTATTCCATCGAGCAGGTGTGCGCCGCCATCGAAAAGCGGGCCGCGGAGGGCAAGCGCTTCTCCATCGTGGCCGTGGCGGAGGGCGCGTTCGACGTCGAGGAGGCGCGCATGAAGAAGCGGGATTACATGGCCCTGCGCGCCGAGCAGGGCTATACCACGGCCACAAACCGCATCGCGCGGCAGATCGAGACGCTCACGGGCATCGAGACGCGCATCTGCGTGCCGGGGCACATGCAGCGCGGCGGCAGCCCGTCCCCCTACGACCGGGTGCTGGCAACGCAGTTCGGCGTCTACGCGGCCAAGATGGTCGAGGAGGGGCGTTACGGCATCACCATCGCCATGAAAAACGACCGCATCGCCGCCAACGAGCTGCGCGACGTGGCCGGCAAAAGCCGCCTCGTCCCGGAGGACCACCGCATGGTGTACACGGCCAGGCGCATGGGCGTTTCCTTCGGCTGAGCGGCCGGGCGGCCCCGTCTCCAGCAGGCGCGGAACGGACGGGGCAAACGGGAATGCGTCGTTTTGTATGAAACGGGAAAGCATCCGCTTTCCCGTTTTCCTTCGCCGCCGGTCTGCCGCCTGCCCGGCGGCGCCCTTTCCGTTCCCCCCTGTTCCTTCCATATTTATCTACTCGCCCCCCGGCCGGTTCGCGCCGTCCGGTCCCGCTCCGGCCGGCAGCACGCGCTCGGGCGGCAACGTCAGGCGCACGACGGTGCCCCGGCCGGGCGCGCTCTCCACGGCGAGCGCCGCGCCGTGCGCGTCCGCGACGGCCTTCACAAGCGCCAGCCCGAGCCCGCTGCCGCCCGAGCGCTTGCTGCGCGAGCGGTCCACGGTATAGAACGGCTCGAAGATGTGCGCGAGCGCCTCCGGCGGGATGCCGCGGCCATGGTCCTCCACGGTGAGCGCGCCGCCGTCCGCGGCGAGCAGCACGCGCGCGCCGGGCGCGCCCGGGTCATACGCCTTGGCGGCGTTGTCCACGAGGTTGACCAGGAGCGACCGCGTCAGGTCCGCGTCGATGAGCAGCGTGCCGCCGTCCGCGCGCGTCTCGAGCGCCGCGCCCCGCGCGGCGAGCGCCTGCTCCGCGCTCTGCCGCACGCGCGCAAACAGCGCGTCCGTTTTACAGGGCGCGCGGCCGGCTTCCCTGCCGAGCGCGACGATCCCGAGGAGCGCCTGCACGAGGCGCTCGAGCCATTGGCACTGCTGCTCGATGTGCTCGAGCGAGGCGTCCCGCTCCGCGTCCGTCATGTTGGCGCGGCGCAGCAGGCGCGCGTGCAGCAGCAGCGCGGTGAGCGGGGTCTTGAACTCGTGCGTCACGCCGCCGATGAACAGGCGCTGCCGCTCGGCCGTTTCGGCCAGCTGCGCGATGCGCGCCTCGAGCGCAGCCGCCATGGCGTTGAAATCGCCCGCGAGCGCGCCAACCTCGTCGCGCGTGCGCACGCGCGCGCGGATGCCGTATTCGCCATCGGCGATGCGGCGCGCCGCGCCGGCCAGCTCCGTGAGCGGGCGCGCGCCGCGGCGCAGCAGCAGCGCAACGAGCCCCGCGCCCGGCAGCGCGCAGGCCGCGCTCAGCCTGTCTCTTATACACATCTGACGCTGCCGACGACT